>Ga0181612_171313_pt1 | contig 38892 bp, 30 predicted proteins | sample HoacroProtozoa21_FD_119630 | JGI IMG/M metagenome (GOLD analysis project Ga0181612, IMG submission 119630) | Hoatzin crop microbial communities from Cojedes, Venezuel. Combined Assembly of Gp0051906, Gp0051904, Gp0051908
ATGCTTAACGGTTTCGAGGTCGGTGACAAACCACTCGTCGGCACCTGTGCCCAAGTCTTTTTTCTTCACGCCCGAGCGGGTCAGAATATCGTGAACCTGCTTGTCATTAAAATTTTTGAGTTGGCGGTTGTCCAGATAGAGTGTCAGCTCGGTATGCAACAGGTCAAATCTGATGCCAGCTGTGCAGGTATATTGCCTGATGCGTTTGCGGGCAGCTTCGTTCAGGGCTTTACAGTTGGGTGGCATGCTGGTGATGTCGCCCTCGGTACATGTGGCTTCTCCTATCTTGAGACATCCACGGTGGGCATCGTCGTTGATGCGGAACACATAGATGAGGCGCGGTTTAAAGGTGGCGGTGTAGTTCATAGAGGCTTATTGTTTTTGTCGTTGGTGAGTAGGCTAATAAAAGTGATGCGTTGCTGGTCACCTTGGGCTTTCCAGTCGCGGATGAGGCACTGGATGCCGTTGTGCTTGGTGATGTCGTCGTTAAGGCATCCAGGGCACATAGTGGTCTTGCGGGTACAATCCCAGATGGAGAGTTGTTCTTCATCGACCACTTGTGCGTGGCAGCTATCGGGGATAACGCCTTTCAAGCCGTCCATTTGCCACAGATTCCATGAAATGAAGTATGCCATTGTGCGCAAGTAGTTGGCACGTGGCTTTTTATGAAATTTGGCTCGGTAATAGTCGATGAAGGTGTAGAGCAATGCTTCGCGGGCGAGCAGCAGGCTGTCGCCTTGCCACTCGTAACCATAGGTGCTTTGGATGGCGATTTTTGCCCAGTGATACCAGTCGGTGTGCTTGTCGGTGTTCTCGGCAACGATGCGCAATTTGCGGTCGAGCATGCCGATGCGGTTGCCCACGGCAATGGGCTCGCCTGTGGTGGTGTCGTAGCGGCTGACCAGATAGGGCGCTTCGCCACAGGTGATTTCCAGACGGTTTTCGCACACATAGTCATGCCACGTTTTGCCCTGCGGAAAGGTGATGGGCCCTGGTGTGGGTTGCCAAGTGTGGTGCCCGTCGGCATCGCTGGTGACGTTGAACACGTCGGGTCTGCCAAACCATGCCTCGTCGATGAGGTTGTTTTGCAGGTTGCACACCCACGATGGGGTGAACACCTCTGCCATGTCGCGTGTGCGGCTTGACTGCTGTTGTTGCCGCTTGAGCACGCGCGGCATCACCACGCGGCAGTTGTCGCCCGTGATGAGGTGTGGCAAGATGGGGTCGTGATAATCATAGCCTTTGCCCTTGCCTTTCTCATTCTCGTAGTCGCTGGTTGCCCAAAAGATGTTGCGATGGGTGGTGTGGTCGAGGAGCAATGCCTCTAGCACGCCGTCGCCCAGTGCGCTAAGGTCGTTCTCGTTGATGTCAATCCTGTTGTCGTTGGTCAAGTTGGCATAGTGGTGTGTCGCCAGCGGGTTCCCGATGCACCGGCAGGGTTGTATATAAAAAAGCGTGGGAACTATTGAGCTGTCGCTGAGTTGAGGCCGACCAAAGCCCGATACGAACGACAACCAATAGCCCCACGCCTGAGAATATATGAAAGCCCAGTTAGGGCTAGCATACAACCCAGACGTGAGTGCAACTATTGGCGATTACCCTCGTATCTGAAATTTGGTCGTTTCAACTCAGGATAATATCCAATAACGCTTTCACGTTAATTTTTACCGCAATGTCACAGCCGCCCATGTGGGGGCTGTGGGGTGCCGCTGCACCGTCAGTGCAAATGTACGCATAAAAGCAGAAATTGCAAAATTTGTCTTGCCATAAATGAACGCCCCCGCCACAAAAAGCCCTCCATCGCGGGCAAGTTGGGCTTAAGGTATAAGGCTTAAGGCTTATGAGCATTGGAAAACACGCACCTCGGAGAGGTGCCTGCCCTAAATACTCTAACGTATTACCCCAACACCTTAATCTTAATGAGCCTAGGGCTCTCTATTGATACACCTCTCCGAGATGCACATCCTCACTCCCTCTTATTCCTTAAGCCCTAAGCCTAATAAAATCTGCTCTCATCGGCGAAGTCGCTTTGCTCTGCAAAGAATCTGCTCAATCTGCGTGAGAAGAAAAATCTTATCTGCGTGAGAAGAAAATTGAATTTGCGTGGACTTATTAGAAAACATTTGCGTGGGGAAAAATGTGTCGAAAGATTTTATAATCCTCCATTTTCGGTGAAATTTTGTGTGGAGTGTAATTTTTTGTCCCTGAGTTTTGTTGTTTTCTAAAAAAGCAGTATATTTGCGGCACCTTAAGTCAATTTTATTCATACTATTTTTCCTAGGGCATCGCGTTGTGAAACGGGGTGTCTCTTTTTTTATGGCATATGTGATCGGTAAACAGATGTTAAAATCAGCCCTGTTTGTCGATGATTACTTTTAGGGTTTTGATGATAGCTGATTTTCAGTGAATTACGTTTTAAAAGATTACCTGATTTTATTTGCTAGATTGGGTGTGTTTTGTGCGTTTTGTGAATGGGTTATCTTTCAATGAGTTGCAATACTGCCTTAAATGCCATAAAAATCGCCAAATCCATCAGAATATAGACATGGTGATAGACGATGTAGCCATAAATTAACAAGACGAAACAATTTATTAACATTTATTAACGGGGGGGGGTAAAAGTTGCACTGATTTTTCTGAAATTGTATATAAAATGCATTTAATTTAATTTTTGTGCATTTATGCCCCTCGTCTTGCAAGTTAAGGTTGTCGGCAGCAAACTATTGGAATCGGTATGCCCCCAAGTGCCGTTTTAGAGACGATGATGAGCAATAGCATCTATGGCGTGCACCACATAAGACACTGCTGCCCGTCATCGGCGAGCTTGGTCAAGGCATCGCCTTGTGCTGTGGGTGTGCTGCGCTGGCTCTATCGCTCGTTAAAGCGTAGCCAACGTGCAGGGTGTGTGAGATGGGGAGATAAGCAGGGCAGGGAGCTGTGCCACACTGGGCACGGCTCCCTGCCGTGAAATTGGGGTTGCTGTTGTTCGGGCTAAGGTAGCCCGAGTGTCAGCAGCATTTACTTAATCATGACCTTGGTGCTGGCGGTCTTGCCGCTGGTGTAGCGGTCAACGCGGATGTAAACGCCAGCCTCAACGGGCTGCTTGCTACCCATGTTCACGCCATTGACGCTGTAGTAGGTAGTCGCCACGATGTCGCCCTCGCTGCCGGCAGTCAACTCGTTGACGCCGGTAGTGGTCTTGGTGGTCATGTTAACGTAGTAGGTGCGCTCGTAGGTCTTGCCCGTGACGGGATCAACATAGGTCTTGGTAACCCATCCCTCGCCAGCTTGCGTGCAATAGACGTTGTTGCCCTCGATGATGAGGTTGTCACTGCAAGCCCACTCGGTCTCGTCGGGAGTGCCCACGATGAACACGTGCGATACGTTGGTGGGGTTGTCGCCCTCGCTGAATACGGGAACGGCAGCAAACCAGTTGGCCAGAGCATTGTCGCTGAAGTAGGTCAGCGTGGGATACATACCATCGATAAGCTGGAATGCATCGCTCAGATAAGCCTGGGTCATTTCGCTGGTGTTCAAGCCAACGCACAGCGAGTCGATGCTCGACCACGGCATGCCGTGGTTGACCTCGGTGTCGAAGTAAACGTTGGTGAACGTGCCTTCACGATTCTGCAGCGGGTTGGGAGCGATGTTGCCCAGATAGGTGCTGTCGTCAACAGCAACATTGCCGGCATTGTAGCAGCCATCGGCAACAAATGCGTTGTAGATGCCGCCGCACAAGCCTGCCGAGCTGCCAGCAGCCTTGACGTCGCCCATGTTGTAGCTGTTGTGCATCTTCACCAGGCCGTAGCCCCAGAGGCCACCAGCCACGCCACCATTCTGGGTGCCGTTGGTCGAAGTCACATTACCCAGGTTGAAGCACTCGTCAATCTCACCTGAGCCGATAGAAGCAAATCCGCCGACACCGACGTTGTCGTTCTTGACATCGCCAGTGTTGTAGCAATGATAAGCGTAGCCCGACATGTTGCCGCCGAAGCCGCCGACAAACTTGTTGGTGCTATACACATCGCCCACGTTGTGGCAGTTGTAGAACTCAACGCCGCTCACGGTCTTGCCGACAAAGCCGCCAGTGTACTGGCTGCCCGTGGTCACATTACCCGTGTTGTAGCAGTTCTCAATCTTAGAGGTGTAGTTGGTGGCTGCGCTCATGTTGCCGATGAAGCCGCCCATGCCTGCTGACGTGCCGGTGCCAGTCACGGTACCCGTGTTGTAGCAGTTGAGGATGTAGTGGCCTGCTGCGGCGTCGCCAATGAAGCCGCCCGTCGAGCCGGTGCCGCTGATGGCTGCATCGTTGTAGCAACCCTCAACATAGACGACATCGGCATCGGCAGTGCTGGGCTTGCTGGTCGAAGCAACCACACCTGCCATCTTAGCCTTACCGGTCATGGTACCATGGTTGATGCAATTGAACACCTGGCAACCGGTAGAAGCGATAGCTACGATACCAGCCGAGTTGCCACCCGACGTGATGTTGCCCCAGTTGATACAGTTCTTGATGAGGCCTGAGCCGAGAGATACGATGCCTGAGAAGCCAGTCTTGCTGGTCTCCATGTCGGCAAAGTTCTGGCAGCTGTCAACCACTGCGCCTGGATAGATCTTGTAGGCAATGCCTGCGCCATACATGCCAGAGGGAGTGATGGTGCCATAGTTGTAGCAGTTGTAAATCAAACCGCCGTCGTAAACCTGTCCGGCGATACCTGCCGCACCTGCGCCCGATGAGCTGCTGGTGGTGACAGTGGCATAGTTGGTCACGTTGTAAACCGTACCATAGCACTTGCCCACGATGGCGCCGTTGTAGCGATAGCCCGTGATGGTGCCGCTAGCCAGCGTGAAGTCGTGGAGCACACCGTTGGGACCCAGGTTGCCGAACATGCCGCGGCAATCTTGCGTCTTAACAATGGTGTTGTTGATGTTATAGAAGGTCTTGCCGTTACCGTCGAAGTCGCCATTGAAGCTAGCATCGTCGAAGCCAACCACGATGTACTCAGTGGTGTCGAAGTCGATGTCGTTGAGCACGATGAAGTAGCGGTTGCTGAACGGATAGCTCTGCTCGTTGGTAAATTCAGCCAGCTTGAGCATGTCCTCCTTGGTGCGGATCTGGAACGGGTCGTCCTTGGTGCCGCTGCCCTCGAAGATCTTGGGCATTGCACGCAGCGGGATGATCTTGGTGTACTCACCGACGGTGGCGGTCAGCACGTCGCGCAGCGAGGTGGTGTCCTCGGTGAGCGTCACCTTGAGCGTTGCGCCATCGGGCACAAAGTTCACGCCCTTTTCGGTGGTCCAAACCAGGTCGTCAGCCACATAGAGGGCTGCATCGTTGAGAATGTCGTCGGCAGTCTGCTCGTCGCCGAAGGTCACAACCATCTTGCGGTGAGCCACTGCGGGAGCCTCGTCCTTGAACGCCTTGATGACGGGATACAGGCCAGCTGTCCAGTCGAAGCGGTCGGCATCGTCGATGGCCTCAAGGGCAGTGCCGGCGGTCATCTCGCGAGTGAGGATGCCATTGAGGCCCGTGGCTGCTGCGGTAGCCGCTGCGCCATAGAAGCCAATCTGTGCATCATAGTAGTTGTTGGGAGTCTCCTTGGTGCCAGGAGCATAAGCCAGCATGGTGCCGCGCGTAGCGGGCATGGTAACAGTCTCGTCAACCATACCATAGTTGATGTTGTTGCTGAAGTCAGTGATCTGTGCAACAGACTGTGCGATACCCGAAGCATACTTGCGGGCAGAGATGCGGCCCGTGTTGATGTTACCCTTCACGGTGATGCCACCTGAAGAGCTGCAAACGATACCTGAAGCATAACCGTTGTTTTGCCACTTGGTGCCAGGATAGATGGAGTCGCACTTCACCTCACCGTCGTTTTGGCAATAAATGACGTCACCAGCGGTGGCGCAAGCGATACCGCCAGCGTAGAAGCCACTAGCGGTGATGGTGCCAGCGTTGTAGCACTGCTCAACCACCGAGCCCTTTTGACCGGCAGCAACGATACCGCCAGCATATTGCGATGCAACGGTGATGTTGGCATAGTTCTTACAGTTATAGAGCTTACCATAGTTAACGGCAGCGATACCCGCAGCATAGTTGTAGGCGCGGATGTCGCAATCGCTGGCAAGCGTGACGTTGCGGATTTCGCCCTCGGCAGCCACCATGCCAAACAGGGCGGTAGCGATGCCCGAGTTGTTCTTGTTGACCGCGCTGTCACCGTCCATGGCGATGGTGTTCACGTTGAAGTTATGGATGCTGTATCCATTACCGTCATAGATACCACCAAAGGTGATGGTTGACTTGCCGCCAATGCCGATACCGGTGAAGTCGTCGGTAGTGTCGTCGGCACTCACGTCGATGTCGTTCATCTGCTTGAAGTAGAGGCCAGTGTAGGCTTGTCCACTGACTACGCCATCGTTGATGGCAAGCAGGTCGCTCTTGGTGCGAATCAGGAATGGGTCGTCCTCGGTGCCACTACCGTCAAATGCGGCAGGATTGAGCGTGTTGAGGCGATAGAGCTTGATGATTTCGCCGTTCGAATCAAATGCGCACAGGATTTCACTAGAGTTGACGTTCTTGAGCGTAACGGTGTTGCCGTCGATGACCAGACCGTCGCTCTCGTCAACATAGCTGCTGTTGTAGTAGAGCTTCCACGTCACACCGTTGTCGGTGCTGACGGTGAATGCGCTCTTCACTTGCTTCACGTTGTCGCCCGTGGCAAAGGTCACAGGAGCCATCGAGAAGTTGGCCTCGTTGGTGCCAGCCAGATTCTTCAGGACGGGATAGAAGCCCTCGCTGAAGGTCCAGACATCGCTGCTGAAGCCCTCGATGCCCTTGGCTGAGGTCATGTCGGCAGTGTTCATCATGATCACGGTGCTGCTGTCGGGCAACACGGTGCCATTGGTCTGGAAGTCATAGATGCAGTTGGTGAGGATAGAGTCGTTGTAGATCTTGCCATAGAAACCCTGCACGTCATAATTGGTGTTTTGCAGCACCTGTGCCGAGTTGTAGCAGTTTGTCAGCCTTGACTCATAGCTATAGGTAACGATGGTCTGACCGTCCTTGGTGGTCGTGCTCTTCATGGGGGTGAGCACATAACCAACAGCACCGCCTACCAATGGGCTGTAACCGCTGTTGAACACGGTGCCGGCATTGTAGCAGTCGGTCAGCGTTGAGCCATAGCTCATGCCAGAAATACCACCCGTGTAACCGTAGTAGGTGGCCGATGATGAGTAGGTGAGGCTGCAGCTGATGGGAGCCGTGTTGTAGCAACGCTCCATGTCGCAAGTGTTCATGCAGCCAACAACACCACCCACGTAGCCATAGGAGCTGTTACTGGTGATCAGGGCAGCATTGTAGCTGTCGGTCAGCTTGGCATAGGTCTTGTAACGGAGCAGGGTGTAACCAACGACGCCACCCAGACCACGATAGAACGAGTCGGCGATGCCGGTCAAGGTCACACTACCATGGCTCTCGAGGTGGCTGGCTGTTGCGCCTTGCAGCATACCAATGCAACCGCCCGTTGCGCCCTTGCCGCTGATGGTGCCATCGAAGTAGCCGCCGTCAAAGCCTGCGCCCATGTAGTACATACCGATGATACCGCCACCCATCGAGCCTCCGTGAGTGATGGTGGTGTTGATCACCTTGAGGTTGCTCAACTCACCATGGCTATAACCTGCAACAGCGCCAACATAGTTACCGTCGCAGCTCAGGGTCATGCCGTCGATGGTGAGGTTCTTGATGACACTCGTTGAGTCGGCATAGCCGAACAGACCGCAGTAGTTCTCAACACCATAATCAATGTTGAGGTTCTTCACTGCATAGCCGCGTCCGTCAAAGTTGCCGTTGAAGCTCAAGGCATCAGAACCAATAGCCACATAGGCACTGGTGATGCCACTCATGTCGATGTCGTTGCCCAGAGCGATGTACTTGCCGTTGAAGCTTTCGCCGCCGTTAACGGCCTCTTCAAAGGCGAGCATCTGCTCGGCGGTGGTGATGATGTAAGGCGAAGCCTCGGTACCATCACCGCTCCAGTCGAGCTCTCTCTTCTCAGGATAAGTGAACAAGCCCTCGCTGAAAATCAAGCGTGATGAAATCACACCCATCGAGCGCAATGTGGTGGTATAACGATTGAATATACCCCAGTTGCCAAAGTCAATCTCGGTGGGAGTGACATTTGTGCTCACCACATTGCCCTTTTGGGCAGCCTTGCTGGTGGCCCAGTCGGCCCGATTGATCTGGAACTCGCCATAAAAGGCGTTGGTAAAGATTGTTTGTGGAGTGATTGTTGCTACACTATCGCTCGACAAACGCACGTTGACCGTGGTAGGATAATTGGCAAGATTGGTGATTGCCAACATGTTGTCGTAGGGCTGCTCAATGTACACGCCATAGGTGTACACTGAGTCGGTGTTCTCCACGCTGGTACCGTCGTAGTTCACGTTTTCCATCGTGGCATTTGGCATCTTGAGCTCACTCTTGCTGTAGAAGCCATAGCCGTAGCCCTTGTAGTCGCCAGCGATGATGACCAGACACCAGCCGCTGAGCGTGATGCTGCCATCCTCTTCAACCGTACCCGTGATGGGATTCTTCAGGCTGTAGTAGCCATCCTCGGTGAGCGAGGCAGCCCAGATTTCACCGTAGCTTGAGTGTGTGTACACACATGCCGGAGTGATGCTGATGGTTCCCTCGTCCTCATTGACTGTGGCTTGCAGGGTGTCGGTCAAGCCCCACAGGTTGTAAACCACTGCCGTGGTGTCGCCTGTGAGCACGATGCGCGGTGTGCCGTGCACACTGCGGGTGCCGTCCTTGCGAGCATAGTCAAACTCGATGTACGTCGCATCCTCGGCCATGCGCACAGCTTTGCGGCCGGCACGAGGCGCCTTGCGGGCAGGTGCTGCACCTGTCCACTCGTCGAGGCGCACACCGTCGATGAGCGTGGGCTCGTCGCCGATGGCATCTACCAGTTGCGCTTCAGCCTCATTGGGCTTGGCAGGAGCTACGAGAGCCCCTGCTATCGCGCTACGGATAGCCTCGTCTTGGGCAGCTGGGGACACGGTGACCTGCTCCTGCGCCATGTTGCGCGGGTCAGCGGTCAGCATTTGCCCTGGCAGCTGCGATTGCGCACGTCCCGTGATGGAAACCATGCACAGGAGCAGCAATCCTAATAGAGTTAATCTATTCATAGGTTAAACGAAAATTGGTTAATAATAAAAATGTATATAAATCATAGGTGATGATTAGCATGAACTTTCACATCTATAGGATCTATATCGGCATTAAAGTAGATTGTAAGCTAAATGATAATTTAACCACCGCCAAAGTTAAGCATTTATTTTTGAAAAAGCAACATGAATTTCATTTTTTTTACGTTTTTTCTGATAATAAATGATGATTGGTGTGTTTCGGGCACTGGTGTGTCCTGTTTCAGAGCGTCTGCTGCCGATGCTTTTGTGAGATTGATGCAGGTAAAGGCATTGTCTTTCAAAAAAAATCGTTACTTTTGCATTTGGTAACAAGACGAACTGAGGCATGGCAAAAGGCAGACACAAATGGTATGTGGTGTGGAATGGCACCGAACCTGGAATTTGTGATTCGTGGGCTGAATGCGAGTCGCGGGTTAAAAATTTCCCTGGGGCACGCTACAAGGCATACAACTCACAGATCGAGGCGGTGGAGGCATTTCGCAACGACCCTGGCGAGCGCGACATTTTGCGGGCTATTGCCAGTGGACCAGCGCAGTATGTCAACTATGATGCCATCCCCGAAATTGTGCACGATAGCATCGCTGTTGATGGTGCTTGCAGTGGCAATCCTGGCATCATGGAGTATCGGGGTGTGGATGTGCCCACGGGCGTCGAGTTGTTTCATCAGGGCCCGTTTGCCGATGCGACAAACAACATCGGTGAGTTTTTGGCACTGGTGCATGCCCTCGCGTTGTTTAACAAGCAGGGCAACGACCACACCGCCATCTATAGCGATAGCCGCACGGCTCTGGCATGGTTGCGCGACCGCAAATGCAAGACGCAACTCAAGCGCACGACTGCAAATGCGCGGGTTTTTGAACTGGTGGCTCGTGCCGAGCACTGGATTCAGACCCACTCCTGGCAAAACCGTGTGCTGAAGTGGAAAACTGACGAGTGGGGCGAAATTCCTGCTGATTTTGGACGAAAATAAGAGGCAAGCAATCAGATGAAAGGCAAAACGACGATGAGGTATCGCGACGAGCTAGATAAGTGCTACGGTGTGGCTGGCATGGCACTGGGGCTTGAAGTCTATGAGGCTGAACGGCTCTATGGTGCTGTCACGGTGGATGCCGAGGGCACTGAGTGTGTGCGGTTTACCCCTGAGTTCTTTTTTGCCGGTAATCCTCGACTGTCGGCACGCACGGCATGGCGGCACTTGCTGGCACATTTTCAGGTGAGTGTGGGCTTGACCATTGCTAATGCCCTGTGTCGGCGCATGGTGCTTGACAACACGCCGCCTGACGATCAGTTAAAGTCACGGCTGCTTGATGCCGCTTGTGACGATGGTGAGACCTATTGCCAACTAGAGCGTGATGAGGTGCAACCCATCTTTGACAAGGCTTACAATGCGCTAGCCAAATTGTTTGATGAGCGTGAGGTGCGCTCGGCAATGGACCTCGTTGCCGACACCCTGCGCCAGCGTCGCACACTCACGCAAACCGAGGTCGCCGAGATATTGCAACAAGCTCGCATTATGTGAAACTAAGATGAAGGTCGTTTTTATCAATCGCAGCGATATGCAGGGTGGGGCAGCCATTGTCACCGCTAGGCTGATGCATGCCTTGCGCCGCCTCGACATTGACGCGCGCATGCTGGTCATCGACAAGCAAGACATTGATGTCTATACCCGCACGATGGGCAACTCCCTGCGCAACCGCTGGAACTTTCTGGCTGAGCGGCTGGGTGTGTACATGCGCAATGGTTTTAGTCGCGACACGTTGTTCAAGATTGACACCTTGAGCCATGGCGTGAATGCCACCCGCCACCCCTGGGTGCGCGATGCCGATGTGGTGGCACTCAACTGGGTGAATCAGGGCACGCTGTCGTTCCGCTCGGTCAAGCAACTGCATCGGGCAGGCAAAGCCATCGTGTGGACCATGCACGATATGTGGAATTGCACCGGTGTGTGCCATCATGCGATGACGTGCGAGCGATATAAGGACATTTGTGCCCAATGTCCGCTGCTCAAGAGCAAGGGCAACGACTTGTCCACCACCATACAACGGCGCAAGGCATCGTTGTATGCCCAGGTGCCTATCCATTTTGTCGCTGTCAGCCACTGGCTGGAGCAGCGTTGCCGCGCCAGTTCGCTGATGCGTGATAGCGACATTCGTGTCATTTACAATGCGTTCCCCGTTGACGAGTTTGATAGCGGGCGCATCAGCGGTGACGGCTTTGCCGACATCCCCGACGGTCGCAGGGTGGTAGCGATGGGAGCGCGAAGGCTTGATGAGGATATCAAGGGGTTCCCCATCTTCCTCGACACCATGCGCCATATCGCCAGCGAGCGACCGCAGCTGGCTGACAGGCTGCACTTGCTGCTCTATGGCGACATCCATGACCACTCGCTGCTTGACCAAATTGCATTGCCCCATACCTACGTGGGTTCATTGTCAGGCACGGCTGCAATTAACAACCTCTATCGCCATGCCGATGTGGTGCTCTCGACTTCGCTCTACGAGAATCTGCCTGGCACGCTCATCGAGGGGCAAGCTTCGGGTTGTCTGCCAGTGACCTTTGGTAAGGGCGGGCAGGCGGACATCGTGGACCATTTGAAATCGGGCTATATTGCAGACTATCAGTCGCCCAGCAGCGTTGCCGACGGCATCCAGTGGGCTATCGATGCGGGAGTTGACCGTCAATGGTTGCACGGCGAGGTTGAGCGTAAGTTCAGCGACAGTGCTATTGCCAGACAATACATCCAGTTGTTTAACGAAATTATTTGATTATCAATATATTAAAATATAAACAAGCGTTATGCAAACAGTATTATTCCATACCACCATATATGGTCCCATTCACAGCCGCAGGCTGGGTATGTCGTTGGGTATCAACTTGATGCCTAACGATGGCAAGATTTGTTCGTTTGACTGCCTCTATTGCGAGGCTGGTTTCAATGCCCAGGGCATGGGCAAGGACGGTGTGCCCAGTCGCGACACCGTCAAGCGTCAGCTCAAGCATAAGCTAGAGCAGATGAAGGCTGAGGGTCAAACACTCGACGTGATTACCTTTTCGGGCAACGGCGAACCCACTGTGCACCCCGAGTTCCCCAAGATTGTTGACGATGTGTTGCGCCTGCGCACACTCTACTATCCCGATGCTAAGGTAAGCGTGCTGAGCAATTCCACCATGGCTGGTAAGCCAGCTGTGGCCGCCGCACTCAAAAAAGTTGATAACAACATTCTGAAGCTTGATTCTGCTATGCCTGCCACTTTCCGTGTTCTCAATCGCCCCGTGTCGCCAAATGTCATCCCTGAGGGTGTGATTATCGACCTCAAGCAGTTCAGCGGGCAGTGCATTGTTCAGACCATTATGGTGCGTGGCGAATATGAGGGTAAGCACATCGACAACACCACCGATGAGGAGCTCGATGCCTTGCTGAGTGCCTATCTCACCATTCAGCCTCGTGAGGTGATGCTCTATGCCGTTGACCGCGCCACACCCGCGCCCAACCTTGAGAAGGTCACTCCAGACGAGTTGCAGCGCATCGCTCAGCGATTCCGCGACGCTGGCATTAAGGTTCAGGTCAATGCCTGACCACCTTATAATTAAGGCACATATATAAAATTTAAAAAGTCCTATTCTCACGAACGGGACTTTTAAATCTTATGAATAGAATCTGTATAGAAAAGTGCAATTATTCCGATTTGGATTGCAAAGATACTTGTTCTATGGAGATTACGCAAATGTTTTAAACCTTTTTAACCAAATACCTGTGCAAGCTCTTGTTTTGAGCGTGAACTTAAGGGTCACATTGGGCATAACCGCTTAATATTTGTGGTCGGTTTGTTCCAGCTCTTCGGTCGTGATTTTGCGATGGTCCATTTTGTGCCAGCAATAGGCAATGTAGGCGAGCACAAAGGGTACAAGCACTGAAACCACGCTCATTACCGTCAGGGTGAATTGGCTTGACGAGCTGTTGCGTAGGGTCAGCGAGCTTTGCAGGTCCACTAGCGAGGGGTAATAAGCCGTGTTGTTATAGCCAACCACCCAGAAGAGCGTCATGACCACCAGCACGGTGCCGATGCCTGCCCACCAGATGCCGCCCGTGTAGGTCTTGCGCAGCAGCGTCTTGCCGATGCCCAGCAGCACGAACACCACACCAATAAGCAGGAATACCAATGCCCACCACATAGTGAGGTAGTTATGCAGATATTTATAGGGCATCCACTGTGCGTTGCCGTTGTCGTCGTATGCCACGCCTGGCGAGCAAAGTATCACTGCCACTGTGGCAAGAAACAGCACGACAAAAATCAGTGCATTCCACAACAAGTGACGGCGTTGGCTGGTTGCAATGCCCTCGTCGTTGATGTTGTTGATGAAGTAGAGCGATGCCAGTGTGCGTGCCAAGAAGAACACCATGAAGCCAAACAGCAGGTTTTGCCAGCGCATGAGTGCCTCCAGACCATGCATGGGACCCCACTGCGAGATGGTCGCCGTCTGTACGTTGAGGATGTTGCTTTTGGTGACCGTGAAATCAGCGCCAAAAAACATCGTCGCCACCGCAACACCAAGCAACACGGGACCCGCCACACCATTGATGAGCAACAATGTGTCGTAAAAACGCGCTCCATAGATGTTGCCTGGCTTGGAACGATATTCATAGCTAACCGCCTGAATGACGAAGCTCAGCAAAATGAGCATCCAGAGCCAATAAGCACCGCCAAAACTAGTGCTATAGAATAGCGGAAACGAGGCAAAGAAAGCACCGCCAAAAGTTACCAACGTGGTGTAGGTGAGTTCCCACTTGCGACCCATGCTGTTGATGAGCAACGCCCGCTGACGGGCATCGCGATAGCTGATGAGCATAGATTGTCCGCCCTGAACCATCAGCAGGAACACGAGCAATGCTCCCAGCACCGACATGATGAGCCACCAGTAATTCTGTAACATATCGTAAGTTGTCATGATTTGGTTCCTCCCTCTTGTTGGTTATTTGTCATTAACGGTCTCTAAGTCGGTTTGCGACTTTTTTGAAATCTGCTTGCAGATGATGCTGACGTCGGCAATGAGCAATGCGGTGAACAGCACGGCGAAAATCCAGAACGTCAGTTGCACATAGCTAGCACTCAAGTCGCTGATGGCGACTTTGTTGGGCATCAAGTCCTGAATGGTCCACGGTTGGCGACCAACCTCGGCAACAATCCAGCCACTGGCGCTGCACAGATAGGTGAGCGGAATGGTAATCACGGCAAGGCGATACCACCACTTGCGCCAGCTGGCCTTTTCAAGAATCTGAGGCTTGTAAACAAACAGCAATGCCAACAGCAAGAACAGCAGCAGATAGCCACCCACAGTAACCATGAAGTGGAAAGTGTAGAATGTGAGCGGAACATTGGGGATAGCCTCCTCGGGCGTGTCCAGATAGGCGTATCCAAAATGCTTGAAATCTTTGCGGATTGAGCTGCTCAATTGGTCAACCATCACGCGATTGTCGCTGCGGCGAGCGGCGTCATATTGCGATAGCATTTCTTGAATGGCGCGACCGCGCTCCATGCGTTCGGTATATGATAGCGTTTTCACAGCATTGCCGTCGGCATCACACGTCATGCCGTTAATCACATCTTCGATGCCTGGCACAAACGCATGAAAATCGTGTGTGGCGAGAAACGATAGCCCGTAAGGGATGCTGATGTGCATCAGGTAGGGGTCGTTGTCGTCAAATGCTTTTTTGTTGGGATTCAAAATGCCAAATGCCACAATGCTTTGGTCGTTGTCTCCCTTGTAGAGGCCTTCCATTGCGGCTAGCTTCATGGGCTGGTGCTTTGCGACCGTCACTGCACTGCTGTCGCCTGTGATCATGGTCATCACGATGCCGATGGCACCGACCCAGGCACCCACCTTCAGGCTACGCTGGCAGTGGTCCCGATTTCGTCCCTTGAGCAGCATCCAGCCACAAACGCCGCAGACAAACACACCACCCAGTGCCCACGCCGATAACACGGTGTGGAAAAATTTGCTCAAAGCCATGGGCGAGAGGGCTACAGCTGCAAAGCTGGTCATCTCGTTGCGCATGGTGGCGGGATTAAACTCGCATCCGGTGGGATATTGCATCCATGCGTTGGCAACCAGAATCCATAATGCTGAGAGGCTGGCACCGATGGCGGTGAGCCACGTTGCCGCAAGGTGGAACTTAGGACTCACCTTGTTCCAGCCAAAAAACATCACGGCGATGAATGTGGATTCCATAAAGAAGGCAAGGATGCCCTCTACCGCTAGTGGCGCGCCAAAGATGTCGCCCACAAACCAGCTGTAGTTTGACCAGTTGGTGCCAAACTCAAACTCCAGAATGATGCCTGTGGCAACGCCGATGGCAAAGTTGATGCCAAACAGGGTCATCCAGAATTTGGTAGTAGCCAGCCATTTCTGGCTACGCGTCTTGAAATAGATGGTCTCCATGATGGCAACAATCACGCCTAGTCCGAGCGTTAGCGGCACGAACAGCCAGTGATAGATTGCCGTGAGCGCAAATTGCGCCCTTGACCAATCAACGACATTGATAAGTTCTTCCATGTTTTAAGGTTATTTAGTTATTGACGTTATTATCTTGCGGTGTTAACGGTTAATCAGCTGGTCCCTCACATATTCAGTCTTTTCCTCGTCGTTGTCGCACTGTGTGCTCAAGAAATTTGGAAAAAAAATCAGGCGCAAAATGATGAAGAACACAAACAGTTTCAGTGCAATGATGACCCACAACGTCTTGCCGACGGTCATGTTCTTGAAGCCATCATAGTATAGGTGAAACACTTGTGACCACCAGTTTTGATGATTTGCTGACTTGTCCATAGCGTGAGGGATGCAGATGGTTTAACAACTCACAAAATTACTAAAAAAATCTAAATTTACAAATTTTTAATTGCTTTTTTTCAGAATCATCAAGCATTTAGTGACAATTTCGACGTTTTGCAGGCCCAAATCGTGCTTTTTTTTAGAATTGTAATGTCCCTTTTAAATGGGTGTCGTGACAAAAGTGAGCATCGTCAAAAAACAATCGTCCCGACATGCCTTTTGACACATCGGGACGGTCGTTATCGGTATTCAATGTGATGGTCGCAGATGATTAGTCTGCCAGATTATCGGTGCCGATAATCTTCCAGATGAGGGCTGCCAATGCGCCACCCACCAGCGGGCCAACGATAAAGATCCACAAGTTGGTCAATGCGGTACCGCCTTGGAACACTGCAGGTGCGATGGAGCGAGCGGGGTTAACCGACGTGCCAGTGTAGCGGATGCACACCAGATGCACAAGGACGAGCGACAAGCCGATGGCAAGACCAGCAAAGTTGTTGGTAGCACCATTGGTGCGACTGGTGGCACCCAGCACAACCAGTACAAACACACAGGTAAAGATAATCTCTGCCAGCAGACCACCAATGGCTGTTACACCCTGTTGCAGGTCATTGGCACCAGTGCCCACGAGCTCTGTATTGCTTGTTAATAAGAATAGCAAAGCCGAGCCGATGAAGGCGCCGATAACTTGGAAAATCATGTACATGCCGCAATCCTTTGCGCTCATGCGCCCACTGAGGAAGCACCCCAGAGTGATAGCGGGGTTGATGTGGCAACCACTGATGCCACCAATGGTGTAAGCCATGGCAACTACTGCAAGACCAAACGCGAATGCTGTTCCCACTGTTGCAGGTATGTTGGCAACTGGATCACATCCCAAACTAACGGCAACGCCACAGCCCATAAGAACCAGGACCATCGTGCCCACCATTTCTGCTAAATACTTTTTCATAGATTAAAAAACAAACATTAAAAATTGGTTAAAACAAGTTGAATTCTAGGGTTAAAACGTGAAAATTGAAATTTTCGTTTGCAAACTTAGCATTTTTTGGCGAAAAATACAATTTTTTCAACAAAAAACTTCGTATATTTGCAAATTCAATAAAACGAGTAAACCAAATTAAGACGCTTGTTATCGCGACGTCTTAAACATCAACCAATATAGCAAGAAGCTCTTAAAACTATGAACATTTCTATAGTAGGAACAGGTTATGTGGGTCTGGTGAGTGGCACCTGCTTTGCCGACCTGGGCGTTAATGTGACGTGTGTTGACCGTGATAGCCAGAAGATTAACCGCCTGGTTTATGGCGCAATCCCGATTTATGAGCCAGGCCTGGACAACATGATCACACGCAATGTGAACGACCGACGACTGACATTCTCAAGCGACTATAGCAAAGGGTTTGTTGATCAAGATTATGTGTTCTGCGCTATCGACACCACTGCCAGCGAAGATGGCTCGACCGATTTGACTCCTATTTATGACATTGCCCGCTCGTTTGGACAACTGATTACGCGCTACAGCGTGTTTGTCATTAAGAGCACGGTGCCTGTGGGAACTGCCCAGACAGTGCGCGACATCATTGCCGAGGAGCTGAAAAATCGTAAGAGCGACGTGACATTTGACATCGCCAGCAATCCCGACTTCTTGACCGAGGGCAACGGCATCAAGGACTTCATGAAGCCCGACCGCATTGTCATCGGTGTGGAGACACAGACTGCACGCGAGGCTATGGAACGCCTATATCGCACCATCTTGCTACATAACAATCGTCACGTGATTTATACCGATACCCGCACTGCCGAGATGATTAAGTATGCAGCCACGTCGATGCTAGCCACGCGCGTGAGCTTCATGAACGAGATTGCCAACTTGTGCGAAAAGGTGGGAGCCGATATCAACATTGTGCGCCATGGCGTGGGCACTGATAGCCGCATTGGTCCTAAATACATCTTCCCTGGTTGCGGTTATGGTGGCACGTTGTTCCCCCAAGACATCAAAGACTTGATTAAGATTGGCAATGAGAACAGCATGGATATGCAGGTGCTGAAAGCCGTTGAGAATGTGAACGACCGCCAAAAACGCATCTTGTTCGACAAGCTGAGCGCGTTCTATAACGGTGACCTCAAGGGCAAGACAGTCGCCTTGTGGGGACTTTCGTTTAAGCCCGAGACCGACGACATGACTGCCTCGCCCGCCATCGAAACCATCAACCTGCTGATGGAAGCTGGTTGTTATGTGCGTGTATATGACCCTGTGGCAATGAATGCAACCAAGCGTCGTTGGGGCAGTGTGTATTGCGGCATCGACATGTATGATGCCATCAAGGGTGCCGACGCATTGCTGGTGGTGACCGAGTGGCGCCAGTTCCGCATTCCCGCTTGGGATCAGGTGAAGCGGTTGATGCGTACACCGCTAGTCATCGATGGGCGCAATGTCTATGACAGCCAAGACTTGCAACGCTATGGTTTCCATTATCACTGCATTGGCAAGTGACATGTCGTTTCAGCTCTTGACGACCTAGTTTGATAACATCTAAACATAAAACATAAACAAATGGGGGCATTTGCTGCCCCCATTGTTGTGCTCACTTATTCTAAGCAGTACAATTGTACACAAGAAAATTGGAAAAAGTGCAAAAAAGTGGGGTTTTGAAATTGGAAAAAGTGCAAAAATCGACGTTTTTAAATTGGAAAATCTGCAAATAGTAGTATCTTTGCAGCGATAAATCAATGGATTATGCTTAAAAGAAAAGTTGAAAGCCTGCTTCAGGTCTGGAAGGGTAGCAACAAGGCACTGCTGATTGATGGTGCTCGTCAAGTGGGTAAAACCTATAGCTTGCGCAAATTTGCCGAGGCTAATTTCTCGTCGTTCATCTATCTGAATTTCTTTGAGAACAAAAATGCTGTCAAGGTGATGTCGCAGGCGGTTGATACTCGTGATTTTTTGCTTCGCTTGTCAACGCTCATCGACCGCCCACTTATTAAGGGCGAGACGGTCATTTTTCTCGACGAGATACAAGAGTTGGCGCGGCACTACGATATTGTTACGACCAGCAAGTTCCTTGTTGAGCAGGGTGATTATCGCTACATTTTTTCAGGGTCGATGCTGGGTGTAGAGCTTACCGATGTCAAATCGTGGCCTGTGGGATATTTGATGGAGGCAACTATGTTTCCTCTTGATTTTGAGGAATTCCTATGGGCGAATAATGTCAATCGGGAGCTTATCGACAGAGCGCGTGAATGCTTTAAGACCAAGAAACCGCTTGATGATTTTATTCATGAGAAATTCATGCGACTATTCCAAAATTATTTACTTGTTGGTGGTATGCCCGATGCCGTGAAGTCGTTTGTCGATGCAGGTGATTTTAACCAGGTTGCCGTTGCGCATCGTGCCATCCAAAATTACAACCGTAAGGATATAGCAAAGTATGCTGCTGACAATGAAAAATTGAGAATCAAACAGATTTTTGACATCATTCCCGAAGAACTCAATAGCAAGTCCAAGCGCTTTCAGATTAAAGACATAGAGGGATTAAAGCGTGGCAATAATATCAATGTGAGCTTCAAGTGGCTGGAGAGTGCGGGTGTCGCTATCTCTGTGTATAATACAACCGAGCCGCTCATCCCGATGCAAATCAACAGAGAGCGCACCACGTTGAAGCTATTTATGGAAGATGTGGGATTGCTCACGCACGAGCTACTCACTCCCAACTTGAAGACTGCCCTCATGAGTGGCGAGTTTGATGTAAACGAGGGTGCAATTTGTGAAAACTTTGTTGCACAACAGCTTAAAACACATGGATTTGATAAGCAATTTTATTTCAACAGCAAGAAAATAGGTGAGGTTGATTTTCTAGTGGAGTATGAAAATTGCGTGTTGCCCATCGAGGTGAAATCAGGCGACGCCTTCAAACGTCATGCAGCTCTTGATAATCTGATGAATGTGTCGAACTATGCGCTTGACGAGGCTTATATCTTTTGTCCTAGCAATGTGGAGTGCGATGGTTGCTACACTTATTTTCCCCTGTATATGGCAGAATTTTTGCAGAAGGGTGACCGCTACCTACTCGGCAACCAGTAGTGATAGATGGTGTCGCTGAAAAATGCCGTTTTTTGTGCAGTACAACGTTGTTTTTGCAAAAAAATCAGACTGATGGTCACATGCTGATTTGTCGTGTTTCCCCTTACTATCTGCATTTTTAGCTCATCAGTTAGCTCACGCCCATGTCGGGCGAATATGAAGGCAGGAGATAAACACTGGTGATTAGTGTTTACCTCCTGCTTGATTAGTATTTAATACTGGTTTACTTGTTATTGTTGTGAAGGCTGGTTCCATCTCCTTGCCCAGCGTTGTGGTTGCATAGTCATCACTGTCCTTGCAGAATGCATGAATAAAGAATCTCTTAACCTAGGGTCATAACCCCCCTAAATCTAAATTATATTTACCATCAATATTCACATATCCATTCTCGTCGTCTGGTTCATTCTCCAAAATAGAGATAGTCGTGGTATTCCTTACCGTTAATGGTTGCTTCTCCGTTTCTGGATTCAAACAATGAGCTGAAATCTTCTTTGTTACACGAACAAAAAAATCAACGAAAGGACAGTTATGATTATGAACCGCAGTTTCATAATATGGTTTTACTTCTTGTCCTTGCATGCACGCAGGCACGAAACGGCAAGGAAGATAATCAATGCCACATACATCACCACGGCTAGCCAGTTGCTGGTGGCCTCGCTGAGCGGGCTCTCGTAGTGGAAACCGAAGTAAATCATGGCTGCGCTGACTACGCCCATCAGGGCACCGCCGGCGATGAAGCCAGATGCCAGCAACGTGCCGCGCTCTTGGCGGGCTTTGTTGACTTCGGCATCTTTGCTGCGTGAGCCTACAAACCAGCTGATGATACCGCCCATAAGCAGCGGGGCATTGAGCTGCAAGGGAATGAACATGCCCAGCGAGAACGGCAGGCAAGGCACCTTGAGCCAATTGAGCAACAGGGCGAGAATTGCGCCCACGATGTAAAGCAACCAGGGGGTCTCCCCGCCCATCATCAGCGGGTCGATGACGGCTGCCATAGCGTTGGCCTGTGGTGCAACAAGTGCATTGTCGCCCACAAAACCATAGGTCTTGTTCAGGATAATCATCACACCGCCCACAGTGGCTGCCGACAGCAGGGTGCCGACAAACTTCCATGTCTGTTGTTTGGCTGGTGTGGTGCCAATCCAGTAACCAATCTTCATATCGGTGACCATGCCACCTGCCATTGACAATGCCGTGCACACCACGCCGCCAATCACCATCGATGCCACGATGCCCTTGGCTCCGTTCAAGCCCACAGCCACAAAAATGCCGCTGGCAATGATGAGGGTCATCAGTGTCATGCCGCTCACGGGGTTACTGCCCACAATGGCAATGGCATTGGCTGCGACGGTCGTGAACAAGAACGCAATGACCATCACCACGATGAATGCCACCACAGTCTGCACGAAGTTATGAATCACACCCACATAGAAGAATACAAACGTTACCACCATGGCAGCGAGCAGGGCGAACACCAGCACCTTCATAGAAATGTCGCGCTGATGGCGTTCTACCTTTTGACCCTGGTCTTGTCCCTTGAAAGCCTGTCCTGCCAGACCCACGGCACTCTTGATGACACCCCAGCTCTTGATGATGCCGATGATGCCGCTCATGGCGATGCCTCCGATGCCGATGTAGCGAGCTCCGTTAGCAAAGATGCTGTCGGCGGGCTGGCTCGCCCACTCGGGGCTCATGCCCATCAGTGGCACAATCACCCACCAGATGAATGCGCTACCTGCAAAAATGATGAATGCGTAGCGCAGTCCGATGATGTAACCCAGACCCAGCACAGCCGCGCCTGTGTTGATTTTAAAGACCATCTTGAAGTTGTTGGTCAGCGTGTTAAATGCAGGAATAGCTGCCGTGGTCAGCACCTCGCTCCACCACTTGAATGTGGACAGCAAGAAGTCATACAGACCACCCACCAAGCCTGCAATGAGCAGTGGGCGTGCCTGGTCGCCACCTTTCTGACCGCTCACCAACACCTGTGTGGTGGCTGTTGCCTCGGGGAACGGGAATTTGCCGTGCATGTCGCTCACAAAATATTTGCGGAACGGGATGAACATCAAGATGCCCAACACACCGCCCAGCAGCGAGCTCAGGAACACTTCCAAAAAGTTTACCGTGATTTCGGGATACTTGGCTTGCAAGATGTAGAGTGCAGGCAGGGTGAAGATGGCACCAGCCACCACGATGCCTGATGCTGCACCGATGGATTGGATAATCACATTCTCGCCCAACGAGTTTTTGCGCTTGGTCACCGCACCGATTCCGGCTGCAATGATGGCGATGGGGATGGCTGCCTCGAACACCTGTCCCACTTTAAGCCCCAGGTAGGCAGCGGCGGCACTAAAGATGACCGCCATGATTAGACCCAGCGACACCGAGTAGGGGGTAATCTCTGGATACGTCTTGTCGGGTTTGAGGATGGGCACATATTTTTCCCCCTCCTTCAGTTCACGAAAGGCGTTTTCGGGCAGTGACATCTCGTCCTGCACCTGATTTTTGATAGTTTCTTCGTCTTTCATTGTTAAATGGTTATTTTGTGGTTTTTAAGATGGATGTCTGGTTCACAATCTGCGAAGTTACATATTTTTTGTCAAAAAATCACTACGCTAGGCTAATTTTTATTAATTTTCATTGTTGACAAGGTCTCGATGGCGATGATGAGTGAAGTGTGTCATTAGCATCATCGTGGGTTGAAAACATCGTGTGCTGAATTGTTCTATTGGGTCACAAAATTGTGCATAACGAGATTTTTTTATGAAAATTGTGTGAAAAAGTTGTTTTTTATCCCGACAAGTATTATCTTTGCAAATTAAATGAAATGCAAGCATGAGACGATTGCTATACATATTGATACTCTGTTTTGCTGCAAGCATGGCTAGTGCGATGCCTGTGCCTGACAACTTCTTGCCTCAGCAACAACGCATTGAGAACGTTGCTCAGGCAGGTCCCTCGGTACAGGGTGGGGCAGGCCAGATTGTGCTTGTGGCTGGTAACAGTGACGCCACATTTAGCATCTACTCAATTACCGGTCAGCTGATTAAATCGGTAAAAGTGACTTCAGACCAACGCGCCACGGTGGATGTGCCCAAGGGGTTCTACATCGTGAAGTGTAGCAACCAATGGTCGCGCAAGGTGGTGGTACGATAAAGATTTGTGCCACACCTCCCTGCGTGTGAATGCGATGTGATGATGGGCGTGACTGTGTCATGCCCGTTATTGTATCAATAAGGATAAGAAACAAAAGAGCTAATGACCTGAAGATAAACCTGATGATACTTGCGGAATTGTTTCCATACGCCAATGTGGTGTACAACGTGCTCACAGCGTTGTACTTCATCACTGTGCTGACCGTCATAGTGGTGGTGTTGAGCGAAAACCGCAATCCGGTGAAATCGATGGCTTGGATGCTGGTGCTGGTGTTGCTGCCGGTTGTGGGCTTGGGAGTCTATTTGTTTTTTGGGCGCAGCCTGAAGGGCGTGAACATGATTTCACGCGCGAGTCTGCGGCAGTTGCGTCGTCAGAACGATTTCCCAGACCCCGATGTGCCATCACTGGACATGAGCGAAGAGTCGCGCCAACTGGTGAGCTTGGTCAACACGGTGGCGGGCCCACATCTGTTTGTGGGCAATGACATTGAGGTGTTCACTACGGGCAAAGACAAAATAGAGGCTTTGTTTGAGGACTTGCGTCAGGCTACCGACTACATTCACCTGCAATACTTTATCTTGGAATATGATCATGTGGGAAAGCAACTGTGTGACTTGTTGATTGCTCGTGCTCAGGCTGGTGTCAAGGTGAGGGTGCTATATGACTATGTCGGGTCGTTCCCCTTTAAGTCATCAGTGCTCAAGCAGCTGCGTCAGGCGGGCGTGGAAGCACACCCGTTCCTTGAGGTGACCCTGACCCAGCTGGCTAACCGTATCAACTGGCGCAATCACCGCAAGGTGGTCGTCATTGATGGCAAGGTGGGCTACATTGGTGGCATGAACATAGCCGACCGCTATGTGACGGGCGACGGTAATCGCGCGGCATGGCGTGACACGCACTTGCGCATCACGGGCGAGGTGGTGGCAGCCTTGCAATATTCGTTTGCGATTGACTGGGAATTTACCACGCGCCATTTGTTGACCGAAAAGACCGTGCGCTACAACGGCGACACACCGCCCAGTGGAGGCTGCAATGTGCAAATGGTGGCTAGTGGACCGACAAGCCGCTGGAACAACATCTCGTTTGTTTTCCTCAAGGCCATCATGCTTGCCAAGCGGCGTGTGTACATACAGACCCCTTATTTTCTGCCTAGTGATGCCTTGCTCAAAGCGCTGCAAAGTGCCGCATTGTCGGGCGTTGACGTGCGTGTGATGCTGCCTCGACGACCCGATTCGCGGATGTTGCGGCTGGCAACAGGTTCCTATATCAAGGAAAGCATCTTGAGTGGCATCAAGATTTACTTTTATGAGCCCGCCATGATGCATGCCAAGGTGCTGCTTATTGATGACGATTTTGTCACCACGGGGTCAACAAACTTTGACTTCCGCAGCTTTGAGCACAATTTTGAGATTAATGCCTTGGTCTATGATAGGCAATTTAACGAAAAGATGGCAGCCATTTATTTAGCTGACGAACAGCAATGCACTCGTGTGGCTTTGGCGCAGTGGAAACGCCGCCCATTGGTGCAAAAAGCGCTAGAGTCGGTGGTGCGCTTAATTAGCCCAATATTATAATCAATCTGCAACGATGCGACCCCGCATCGGCAGGGTCGCAAATCTATTACTCGCCAAGCAAAGGCATGGCGAGTTGCTTGGTTGCGAATTGGAAAGGCGTTTATAGCTTCAGCGTGCCGCTGTCGCTATACTCACCACCATGACAGTTGAAATACATTCTAAAAGTCTTGGCACTGGTGTTGACTGTGCAGGTGAGGTTGGTCACCACAAAGCTGGGTGCAGGAGTCCACGTCGTTCCTCTGAGCATCCACGGAATGATGTTCGTGCCACTGTAGGTATAAGTAGTGCCAGCCTTATCGACGGTGACCGGAGCGTCGATGCGGATGTTCATCGCTGGTGACTTGCTTTCACCGATGGTGAACACCACATTATAGAAATAGATGCTGCTCGAGTCCTTTTCCATATCGATGTCAAAGGTGTAATGCACATCGGTATCGGCGGCATATACGCTCTCGATGCTTTGCGACTTCGTCTCATTGGGTGTGTTAGGCTCGTCGCTGCCACAGGCTGCCAGACCCAGCACAATTGCTGCAATCATCCAAGTGAATAGTAGCTTCTTCATGTTGTTGTTTTCAATATCGTTTTGTTGGTAGGTCAAACCTAAGTGTCACGCCCAGTTGCCTGCCGTGACCGCGTTGCAAGAACGGGTGCTGCACCGACACGAAGTAGAAAGTGTTATACCGTGTGCCGGTCAGGTTGGTGCCCCACAACTGCACGCTGCAGTGCGGTTGTGACCAGGTGATGTGGGCAGCCAGCAATGCGTACAGGGGTTGCTGCACGGTGTTTGCTTCGTCCCAGTAGATGTCACCCGCGGCTTGCACATTGGCTGCAAAGGTAAGCATTTTTTTGCAATCACCACTCATTTTAACTGAGTGTGATGCCTCGGCAAACAAGGTGTGTGCCGGAGCATAGGGCACACGCTTGCCGCGGTAGTCTGTTTTGCCGTCGTTGTAGTCACGAAATGTGGCATGGGTGAAACCATAGCTCACGCTTAAGTGCGTCGCCTCGGTGGGGCTCACCGTCATGGCGATTTCGCTGCCCCAACTGTGCGTCTTGCCGGCATTTGTCATCAGGCGGCCGGTTGTTACCCCCTCGGGAAAAATGGTTAGTTGGCGGTCGCGGCAATCCATGAAAAACACATCCACATCGCTTTGCACCCTGCCATTCCAGCACTCAAAGTGACCACCTAGCTCATAGTTCCACGCTTTTTCGGGTTGATAGCCCACGATGCGGTCCACGTCATATTTCACCCCGATGCCCATCATGTTCATCAGCCGCTGTTGCAGCACGTCGCTAAACATTTGCGTGTTAAATCCACCTGCTTTGCTGCCCCGTGACACAGACAAATAGACAGTGTGCCGCTTGCCTGCCCACGGATGCCATGTGGCGGACAAACGCGGCAACAACTCCAGGAAGTCATTGTCAAGTGTGCCACTGTCGTCAATGTCAATATCCTCATGAGCATACATGGTGCCTGACGATTGCTGATTAATCGTGTAACCTGTGTGGGTAACGCTATGATAGTTAAGCCGCGCGTGCTCATAGTCGAGCCTGATGCCTGCTTCTAGAGTCCAGGAACCTAGTGTGTAGGTGCTTACATGATAGGCTGCCGCACCCCAGTTAGGGCTGGTGAAGTGACTTCCCAGCTCAAAGGTGCGAGTGTCCCACGCAATCGGATACTCAGGAATAGCACTGTTGACGTGGTTTTCAATGAGTTGCTCGATGCCATAGTCCAAAAAGGTGACGGGGGCATCCATGCGGTAACGACGATAAAATCCAAACGCTCCCACCAGCCAATGATAGCCGTCTCCGCTCAGATGATTGCTGCGGGTCACAATGTCTTGTGTCACAGCATGCTCACGTCGCTTTTGCGTCAAGGTGAAGTAGGGCATGGGGGTGAAGTCCTGGTCCAGCGTCATGTTGTCGTCCAGATATTGATAGCTGGTGATACTCGACAAGCTGAAACCTGCCCATTGCTTGCGAATGGTTAGGCCGTCGGTAAACGAGGTGCGGCGATAAAAGCAAGTGTCGTTATATGCAATTTCACCAGTTTCAAGCCATTCATAGGGATATCCGCCCTGGCGGCTCACGCCTACTGACATCACGTTGGCGACGTACCAGCCGCTAGGCAGGCGCCACTCTAGTTTGTGACGGGCATTAAACATGCGCTCCCAGTCACAACGCTTACCATTATATTGGTTGATAAATTCACCGCGCTGGCTACCGTAGGACACCGCCAATGACATAGCCAACCTATTATTTAGCTGCATGTAGTGGCTTGCCGCCACACGCCATGCGCCGCGTGTTGTCCCCTCCGCCATCAAGCGGGTGCCTTGATAGTTGAATGGGGATAGCGTGTAGATGTTCATCAGTCCACCCATGGTGTTGCGGCCATATAGCGTGCTTTGCGGACCGCGTAGCAGCTCAATGCGTGCGATGTCTAGCAGGTCCAAATCATAATTTTCTTTGGTCAGTACAGGCACGTTATCTATGGTTAGCCCCACTGCCGGTTGGTCGATGCGTGTGCCTATGCCGCGCACATACACCGTCGAGGTCATGCGGCTGCCATAGTCAGGAATGAATAGGTTGGGCATCATCTGAGCTGCTGTTTTCATCGATACTACGCGTTCCTGCTCTGCCCTGTCGCGTCCCAGCACAGTAATCGAGGTTGACTGCGTGCGCAGGTCGGCGCTCTGCTTGATGGCTGTGACGGTGACCTCGCTGAGCGACAGGGTGTCGCTGCGTTGCTGCTGTGCTGCGGCTTGGCTAGCCACAGACAGCAACATTACTGCTATAATCACCAGTTTCCACTTCATTGTGCCGACTTTTATTTTCAAGCCGCAAAGTTAGATATTTTGCTCTCGCTTGGCAACAAAAACAAGCTTTTTATTGCCTTCGCTTAAATGCAAAAATGTCTATTTTTTTCATGCAACTGCATTTTGTTGACGTAATAAAACAACAATGTGCGCCCTGCTGTTGCTGTGGCAGTGGGCGCACATTGTTGTTTGGGAGATGAATGACTAGCGTGGCGTTATCTTAGCATGCCGATTGACCGTTTCAGGAACTGTGTCAGTCCCTCGCCCTTGAGCATGCCGTTGCCTAGCAGGGCAATGTCGATGAGCTGGTGCACGCGGCTGTCGTCCTTGGCATAAGCGATGATTGCCGCTTCTTTTTGCTCACGCAAGTCGCGGGCATGTTTCTCGTTGTTCTCCAAGTCTTGTTTCTTATCCTCGGGCACACCCTTGTTGTCCTTGTCCAAGTCGCGGATGGCCTTGATGACATTGTTGGTCGCTTTCAGGTCTTCATCTAGCGGTTTCAGCTGGGTCTCTAGTGCTTTCTCGGCATCTTCTACCGCTTTCTGAATCAGCGGATGCTTGGTGTTGAGCACCAGGTTATACATGCTGGGCATGTCGCCATAGAAACTCATGCCAGGCTGGAACTGCGCCATGTCCTTCATGCGCCGCATATATTCGCTCTGTGTGATGACCACAGGCTGGTCGTCAGGCGACATGGCGGCAAAGGTGACCATAAACTCTGCCTTCTCAACGGGCGGAATCTGCGAGTGGAACAGGGTGCGGGCAATTTCCTGCTGCGATTCGTTGAACTGTGGTGCTTGGGTGTCCTGTTTGCGGATGAGGTTGTCCACCACATCACTGTCAACGCGCACAAAGCGAGTCTTGTCTTGCTTTTGCTCAAGCATCTGCACGAATGGCACGTCAAGCTGTCCGTTCATCAGCAGCACATCGTAGCCCTTGTCTGTTGCCGCCTTGATGTAGGCATATTGTGCCTCTTTGTCGGTGGCATACAGGCAAATCAGGTTGCCGTCCTTGTCGGTTTGATTGCCCTCTACTAGCTTGCGATAGTCGTCCAGCTTCAAGAATTTGCCGTCAACGTTTTCAAGCAGGGCAAATTTCATACCCGATTCACAGAACTTCTCGTCGCTCAGCATACCATACTCGATGAAAATTTTGATGTTGTCCCACTTCTTTTCAAATTCCTCTGGCTGCTGCTTGGCAATTTCTTCTAGCCGTGAGGCGACTTTTTTGGTGATGTAGGTCGAAATCTTTTTCACGGCACGGTCGGCTTGCAGGTAGCTGCGCGACACGTTGAGCGGGATGTCGGGACTGTCGATGACACCTTGCAGCAGCATCAGCCAGTCGGGGACAACGCCCTCCACGCTGTCGGTCACATACACTTGGTTGCAATAGAGCTGTATGCGGTCTTTGCGGATGTCCAGGTTGTTCTTGATTTTCGGGAAATAGAGAATTCCCGTCAATGTGAACGGATAGTCAACATTCAAGTGTATCCAGAACAGCGGGTCGTCTTGCCCTGGCTCGATGGCATGGTAAAACTTCAAGTAGTCTTCGTCGGTCAGGTCGCTAGGCGTGCGTGCCCACAGCGGCTCAACGTCGTTGATGATTTTGTCCTTGTCGGTGTCCACCCACTTGCCGTCTTTCCACTCCTGTTGCTTTCCGAACACGATGGGCACAGGCAAGAAACGGCAGTATTTGCGCAACAGCCCCTCGATGTGCGAGGCCTCCAGAAACTCTTTCTCTTCGTCGTCGATGGTGACGATGATGTCTGTGCCGCGCTCGGCTTTGTCGCAGTCGGCCATTTCATATTCGGGCGAACCGTCGCACGTCCAGCTCACGGCTTTGGCACCGTCCTGCCAGCTCAGTGTGCGGATTTCCACCTTTTTGGCAACCATGAATGCCGAGTAAAAGCCCAAGCCAAAATGTCCGATAATGGCATTGGCGTTGTCCTTATACTTTTTCAAGAACTCCTCGGCACCGCTAAAGGCAATTTGATTGATGTACTTGTCAATCTCCTCGGCAGTCATGCCGATGCCATGGTCGCTAATCGTCAGTGTGCCTGCCTCTTTATCTACGCTAACAGTCACTTGCAGGCCGTCGGTCGAACCTTTAAACTCGCCTGCCCCTGCCAGCGTCTTGAGCTTTTGCGTCGCATCAACGGCATTGCTTACCAGCTCACGCAGAAAAATCTCGTGGTCGCTGTACAAAAACTTTTTAATAACGGGGAAAATGTTGTTTGTCGTTACCCCAATTGTTCCTTTTGCCATAATGTTTTTTTATGTTGTTTGATCAGTTGTTCAGCAATGTTGTGTTTTAAACACGCAGGTGTAAACGCAAAAACAATGCCATAGAACCCGCAACTGACAATTAGGCAGGACTGGCAAAAAGCAACAAGAGGCGCTTGGTTGCATGCACCAGGCACCTCTTGTAAAAGGTGTGTCGCGGCGTGAACAGAGTGATCTGTTCGTGCGTGTTTAAAATTCAGCGTTGTTGGGCGTGCGCGGGAATGGGATGACGTCGCGGATGTTTGCCATGCCAGTCACGAACAGAATCAGGCGCTCAAAGCCCAGACCAAATCCGCTGTGAGGCACAGTGCCAAAGCGGCGGGTGTCCAGATACCACCACATGTCCTTCATGGGGATGTTGCGGCGTTCGATTTCAGCCAGCAGCTTGTCGTAGTCGGCTTCGCGCTCCGAACCGCCAATGATTTCGCCAATCATGGGGAACAGCACATCCATGGCACGCACCGTCTTGCCGTCGTCGTTTTGCTTCATGTAGAAAGCCTTGATTTCACGCGGATAGTCGGTGAGGATGACGGGGCGTTTGAAGTGCTCTTCCACCAGATAACGCTCGTGCTCGCTCTGCAAGTCCACGCCCCACTTGACGGGGAACTCAAACTTCTTTTTCGCCTTCATCAAGATGTCGATGCCCTCAGTATAGGTCAGGCGCACAAACGGCTCTTTGAGCACGCTGTGCAGGCGGTCGATGAGCGAGTTGTCATACATCTTGTTCAGGAACGCGATATCGTCCTCGCAGTGGTCCAGAGCATATTGCACGCAATATTTGATGAACTCCTCGGCAAGGTCCATGTTGTCCGTGATGTCATAGAAAGCCATCTCGGGCTCAATCATCCAGAACTCTGCCAAGTGACGCGGTGTGTTGCTGTTCTCGGCGCGGAAGGTGGGACCAAACGTGTAGATGGCACCCAGTGCGGTGGCGCCCAGCTCACCCTCAAGCTGTCCGCTCACGGTCAGGCTAGTCGATTTGCCAAAGAAGTCCTTGGTGTAGTCGGTCTTGCCATTCTCGTCCTTGGGCAGATTGCCCAGGTCAAGGGTGGTCACTTGGAACATGTCGCCGGCACCCTCGCAATCGCTGGCGGTGATGAGCGGCGTGTTCAGGTAGAAGAATCCCTTGTCGTTAAAGAACTTGTGGATGGCAAATGCCAAGTGGTGACGGATGCGGAACACGGCACCAAAGGTGTTGGTGCGCATGCGCAAGTGTGCTTTTTCACGCAGGAACTCCAGCGTGTGACCTTTCTTCTGCAAAGGATATTCTTCGGGGTCGGCAGTGCCGTAGATTTCGATGCTTTGTGCCTGAACTTCTACGGTCTGTCCTTTGCCCTGCGATGCTACCAGCGTGCCCTCGACGTGCAGGCTGGCACCTGTGGTGATGGGCTTGAGCTCGTCTTCGCTGAACTTCTCCAGGTCAACGACAATTTGCAGGTTGTTGATGGTGGAGCCGTCATTGAGTGCTACAAATTGCACATACTTGTTGCCACGGCGGCTGCGTACCCATCCCTTAACGCACACCTGCTTACCCACTAGCTCGGGGTCAAAGATGTCAACGATTTTAGTTCGTTTCAAAGCCATAATTGTCTTGATAATGTAATGATTGTAATATTGTTACGCACTCGGCAACTTGCCTATGCTGCCCGTGAGGCTTGCTAGGCAAGTTGCTGCTTGTGCGGTGATAGGTTGCATTGACAGGTCAATGACAATGCACTAGTTATTCAAATGAATTCTGTTTCAAGAAGTTGACCTCTTCCTGCGTGAGGTAGCGCCAGCGTCCGCGAGGCAGGTTCTTCTTGGTCAGTCCGGCGAAATAAACTCGGTCGAGCTTCACCACATGATAGCCTAATGATTCAAAAATGCGGCGCACGATGCGGTTGCGGCCCGAGTGAATCTCGATGCCAGCCTGTTTGCGGTCGTTAGGTGTGACATAGCTCACAGCGTCGGCATGGATGGGGCCGTCGTCGAGCTCCACGCCATCGGCGATGCGTTGCATGTCTTCCTCGGCAATGGGCTTGTCGGTCCACACCTGATAGATTTTTTTCTTGACGTACTGCGGGTGGGTGAGTTTGCTTGCCAAGTCACCGTCGTTGGTCAACAGCAGCACGCCGGTCGAGTTGCGGTCCAGACGTCCCACGGGATAGATGCGCTCGTCGCAAGCACCTTTAACAAGGTCCATCACGGTTTTGCGTCCGTTGGGGTCATCGGCTGTGGTCACACAGTCTTTAGGTTTGTTGAGCAGGACGTAACATTTCTTTTCGGTGGTAACGACGTTGTCGTTATATTCCACGGTGTCCTTTGCTGTGATTTTCACGCCCAGTTCGGTCACGGGAGTGCCGTTCACCTTGATTAATCCTTTCTGAATCAGTTCGTCAGCCTCACGACGCGAGCAGATGCCGGCATTGGCGATAAACTTGTTCAGGCGAACCTCCATGTTGGGATCGACCATGGGCTCTTCATACTCAATGCGCTGGGGCTTGGGTGTGAAGCGCATTTGCGGCTTGGGGCCTTGCATGCGCTTGCCTTGCGGCCTTTGCTGCTTGCGATAGCCGCCCTGCTGGTAACCGCCTTGCTGGTAGCCACCCTGGCGCTGCTGGTAACCGCCTTGCTGGTAGCCACCCTGGCGCTGCTGGTAACCGCCTTGCTGGTAGCCACCTTGACGCTGCTGGTAACCGCCTTGGCGTTGCTGGTAACCACCCTGACGTTGCTGATAGCCACCTTGACGCTGCTGGTAACCACCTTGACGCTGTTGGTAACCGCCCTGGCGTTGCTGATAACCACCTTGGCGCTGTTGGTAGCCGCCCTGCTGATAGTGACGCTGGTAACCCTGCTGGGGCTGGTAATTGTCATGTTGCTGCTGGTCGGTTGATGTGGTAGCATCGGTTGCCTGAGCACCCTCGGTGGTTTCACCAATGGGCTGCTGCTGGTAGCGTTGCTGATAGCGCTGTTGGTAACGCGGTTGATAGCCACCCTGGCGTTGCTGATAGCCGCCCTGGCGTTGCTGATAACCACCCTGACGCTGCTGATAGCCGCCTTGTCGGGGTTGGTAGCCGCCTTGACGCTGCTGATAGTGGGGCTGGTAACCTTGCCGTCTGGGTTGGTAGCCGCCTTCATCGGATGCACTCATCTGGTCTCTCTGTTGTGGCTCGTGGTTGCCATATTCAACTTTTTCATAGCGAGCCTTGTCAACGCTCTCATCGGGGTTGATGTTCGATTCACCGATACGAGGTCTCTTTGGTTTTTTTTCCATGTTCTCGTCCATCATCGTCTAACGTTTAAATTGTGAATAATAGATTGAATATTAATAAATTAAATATTTGGCCTCGCGGCCTGTTATCATTTTGTTGGTTTGTTTGCTTCGTTACACCGCCACTTGCTGCGGCGCTCAGTATTGCGCATTTGCAAAATTAACGTGAAAATTGCAATTTTAGGGCATAGCAGACTAATTTTTAAGAGTTTTTAGCAATCTGCCCCCATCCTTGCTTTCACCTACGGACAAGCGTAGGGGGTGATTACATGCCATTTTGCCGTGCTGTGGTCACTCGCTGACCGCCTGTTTACTTGTCTCCCTTGTTGAGCGAGGCGTTCAGCCGGTCCTCGTCTTCTTGTGTCCACAGCGGATTTTCGTCATCATCCCAGTCGAATGCGTCGTCCAGCGGTTCGCCGCCGACCTCTATGGGTTGTGGGGCTGAGAAGCCAAAGAATGCATCGTCGGTGAACTCCTTCATCTCGCGACCCTCTTTTTTGGTGGGGCGTCCCATTCCGCGCTGGCGGTTGACAAAACCGTCAATCTTGACCATTTCAAGCAGCCGCAATTGGTCGGGCGAGGTGACATTTTTGAGATAAAGTGGCACCAGCTTGGCTCCCACGCGGTTCTGAACCAGTCCCGTGACTTCAAACGAGTAGGTCACGGGAGGCTTGCGCACGTCGATGCGCTCGCCCACCTTAATCAGGCGAGAGGGCTTGACGTTCATGCCGCCGATGGTGACTCTACCCATCTTGCAGGCGGTGGTGGCGATGGTGCGCGTCTTGAAGATGCGTGTTGCCCACAGCCATTTGTCAATTCGCACTTCTTTCATGCAATCACTTGTTGTTAAAATTGTTCATGGCAAAGGTGATGCCCGACAGGCAAAATGCCTTGATGGCATCCACTGCCACTGTTGCGCGGGCAGGCAGAGCCTCTTGCTCCTCGGGCGTGGGGTATCCTAGCACATAGTCAACTTGTGCGCCAGGCGGAAAATCGTTGCCGATGCCAAATCGCAGGCGTGCCCATTGCTGGCTGCCCAGCAACTGGGTGATGTTCTTCAGCCCGTTATGACCGCCGTCGCTCCCTTGCGACTTGATGCGGATTTGCCCGAATGGCAGGGCGATGTCATCAACCACCACCAGCAGGTGGTCCAGGTCGATGTTCTCTTTTGTCAGCCAGTAGCGCACTGCCTCGCCGCTCAGGTTCATATAGGTGGAGGGCTTGAGCAGCACCAGTTGCTGATTCTTGAGGCGCATCTGGGTTACGGCACCATAGCGTTGGGTGCTGAATACGACATTGGATGCCTGTGCAAAGGCATCCAATATCGTGAATCCTATGTTGTGGCGGGTCCCCTGGTATTCTGAACCAATGTTTCCCAAGCCGACAATCAAATATTTCATAGGGATGGTGATGTGATGGGGTGATTGCCCCCACCAAGTCGTGATTACTCGGCAGCAGCTTCGCCCTCAGCAGCGGCAGCAGCCTCCTCGCCCTCGGCCTCGCCAGTTGCGGCAGCGGCAGCACGGGTGGTGCGAACGCCGGCAATCACGAGTTCCTTAGCGCTTACGAGCTCAAACTTGTCAAACTTCAGGTCGCCAACCTTGATGGAGTGTCCAATCTGCAGGTCGTCAACGTTGACCATGATGGTCTCGGGCAGGTCGCTGTAGATGCCTTTCACTTTCACCTTCTTCATGCTCAGGTAGAGCTTACCACCGGCTTTCACACCAGCTGCATGACCCTCGACATGAACGGGAATTTCAACAACAACGGGCTTCTCGTCGTTTACCTCCAGCAAGTCAATGTGCAGAATGCTGTCGTTTACCGGATGATACTGAATGTCCTTGAGCACAGCCTTGCGGGTCTGGCCGTCATAGGTCAAGTCGATAACAAACACCTCGGGGCTGTAGATGAGCTTGCGCACGTCAGCGCGGTTCACAGTGAGGTCGGTAGTGATGATGCCCTTGCCGTTGCGTCCCACGGGAACAACCTTCTCGCCAGCCAGCAACTTGCCGTCATACTTGCCGTCCTTGTCCAGTTCAACCAACTTACCGCCGTTGAGCACAACGGGGATTTTGTTCTCTTTACGCAAAGCCTTGGCGGCTTTCTTGCCCAAGTCGGTACGAGCCTCGGCATTCAATTGAAAAGTCTTCATAAAAGTTTAATTTGTGTTACTCAAAATTAAAGTTTGGTTTATTATAAAACGCTTCCCTTAATTTCCCATCACACTGGAAAACGCCAAAAAGCGGCGCAAAGGTACAACATTTTTAGCTGATATCCAATTTTTACCCTAAAATATGTTGATAAAATCTTCAAACCAACATCTTGGGCGCATTTATCCGCCTTTTTTCCCTATTGGGTTCGTTTTTTTTGCTACTTTTGCCAGCAAATTATGAGAGCTGACGTGTTGAAACAACTGTTTTGTGTGCTGGCATCGAGCTTTTGCCTGCTGTGTGCGCCCAGTGCCGCTGCCCAACAAGAGCTGCACGAGGCTGCTGGCGGCATGCCCGTCACGGGCAGCGACGGCAAGGTGGCGTTCACCATGCATGCCCCTGGAGCCGATAGCGTGACCCTGGTGCTTGACGGACAGGCACCCATGCGCTTGCAGCCTGTGGGCACTGGTGGCAAGTGGACGGTGACCACGGCCCAGGCGTTGCCCGATGGCATGTATCGTTATTGCTATATGGTTAACGGTGTTCCCACGCTCGACAATGCCAACGTGTATCTGGTGCGCGATGTGAACACGGTGATGAATCTGCTGATTGTGGATAGCAAGGGCGACAACCCGCTGGCGGTGCACGATGTGCCTCATGGCACGGTGAGCCTGGTGTGGTACGACTCTCCCTCGCTGCATGCACAGCGGCGCATGGCGGTTTATCTGCCGCCTGGCTATGACGACAGCCGTCGTCGCTATCCTGTGCTTTATCTGCTGCATGGTTCGGGCGGTGACGAGACGGCTTGGCTTGAGCTGGGGCGCGTGGCGCAGGTGATGGACAACCTGATTGCCCTGGGGCGTGCCACCGACATGATTGTGGTGATGCCTAATGGCAACGTTGACGAGCAGGCAACACCTGGCGCGTCATCGGCAGGGCTGGTGACACCGACCCTACAGCACGAACACTGGATGGACGGCACTTTTGAGCAGTCGTTCGACGACATTGTGGACTGGGTGGATGCCCACTACCGCACCCGCGCCGACAAGCGGCACCGTGCTATCGCTGGCTTGTCGATGGGTGGCTATCACTCGCTCTACATCAGTGCCAACCAGCCCGATCGCTTTGCCTATGTGGGCTTGTTTTCGGCTGCCGTGTCGCGCATGGACAAGCAAAAGCGCAACCGCATCTACAACGACCTAGAGGCCAAGCTGCGGCAACAGTTTGCTAGCCGTCCGCGGCTCTACTGGATAGGCATCGGCAAGGACGATTTCCTCTACAAGGACAATGCCCGCTTGCGCGACATGCTCGACCGCAATGGCTTGCGATACACCTACTACGAGTCGGCTGGCGGGCATGAGTGGCGCAACTGGCGTGACTATTTGGTGCGCTTCGTGCCGCTGCTGTTTCATTAATCTGCTATGACGGTCATGATGATTAATTCCATATCGACTTATGCTTGATAGTCTGGTGTCATTGTTTGCCCAGTGGGGCTATGTGGGGTTGTTCGCGGGTTCCTTTTTGGCGGGCAGTCTGATCCCGTTCAGCAGCGAGGCTTTGCTCATCGCCTGTGTCGGAGCTTTCCACATGGACATCCCCACCTGCGTCTTGGTGGCACTGGCGGGCAATGTGTCGGGTGGCATGACCTGCTATTGGGTGGGCCGTCAGGGTCGCATCGAGTGGATTGAGCGTTTCACGCGCGTCAGTCAGGAGAAACTCGACCGCGCCCTTCACTTTTTGCACAACCGTGGCGCGTGGATGGGCTTTTTTGCCTTCATCCCTTTGCTGGGCACTGCCATCACGGTGGCGTTGGGCTATGTGCGAGCCAATCCGTGGATTGTGCTTTTGAGCATGACAGTCGGCAAGTTGCTGCGCTACATCTTCATCGTGTGGGGCAGCCTCAAGCTGATATCACTGTTTTAAACCGCAGACGATTACAGATAATTATTATATTGGCATAAATTAATTAACCATTCAACCAACCATTTTCTCAACCAAACCCGATTGAAAATGAAAAAGTTATTATTGATGTTCCTGACTGTGACGCTGGCTATCAGTGCTGCCGCACAGGGCAACAATACCCGCATGGGTGGCGACGATGGTGACTATCAGTCGCTTGCCGAGCGTGTGTTCAAGCTGGAGAAAAAGACCGATGCGTTTAATTTCTATTTTAACTATGCCGCTGGTTTCAGCTCCGAGCACGATGGCAACGAGTGGAACACGGGGTTTGCTAACCGTGACTTGCGCCTTGAAATCAAGGGCAACATCACCCCTCGGCTTTATTACCGCTTGCGCCACCGCCTGAACAAGACGCAGACCGCATACGGCCACGACAACTTCGGCAAAGCCACCGACATTATGATGGTGGGTTACAAGCTGAGCGACAAGGTGGACGTGATGGGCGGCAAGCTGTGCCAGATATGGGGCGGGTTTGAGTATGACCAAAATCCCATGGAGATTTACCGCTATAGCGACTTAATCAACAACATGGACATCTTCACCGCTGGTGTGGCGGTGAGCTACAAGCCCATTCCTAGTCAGGAGGTTGCCGTTGAGGTGTGCAACGCCAACAACGGCACGTTCAACGGCGACTATGGCGACGACGTTAAGCTCATCAAGGATGACTTCAGCAAGCCCATCGACTTGCGCAGCAGCCACGCACCGCTCACCTATATCGTGAACTGGAATGGTAACTTCCTGAAGGGCGACCTCTTGCAGACGCGCTGGGCATGGGGCTTGCAGACGCAGGCACGCGGCACCTATTCACGCATGCTCACGCTGGGAGCACGGCTCAATATGCCCACCATGCAATGGTATGTGGACTACTTTGGCGAGTGGGACGACTTTGATCGTCTGGGCTATGCCACCGCCGACCTTGCTCCCTTTATGCCCGAGGGCAATTGCTATATGGGCAAGGTGCATAGCAACACCTGGATTACCAAGCTGAATTGGCAATTCGCTCCCAAGTGGAACCTCATGCTCAAGGGCACCTACGAGACCACCAGTGTGAGCCGCATCGAGCGGTTTAAGGATTACCGCAAGACCGCTTCCTATTTGGGCAGCCTGGAATATTATCCCGTCGAGAAGCAAGATTTCCGCCTCTTTTTGGCATACATCGGTTATCATTGCGGCTATAGCGACAAGAGCGGCTTGGAGAGCTATAACACCAACCGCGTGGAGCTAGGCTTCATGTACCGCATCAAGTGCTTCTAATACCTTATATCGCACGCAGATCGAGCAGATGCACGCCTAGTGCCATCATCGCACGCCGATTTAAGCGGATTTTCGCCTAACGTTACTATCACCGATTTAAGGGTAGTGTTTCATAAAGTGTTTTTGATCAATAGGGATTAATAAAAAAAGGCCTTGCAGATTGTTGAAAGATTAAATTTGCGAAAAATTATAGACGAATGAAACGAAGTGAGGAAATAAAATCGTTGATCGAGAACGCTGAGAGAGGTGACGCTGTAGCACAATATCAGTTGGGGTGTACATTTCTTGAAGATGGAAATCGTGACCTCGATAAGGCGAGATATTGGTTTGAG
>Ga0181612_175854_pt1 | contig 38856 bp, 21 predicted proteins | sample HoacroProtozoa21_FD_119630 | JGI IMG/M metagenome (GOLD analysis project Ga0181612, IMG submission 119630) | Hoatzin crop microbial communities from Cojedes, Venezuel. Combined Assembly of Gp0051906, Gp0051904, Gp0051908
GATAAAAGCTTGATACTGCACGCTGAATCCCAGCTTCTCTTGATTTCACTCAATCTTTTTCCTTAACACCTGCAGCCATTTTTTTGGTCTGTTTTTATATTCTAAGGTAAAATTTTTTTGACTTTTTAATTTTTTGTACCATTCCCTCATGAGACATCATGTCCAGAATCTACTGTGTGTTCATCAGATTTTTACGCTTTTCATCAACTTCGTTTTTTGGTAGTTGTGCTAGGCACATGAACCTTGAGCCCTGCTCAGTCTGTTGATATAGTTTTCTAAAGTCACTAGTGAGCACAGATCTGATTTCAAGCCTCAGTATAGTTGTACTGATACGTCCCACCGTTCCCGAGGGCTACATGATGCTATAACAAACCCTCTGTGGTTTTAATGCACTATCAGATACCACCTTTAACAGTCTGAATTGTTTATAGCACTTGTTGCACTTTTCTGGCAACAGTGTGTCACTAGATAGATGTTCCTGCTGCTGTAGTAGGGGTATAGCGTTAGCAGTGTCATGTTGTTTCCAAAGACTTGACACTTGGCAGGGGCAGTCAAGTAGCTTGTCTAAGTGTCTGGTTTCTTGGCAGTCGTGCCCTTTTACAAATGGCCTAATCCCTCTTGGCGTCACACTCGAAGAGCTGTTTGTTTACAAGCTACTGCGAGATTGAGTGTCGTTGGGTGAGAGACCAGCTGTGGTTGTCGCACATCCCCTTGCTTGTGGTGCAGACCTGTAGTGGTGCTAGTCCAGAGTCTGGGTTAATGTTCAGAAATACTTTCTTTGCCCAAGAAGATGCTGAGAGCCTGCTTGGTCCAAATTAGTGACTATCTCAAGATGCGAGTATCTTATAGCGATGTGATATGGTAGGGGAAGCTGGAAGTCTGACGGGTGCTGGCATTCTCTAGGCGAGATCCGTCATATGTGGGAGTCTTTCATATGAGTTTCTCATTCAGCAATTTTTTGTGTTGGCAGATCTGCAGAGAACAGAATAATGATGCATAAAGTCTACATATTTTTGATCTTTATGGTATTGATTCTGCCCTCCCTTGGTCTGACCAGGTAAAGTATCGTAGTTTAACGGAGTAATGTTTGAGTATTTTTATCATATGAGACAACTTTCTTCTGTGTTCTAGTTGCTAGTTGAGGTATAGTTGATGTACCCCCACTAGATTTCAATGTTTGTCTTTTCATCTGAGGACCTCATAGCCCTTAAAAGTTTCCAAAGGCTGACTTTTCTTTTAGCAAAGAGATGTATGACCTTGTAAGATCAAGAGACTAATTGAAAGTTGCCCATATTGACCATCATAGCCGAGAACCCAGTTTCCTGACTGTGTCTTACACTTCAGTTATAGTTGCCCTTTCCTTTCCGCCTTTACAGTATTTGACTGTTTCCCTGGCTGGGTAACATGTATTTGTCCTATCTATATAATAACAGCTAAAAATGAATCATTAAAACTTTAGCATGAAGTAGACATTTGTTTTGTTTTATTCTGTATATTTTTGTCAGTAACTGTGATAAAGCTGAAGTAGTGTTCAGATTATTTGATTAAATTCTCTCTATCTGCTATCCTGATCTGAACTACTTAGAGAGAAGCAGTTTTACACAGTACTGAGCTGTTGGAGACTGAATTATATTAATCATCTTTCTTTCAGCCTTGATTTTTTTTTCCGTTGGCTGTTTGACAGAGAATCGTCTGATTCTGCAGTAAGGCTGGAGTAAGTATTAGCAACCCTTTGCTAAAGGAATACTTAGGATTTCTTCTTTTTTTTGGCTATTGACTAACCTTGGTTAGTGTTTGTTAAAGTTTGCTCGGGGATGGTACCTGAGGGTGATGTTGAGCTGCTGAATAAGGGGAGGAGAATGCAAGTGATTTTGCTATGAAGAAATCCATACTTCTTTCCTGCTAGGTAATGTTTGCAAACCTTCAATAAAGAGAGAATTATTTTCCCAAAACCTTACAAATTTTGTAGAAAACAAGAAAGGACAGGATGATATGATGCAGGTGAGAGGGGGCCAGAAAATCTACTGAGTATTGTTGCATATCATGGACAGGGGACGTTCGCAAGGATTACAGTGAGACCAAAGAGCTGCAGCAGTTCTCTTTCTGAAATCCATTGACTCTTGATTTTAATACATGAACGTTTTTGCACCACCACTGCAAACTTGCAGATATTGGTTATTATGAGCTCTTGTGACAGTGGCTGGAGGGAAAGAATAGAATGCAGTTATCAGGACGTGGTTAGTTTTCCAAATCAGTAACAAGAAGACAGTTAGGAGTTACTAAGCTAGGAGAGACAATTATTCTGTTTCAGTCTTCTCTCATCTTGGGTTGCTGTTGCAGACATCAAATGTTGCTTTTGTCTGCTGTCAGCCACACATCAGACTGCTGTATGTTCTCGTGAACAGTTTATTCCTCATCCGAACTGCAACTCAGCCAGGCTCTTACTGTATACTACACTTACTGCTTTTGTAGCTATGTATTCTTTTTCAATAAGATTATTGTAAGTCTTATAGCCACTTCAGTGCTTATCCTTATGGTAAGAAATTTCTGGAGGCAATAGGTATCCATTGTATATGTGCTGCATTTGCTTGTCTGCTTTCGAGTCAGTGTCCAATGTTTTTCCTTGCAGATGCGTCTTTTTGCCTGACCAGGGAGCCTTCTTTGTGAACTATGTGATTGCTTCTGCTTTCATTGGCAATGGGATGGAGCTGCTGCGCCTGCCTGGCCTCATCCTTTACACCATACGCATGATAATGGCCAAGTCCACAGCAGAAAGGAAAAATATTAAGCAGGTATTTGAGCCCCTCCTTAGGAAGGGACAAATAAATGACTAGTCCTTATCAGAAACAGTGGGATCCCCCATCCCTCATACCATTAACTATCATCTCCTGTCATTTTTTTTGGCCTTTTTTTTTTTTTCATTTATCCATGACAGGCTCATATTACCTTCATTTGAGGCACAGAGAATGGGGAGGTATTTATTCAAGTCAGAGATAGCAAAAAATCAAAACCCAGGCTCTGAACTTCAGGTATTATTCTCTTCATAGCTCCAAGTCAGAGTTTTATGATTTTAATTTTAATTTTATAGGATAATTCTGATTTTATCTTATAGTCTAAACTTCAGGGTTTTTTTAAATTCAAATCTGTGTATAGTTAGTTTCTTCTGTTAGTCCACAGGTGTGTACAACTTAGTTTAATCTGAACATATATCTAGCAAAACATATACTTACTGTATGTATTGCATTTTAAGTGGTGGACTTTCATATCCAGATGATGTTGTCTTGCAGCTTGAAATTCCAGGTGCTACAATGGGAACTTGAGCCTATATACAGCTGCTCCCATTCTTTTTCTTTCTTTTTTTTTTTTCTTTTTTTCTTTTTGGTGGGTGGGTGGGTTCCATTTTGAAAAGATTCTTTTAAACATTCACTTCTGTTAACTATTGCATGTTACCCCTTGCTCTGGTTGAAATGATTTATATTGATTCCTCATCCCAAGAGGAATAAGTGGGAATACAGACCACACCAAAATTTTGATAACTTGAGCTTTTCCTACTGGGAAAGCCAGCACAAGGAACAGTACAGATTCAGTGGAAGCTGCAGTGAGATGAAGGCTCCGAGTATGGCACAATTATTTTCTGCTTATGGTTTTAAGTAGTTGCTACTTGTGGATGAAAATGAATTCTGTGAGGGATTACTTTAAGGCTATGAAAGAAGCATCATATTTTCTGTAAGTACAGCTACTTAAATCGCATAAGACTTCACCTCTCTGATTACGTCATTTCTGCCTCTTAGGGAAATAACTGATCTCTCATAGGGAGAGAATAAGAGAAGGTGAATTGTTGCTTTAGGGAGTCTATTCTTAACTTCCGACTCATTGATAGATGACTTGAGAGTTTGGGGTGTTTTGTTTTTGTTTCTAGCAACAAGCATTTGAATATGAATTTGGAGCAATGTATGCCTGGATGTTGTGCGTGTTCACTGTCATCATGGCCTATAGCATCACGTGTCCCATCATTGTCCCGTTTGGTAAGTTTCCAATGAGCTGTGGGCACTGTGTGAGCACGATAGTGGATGTGGGAGGTTTGGAAGGCCCAGTTCTGCAGTCTTATTCCAGTTCACATACTAATAATCCTTAGGATTTGGATCCAAGTTTCCTACTCTTCTTGTGGAGAAACAGGGCAGAAGATGGTGAATTACTTGTCTCTTGTACTGCCTTTAGGAGTTGAAAGTATATTTAATGTCTATGAAGGGCTTATTTTATTTCTCAAGTCTGAGTGCATTAGGCTCTGGTGTTGGTTTTTAATTATTAAGCATAGGAGTTTAGGTCTGTCTGGGGATGAAGGAATTATTTTTATCTTGGCGTTCTGGAGGTCTGGGAGGAGCAAGCCGCAGAGGGTACCCAGCCTGGAGGGCCACCTTAAGCAGCCAAACTTGACTTAAAACATTTTAATCCACAAATCCTTTAGGCACATTTGAAATAATTTTTGTCGTGAAGATTGGCTGGTGTATGTAAAATTAAGCACAAAAATAAGCATGTTGATCCAGTAGCAAGAGACTGGAAAACTACCTGTCCTTTTCACTACTGTAGTTCTTCTGTATTGCAAACCGTTTAATATTCCACATCCTGAAGGAGAATGAGAAAAGGGGCTGTGGTCACCACTGTGCTGTGGACAGCTGTGTGCTCCATGGTCCTGACCCCAGGGATGTGACCTGATGATGTGCTGACTGCTTTGGTGGGACATGGCCTTGGTGACTACCATAGCTGCCCTTTGACTGAAAAATGAAAGTGGCTTAGAAAACCAGTTAACTAGGAGTTCAGGGCATGTGGGTGGAGGACAGCTGCCCTGTGGTGTAGGTGGAGCTGCAGTCCTATAGGACTCTGAGAAGGTCTCTGGATCTCTGAGTCACAGACTTCCTTTTTTTAGGCTATTTCTCTTGTTCAGTTGGTTTATCTCTGTCCCATGAACAAAACTTAACACTTCTGCCTTAAGTTGCCTATATATCTGGCTTTGACTAGTTTCTTTTTCCTGTACCAGCCATTAAATCCTGTATGGGTGTGCAAGAGACTCAGTAATCTGTCTAGAGCTTGTGGACAGTTGTTCATCTTTAGTGGCTGTGACATGATCTGCATCTTAGTTTATTGCATTTTACGTTCATAGAGATTCTGGACTGTCGTAAGAATTATGTATAAAGAATCTTCAGCAGCTACAGATATTTCCACTCTGGAAACCTGTTTATCAGACATAAGTAGTACTATATCATTTTATATAGTTGGTATTTTCCTTTTCTAATGCAAAATTTTAGAGAGCCAGATACAACATAATTAGCTAATTAAATATTGTTCAGAACTGGTTTTAATCAACAACCTTATTATTGGGAGAATGTGGCCAATTCTTTGGTAACAATGTACTTGATATTTATTTATGTTTCGTTTTGTGTGCAGTTGTAAATATCTGAATGTGCTACTGCATACCAGAGCTGTGGCAATTCACAGCTGTCACAGCAGTAACTGGCTTTTTTTGGGGATAAGAAGTAGCTGGCTTGAAACCCAGTCATGAATCTGTTGAAGGATGAGAGGGAGACGTTAAGCCACTGGTTAGACCTTTCTTCCTTACCAGTAACGTGGTGGAGGAGTTGCCAAGTCTTCCCTGCTGGCTTGGCCTCGTGTGCCAGCAGCACTGGGAAGGTGCTCTGGGTTCTCACTGGGAGCACGAGTGGTGCCGCAGCGAAGTGTGTGGAGAGAGGCAGGGATGGAGAGACCCCAGGGGCTGGGAATGCGACAGCCTTAGGAGCAGGCTGCTGTCAGGCAGCTTTACCCTGTTTGTATTTGGGCTGTATCCGCCATCGGTACCTGGATTTTCAGTCGCTTGGTTAATATAGATCTCCTCACAGAGCTGCTGCTTTTTATCAAGTCTTCAACAACCTCTTCTTGGCTCTCCCATTTTCCTTCCAGGTTTAATATACATACTCCTGAAGCACATGGTTGACCGTTATAACCTTTACTATGCGTATCTCCCTGCCAAGCTGGAGAAGAAGATGCACTTTGCAGCTGTGAATCAGGCTCTGGCAGCTCCAATTCTCTGCCTTTTCTGGCTCTATTTTTTCTCATTTTTGCGGCTAGGTAAGTGTTGTCTTTTTCTACCTAGCTACTGCTCCTGTCTCTCTTGCCAGCTTACCTAAATTACATGTGAAGTTTCATAGGCTTTGTGGGTTTTTCTTTTTAATTCCATAAATGGGAAGTCATGGTGGTTACCTGTGGCACTGAATTATACAATATTTGCATTTACACAAGTTTGCATAAGGTACTTTGATGAAGATAACAGTTTTAAGTTAACATACTGGCTAGCATGGAGCTCTGTATTTCTTCATTTTACAGGAGATCGTGTGTTCCCTGAATCTGTAAAATTTGAATCAGCCAGTTGGCTGTGGAACGACAGACAGTGAAAGCCATTAAATAAAACAAAAATCTATTCAGAATTAGTTCTTTCTAGTAAGATGGTCTCTGGCTTCACTACTTGCATTTGTGTAGTCTTTGCATAAGTTTAATTTGCCTGCATGAATTGGCTGCTGCCTCTGTTGTGCAGCTGTCATTTAGAAAAAACTTTTAAAATGTTGGCTAATGGTAGCAAGACCTGTGTTCTACATTATCTGTCAAACTTCACGCAGAAGACTGCAGTCAGATGGTGACTCTACTCCCCGTACTGTAATTGAAAAACTCATGTTTTGTGTGTAATTTGATTTTAAAATAGGGACGTTCTGTATTTTGCACATACTTGGCATTGATAGTGTTGGCTGTGATGTACTAACAGCTTCGACATCAGAAAAAGTAGGCGATAGCTTGTGGCTTTTTATCTGTGCTACAGGCGAAGCATTTGGTATGGAACAGGGATGCCGGTGATGCTGGAAGCAGTTGAGCTTTCCTTCTTGGGAAGGTGGCCCTTGGTATCTAACCATTTTTTGCCCTCTTCTCTGCTTTCACAGCACTGATGGCAAAGGACCACGCTTGCATTGTGTTTTTCTAGCATACCAGTGGTAAAAATGATATTGTTGGCAGACTGTCATCTAACTTTAGAGATGGCTCCCTGTGGATGTAAGAGGCACTCGGAACTATTGCTTCAGGCTGTCCTTGGATTTGAGCAGATGTCCCTGCATTGCTTGTATGTTTGAGAGCTTGTTTTTTCCCTTGTTTTGAGAGCTGGCTTTGCAACCAGGAAGGCCAACAAATCTACATCCTCTAAAATAACAGCAGAATTTCTAGAGCGTGCTTTTAGAAAAATCAACTCCAGACATGCAGCAGTCAGTGCACCTCTTTAAATGTTACGAAGGAAATCCTGGCATAATGAAAATTAAATCTTTATAATATTTTCTGGTTCTGCATCTGTGATAAAACCGTAATTTGTAATGAAACTTAGTACTGGAAAACGCAGACCGGATTGCCATGTTTGGCTTGGTCAGTATAGAGGATCCTGTTGACAGGATGATGTTCGGCAATTTGTCATTGCACAGGGCAGTCTAGCCAAGTGGTGTGAGTCTGAGAGGTAGGAACTTCAGATTTTGATTTCATTGCCATTGATTTCATTGCTGCTTCTTGTGCCAGAGAGGAGGAAGGAGGGGGAAGAGTGCTCTGCCTTCTTATCTGCAAAATAAATCAGTTGATGGTGGATTGCCTAGTCATTGATTTGTATAGTTTGCCTGGTATGGATGTTTCAGTCTGGTTGCAGAGTACAGTGGTAACACTCTGTTTTCTCACTCATTATATTAACTTAAGGCTGGAAGGACTTCCATCCCAGTTCTCGGTCAGGATGAAATATCACTCGACAGCACACAGAAGGTGATAGGCTGTACTGGTGTCACTGATCTCCTTCTCAGTCGCTGTTTCCTTCCTCAGCTCTCATGCCATCCATCCATCCATCACCCACCAAGAGCACCACTGGGCCTCTCGCGATAGGGGCGGTGGTGGTGCTATCTGCTGTTCAACCCCTGTCTCCTGGGGCAGTCACTGAAGTCCCATGTTCTCTAGCACTGTTGGCAGGGAGGTGTGCTGAGGAGACAGGGCAGGGAAAACTGATCTTTGAAGATTTCTTCTTCCCTGATCTCTGTTTGCCATGTGGTTTGTGCCGTACACTGGCTTTGACGTAGACATGCCTCACCAGCTGGTAAATACAGATGTAACCTACACTTATAAAACAACCTCTTCTAAAGGACATTGCAGAATATGCATAGGGAGTTCTTTTCACTTCCCTTTTGGGTTTGAACAGTGACATGTTTATGGGGTTTTTCTGTTGGGTTGGGGGCTTGGGGGGGGGGTGTGTGGTTTCCCACATGAACGGATCTGCACAGGGTTTATATGACCTGCTGAAAAGTAAAACTTGTCTGTTCCACTGCATCTGCTGGGGTTGCCATAAAAACATTTGAGGGTTGGTGGTGCCTCTTTTGACTGAAGAAGCTTGGAAACAGCTAGTTTTTTGGCGTCTGGCTTTTTTTTTTTTTTTCTTTCCTTTTCACTAATATCTTATTTAATTCACCATTGCTGCAAAATGAGGTTAGTGTCTTCAGAATATTTCTCCAGCGGACCTGAAAAATAATAAGTCACTGTAATCATTATAACTTCTTCCATGCTAGAGGCTGCTTGCTACCATGTCCTTTCCTGTAGTTTCATATCTTTCTCTGTCTCTGAAGAAAAACTTACCTTTCAGGTTTTTCCGTTGTTCTTTTTCCTTGGATTCCTCTCAGTTCTGTCCATATTTTATCATGGTGTCCTACACAGACAAGGCTGCTCAAGTTGAAGGTTCAGTAGTGCCAAATTATTTTGTATAGGTACTAGAGACTTACTTTCTTTTCCCCCGTGTTTTGTGATAGCATCACACTATTGACTGCTTTCCAGCTTGTCATCATCAGTTGTATTCTGCAGTGCTACAGACTTGTTATCCCTTGTATCTACATTTCATTTTTCTTTCCAAACTGTAGTTATTTCCAGTTTTCTACATGCAGTTTCATCTTCCTGTATGTTTTTTTGTTTGCTTTTTTTTCTTGAAAGATGGTGGAGTTGTTTAATCTATCAAGGTTATTTTACAGTTTTTTCTACTATTTTATTTTATTTGGGTTGTTTGCAAACCATCTAGTTCAGTGCCATCATTGTATTTAATAAATGGATTCTATCTATTACATTTCACAGATCATTAATGAAAGTGTTTTAGAAGTGGGTCCAGAGTAGATGATTGAGGGGAAAGGAGAAGAACTGCTCGGAGTCTTGTTTATCATTCAAGTATTGCAGCCACTTTCCTTGGCCTTTAAGGAAGCTGGGGAAACAGCTTGCTCAGCGGTTTTAGCAGTCAACAAGCTTTGTGCATAACGAGATTCTCCTGTTTGGCTGGAAGTGGTGTGCCCAGTCTTGTAACGGGGGGGGGGGGGGGGGGAAAAAGCAAACCCCAAAGGCTTGTGAGGGGGGGGGGTGGTGAGGGGGGCGGGGGGGGGGGCGGGGCGGAAAAAGCCAACCCACAAGGCTTCTGAAGGTGGGGAAGATAAAGTAAAGGTTTGTTTGGTGTTTGGGTATTTTTTTTTTTCCTGCTATGTATTTTTATGTTGTATACTTTGGATATTTTTCTAGGGTTTAAAGCACCTACAACCATGTTTACCTTCCTAGTTGTCAACATCACAATCGTTATTTGCTTGGCTTACACTTGTTTTGGCTGTTTCAAGTACCTGAGCCCACTGAACTATAAGGTAAGTGATGGATACCTAACACCTTGCAACACCTACCTATGTGCTTGATATAGCACCAACTATTCCTGCTGGGTTGTTTGTGCCTTCTCGCTAGCAACGTCTCTCTGCAAAGGTTCGTTCCGGTGAGATGGGTAAAGAGAGCTGATAGTGGCGGTAGGCTGCTTGGCAGAGTGGAAGGTCTGTCAGTGTTAGCAGGAACTCAGTTTAAGAGGAGAGAGCAGTATGGAAGAGGTATGCAAGAGGGTTGGAGAGTACTAGCACTGCACAGAAATGTGTCTGTGCAGGTTTTCGGGGCTTATGGTCTCTTTGCATTGTTTTGACTTACCAATTTGATTTTGTCTCTCTTTCTTTCCCCACCTGTTACTGGTTACAGATAGAAGACACGCAGTGTGAAAGAGGAAGTGACACAGATGTACCAACCATCCCAACATCTTCTGTAAGAAGTTAAGGGTTACTAATATTACTAATATTCTCTTACGTTTCCTAGAAAAACTTAATTTCTTACCCTGCTTGCCAAAGAGCTTTTGTCGGACGCATTAGTCTGAATGGACTGTGGGACTTCCCACATGGGTGTGGGACCAGAAAGTTCTGCGGCTGAGTTTCTTGGCTGTTCCCAGGTGGTGTTCCAGAAGTACCTTCGGCTGATGTTTTGGGAGTAGTTGAGACACGTTACTTCCAGCAGTGATCTGGGCCTTAGACCAGACAGATCCTCACATCTGCACAGCTGCCAAATGCAGTCGGTTGCCGCTGCTTTGTGACTTTGGATGTTGTGACGTGTCGCAGGTCTTACCTGCCACATCACTACGGAGGATGTAGGACTGAGGTAGAAATAGAGGTCTTTGTGCCGCAGCCTGCAAGTACAGGTGGGCGTTGCACTAGGAAGCCTCTGTTAGGGTGCAAAAGGCCTTAGGTGTTAAGGTGAAGAGTGGGAAATGGATGAAAAGAAGAGTAGCAAGGCAAAAAATTATCCTGGGTGAATTATCCCAATGTTGTACTTTGAGAGACTAGTAAAATCCTTAACGCTTGTGATTTCAGATGTACGTCCCCCGAGTTTTGCATCCTCATTCTACAGAAAGGACGATTCTTGCCCGTAAGGAGCAGCAATCGTATGGCACCATGGACAACACTAGTTCACAGGCAGAAGAAATAATAAGCTATTCTGCTGGACCTGCAGTTGTTGAGCAGGCATCGAGAGGTTCGTCTTGAGTGCCAAGGACTAACACAAGGTGGAGCACTTGGTCCAGGTTTAGGAGAACTAATTCCCCACAACCACCTACTAAGTATTCTGTTTTATTTATGTGTTCCTGCCTACAGAAGAGGTACAGAAATAATTCGTGGCATGGTCTGCAGCTGTGCTTGGAGATTAAAAAGCAGGTGCCTTGGGACTGGTTGTTTTCCAGGCTGTCTACACGTGTTGTGAAACTAACGTGTTGAGCACAGACATGCTGATCCTCAGGGACTTCACTTACACTATCTCATCACTTGCCTTATGAAGATAACTTATGCTGCATATAGATAACTGGTCACCAAAGTAATTGCAGCTATTACAGCTGTCGCTTATTTATTCAAAATAATTCTTGCTTTCTTTTAAAAGTAAAAAAGAAAACTTTAGTATTTATAAACTTCTTGGGATATGTTAAATCCTGAGGCAATGTCACTTTTGATGAAAATGCTGTTTGCGTGGGCATTGAGGATGGTGTGTGGGAGGCTCTCCTCTTGTCACCCAAAGTAGTCAATGTAGACTTGACCATGTTAGCTTCTTTTGTTAAAAGAGATGAGGGAGTTACTGTGCACTTGGGTACCAAAAATGCCAAAGCAAAAAGACTGGTGTAAAGGGAGTGATTTATCTGGCACTGTTTTTATATATTTCTTTGGAGGGCATTTAGGTTGTTAGTTTCTGTTCACTATTTTTAAGGGCCTTCCACAATGAAAGTTCACCTGCCAACAATGAAGGCTGTAAACATTTTATCTTTCTTTTAATCTTGGGTCAAAATGACAGATCTGTGGGTTTTCTCTATAGTGCCAATTATATGATCTGTAAGAGGTTAAGTTTTTAAATTGTGTAGTGGGTGCAAATTTATTCCAAAGTACATTGTGTCAAAGTGTAACTAATAATCACGGAGCAATAAAACACTGAGCTCAGAGACCTTTCAGACTGTCTTGATTGATATTTTGTGTGTGTGTGTGTATCGAAACAGTTCTCTTGCTAGCTGCTCACGGCATCATCAGTGTCATAAACTGTTCGTAAGAGCACTGTCGTGAGGCTGAGAATGACAGTACCTCCCCTGAGATATGGGAATGCTTTTAAATTTCTCTAGGGGATGAATCTTGGTGACCTTCAGGTAGGAGAAGGTTTTGGCCCTCTCAGGCCCTCTGTTTGTCTACTTCTCGTTAAATTGTTAGTTCCCGAACTTGACCTTTTCTAGCATGCCTGTGAAGCAGCAACATCTTGAGATTGGAGTAGAATTTGTGCCATAAACAAGTGTGTGCAGGTGTTCAGTGTCTTGCAGGACTGCCTCCAGCTTCCCCAGCCCAGCACTCTGGACAAACACTGAGCAGGAGACCTGCCCTGCTGCGAGGGGGACGCTGCAGAGCTCTGACAACCCTGATGGCAAGCCCATCCTGTTAGTTGAAGGTATGCGTAACTCCTAGTTCTTAAAAGGCAGGTGAGGAGCCTGGATTTGTGTCAGACTGCGTTATACTGCCACTTCAGTGTTGCAGTTTGGTTGGGGGGGTGTGTGTTTTGATTTTAGCGATCGTGGCATTACTAGAGGTGGTAAGTACACTGAATATTGTGGGGGGTTGTAGTGATCACAGTATTACTAGAGGTGGTGTGTACCCTGGACACAAACTGCCATATTAGCATTGGTATTCAAGAAAAAAAGAAAACCAACAGAGTCCACATTTTTTACTTGTCCTTGTGTCTTTCATACAGATGTTAGGACAGAAGGAGGAGACAGAGCCTCTTGTATTAATTTGATCAGAAGTCTGTGATCGTTCAAACCCATTTCTAGCTGCAGTAAGCCATCTCATACCAGTAAGTGTGGAAGCAGTGGACTTATGAGTATGCTAATTGAGGAATCAAATGATTGAGCTACCACACTTGACCTGTTTACAGTGCTGGCACTGCAGGAGTTTTATGCTCTGTGGTATAACTTTTTTTTTCCCCCACTGTGAGGTTCTGTATGTCACATCAAGGACAAAAACTCTTTTGGTGATTGGATTTTCTTTTTGTGCTTGGAAGGCTGCTGAACCTTGGCAATGAAGCTCCCTGTGGCTGGTGCAGGGTCAGTAGAGGCAGGGCCAGCTCTTCTGTGAACTTGAGTAAACCCACCTCCAGTCATGCTGACGTGCTTCAGATAGAGAATACAGAAAACCTGCTAGGTAATGGGGAGTTGCATCTTGCTAAATAGTGATTGCTGCCATTTGAGGAACCAGTTCACGTGTCTGATGGGGAAACCACCTGCATATTTCACTTATCATGTAGCAGCCATTCTTCTTTGCCACTGTACTCTGTTGCAGTTGAACTCATAGAAATGTCTGTGGTATTAGGACATGCGCTAGTTTGAGTAAAGGCTGGGATCACCCATTAGTAAATTGTCACAAGGCCTCTGTGTATAGCAACATACAAATTAAAGGCTGGTTTATCAGCTTTGCTATGTTGTGCTTGCTCGCCAGTATCTTTTGGGTCTCTCTGAGAGCTGGAAGTAATTAGGAAACTGCACTGGCTGTAATTCATTCCTTCATGTGGGTGGATATCTCTGGGAGGATAAAATTAGACCAGCAGGAGAAACTCCTTGCATTCCCTGCTGAGCCTTGGAGAAAAGCTGAGGAATGGAAGCCTCAACAAATGTGAATATTGGCTGCACTGTATTTGAAATTCTTATTTAAAGCCATTGCACATTCTTCACTGTTCTTTTTATAAATCTTTTGGCAGGAAGCCTAAGCAAATGGCCCAGCTGGAGTTGCTGATTGTAGCTCCCAGAAGCCGTATTTGCTGAGATCCAGCGCCGGCTGCTTGCCTTGCGTTGCTCGGTTGGAACAAGTCCTCCCCCCCACCTCGCGCCTTCCTAAGTCCTTACTTGCGTTCTGGCAGCGGCCACCAGCAGTGCTCCTGTGGAACGTGAATCCTGAACAAGTCTGACACTCAGATCTGAGTAAACCCTACAGCGTGGTCTGTGACGGGATTCTCTGTGGCACAACTGAGGGACAGCCTCTGAAGTGTTGAAGAACAGAGCCTAATTCATATCTGTACAGCTCAGTGCACTTCTGCAAAGACTTCACTGTAGATGATTTTCTTCCATAGTGAAGAAAATGCTGTGTGGGGTGCTGAGACTCAAAAAAAACGTTGCATGTGTAGCTACACCTAGCTCTGCACCAGTTCGAGCTTATTCTATGTGTACATCCAATCTGGTTCCCCTCCTGCCCTACGACAGCACATCCTCAACACCCAGATGAAGATTGCTGTTTCTCGTTTGCAGGAGGTGCACACGTTGATGCCGTGTTTTCCCTTTGGTTTTTCCCATGTCCTGAGCTGAAAGGAGATCACTGTGCTGGCTGAGTGTTTACAACGTGCTTCCGTGTAGCAGCAGACCGTGTTCTTTCTGTCTCTTCGCAGAAATCCAGTTCCCAGCTCTGCTTTCCGCTGACTGAAAGCTTTCTCATGTGTGATCTCTGGGTCGTTCATTTATTTGCATTTGGAAGCCTTTTACTTTTATGCTTTTCAAGAAGGTGGGCTTGTCCTAGGGGCAGCAGACCACAGCGTTGTTCTCCTGGCTCTCAGCAGAAGTGAGGCAAGAGGCACAGGAGGATTTGGGGACGAGGGGTCTTTTTCTGTCACTAACACAAACCCAAGTCCATTGAGTGCAAAGAAGAGACACATTTTAATGTCTCTAAACTGCAACAATACAAGGAAATACACACTTTTAATTCCAAATGATGGCCAGGGCCATACCTTTCAAAGAAGACACGTGTCTTACCTTCTTAAACTGGCCTTGCAAAATTCTTCTCTGTCTATTTGAAAGACTTCTTGAATGATTCTGCTTGTCACCTGTCTGTAACAGCTGCAAGTGCCTGTTTCGGATAGTTCAGATGTACAGAAGTTGTTCTTGCTTTCTGAGGACAGCTGTCTGACAGATGAAAACAAGAAAGGAAATAACCAAAAGCAGAGACACTGAAAATTAGGTCATTATAACGGAATATTCTTCCCTCTGATTTTTTGGTTCTTGGGTTGACGCCTGGCTCTTGCTCTGTGGCCGACACCCTGTTGGCTGGGCCGTAGCATCTCAGCTGCAGCAAGTGCAGCTTCCCCATTTTTCTGTGCTCAAACACAGAGCTCCTGGGTTATCTTCCCTTCTTCATTGTCAGCAGAGTCTGTAAGCATTTGTTGTTTGGAGAGAATGGGTATCAGGATCAGCTGTCTTCCTATTGCATGTTCCATAATTAGCTTCTAATTCTTCTGACGGAACAACGGATGTGGCCGCATGATGGTGTAGCACACGAAGCTGCCTCTCCCTACTCAATGTGCCTCCATCATTAATCTCTTCCAGCCTGGATCCTGCAGTCTCTGCTGAAGGGTGACTCTGGATTCCTGGTTGGAAGCAAACGTTGCTTTCCTGGAGGAGGATTTGTTGCCTTCTGTAGCAGCTTAGTTCCTGCCTTCACAGGCAAGTTCTGGTATAAGGTAACATGTATCTGATCTTCCCACCTTTGAACGGATTGGAAGTCCCACCTCAAGACCAACTTTTATGGTGGGTAATACTCTGTGGTGTTAAGTAAGGAATTCACTCACTTAATCAGATAAATATATTTGCAGCTTCAGTTTGGGGTGGAGTTCTCTTTCCACTAAAGTTCTGGTTTGGAAATGTCCCTAACAGCCATCATTAGATTTCCTCGAGTCTGGTTAGATTATGAATTTGTGTATTTTAAAAAGACTACTTTTTACTGCTGCATTTGGCTTCCTGCACAAAAGCTTCTCTTTGTTCATTTTGTTAGGGTGAGTTTGTGTGTGTGTGTCCCGAAATGAGTAGGTGGAGATGGTATTGCCTGTTGGGCAGAAATCGTATTCATTCTGCTGTAACCCTCCTCAGACCTCGATCTACCGGCTGCTGGATAGGTGTTCAGAAGGTTCAGCACATTGTATGTGTTTGTACACCTGTGGAAAATGACCCGAATTCTCTGATTCTTAGTTGTCATCTCTCTCTCTCTCTCTCAAACTGCGTCGGCAACATATACTGATAGAAAGTTTGTGGTCTTCAGCAGTCCAGAACTTCATCCCATCTTACTGTTTCCCTACGATGCGATAGATATGTGATACATACCATGTAACACAGATACAACAGTGTCATTTTAGGGCCTTAAAACACTTTTTTTTATTTTCCAGACTTTAAACTGATGATTATGTTTAGGTCTTGAAGTAAAATAGCTGCTTCTGAGAAATCACAGTGGTTGCAAGATCTGGTATCCTTGAGTGCTCTGTACTAGATCTGTGCGTGACGTTCAAGTGGGAATGGGGGGGACTGTAAGTAGCCAAGAAGAAAAGAGGGAAATTTTCACATCTGTTCCTAGACTCGGTGGTTAACTAAGTGCTGGTTAATAGTTAATGAAGACACTATTCTCAAAAGCGATGTTTAAAATGGAGTTCTGTGGCATGTCACAAGGTACTCCTAAATAAATCAGGAGCCAGAATTTGTTGCTGTCTCGTATCGTCCCTGCTGTGTGGTTGTGAACCTCCGATTTTTGTGTCATGATGCAGGAGGGTGAGAGTTTGTGATGGAAGTTAGTGACTGTTTGAAAGGTATCTATCTGTTGGGCTTCTCAGATGTTTATTTAAAAAAGAAAAATTGCAGAACAGGAGGAAAACTGAGAGCAGAGAGAATGTAAGATAGATATATTTTTGTACACAGCTTACCTTCTTTCTGTATGAAAATCTTTTGTGCATTTAGTGGTGTTTTATACTTGGCTTTTCAGATCGATTAGCTTTATTATAGCCTGCCCTCCTGAAATGTAAAGCATCAAGTTGCTTATTTCAAGTGAAGATGTTCCATGTCAAAACTTATTTTGAATTCTGAATTTTTTTTTTTCCTCAGGCAAATTATCAGTATTTTTTTTGCCTCCATCTATAGACAGAGAGAAATAAAACCAGCAGCTATCTCCACAGAGGAAAATGGAAAAAGCAGGTGATTTAAAGAATTGCTAAGTACCGGAATTTGGATGCAGGCATTGAATTTTTTTTTTTTTTATGACAGGGCTCTAGCTTTAGAGAATGGAGTAGGCTTTTCTTATTCTTTTATATTTGACTTAACTTCAAAATTGTTCCTAAAATAGGAAGAATTCATTCCCTTCTGAGACCAGAAATCAAAATCTGCTGGGAAAAAATGAGTAAAAATTGAGAAATAAACCAGCTGTGTGCCTTTAAGAGGAATCATTTAAGTGATTATTTCTTAACTTCAAAAGGGTAAAGACATAGTGGTGAAGTTAGAATTGAGTATATCTGTGTTCTGCAATGGATTCTGCTGCTCAGCTTGTGTGAGATATTACTTAATCCCTCCTTGTCTGGTTTCTATGAAACATTACGAATGCCTTCTGATCACTGCAAAAAGCTTTATCAGCCACAAAAGACTTGGGGGATGCAAAAAAAAAAAAAAAAAAAAGCCATTGAGCCAAAAATGTAGGGGTGGACCTTAGTTCCCTTGAGACCGTACAAGAATTCCTAGAACTCAAGAGATACAGATGTGTTTGTGTACAAGACCACCCCAACAATGCAGGCTCGGTTGCAAAAGAGCTGAAGAACTGCTGGAAAACACAGCTGCTCGGAGCCTTGCTCCACGTGAGGGAGTTGAAAGGTGAGCAGGCGCGCTCTGAGCAGAGGTCAGATCCTACCCGGCAGCGCTGGCCACAGTCCAAAGGCGCGCGGGACTGTCGGCAGTGGTCTGAACCATTGCTGCAGAGGGGGATTATCTTTCATTTAAGAAGATGAAACTCATCATTTAAATCTCATTCGTCCTTCGTCCTATCCTCAAAACTGCAGACATTCAGTTATTAAGCACAGAGAGAGCATGAGCGCCCTCCTTAACACCTTAAAATCCAGTCAGGAAGGTATTTTGAAGACTGAGGTTTGGACTACGTCTAGTGTGGGGAAGGAGCTGTCACTCAGCGCAGATCTGTTTATAAATACTGCTCTGCAGAAGACAACTGACGATTGTAATGGGGCTAATTCTTCTGGCAGCATTGGCACAACACCATCAGGGCTGTCTGGCGCTGCACAGGGTATTTCTTCCATGAAAGAAAACTAATCCTAAGCAAGACGGTTTTAGTGTGAGTTGTGTTCCTTAAAGTGCTGTTGCAGCCACTAAAACAAGCGGCATCATTTCTCAGTGTTTTAGAATAAGCTACCCTGAAATCAGTATGGATTTATTCCTTATCTCTGCCCACAGTATGCAGAAGGATCTTTCCATTCTCTTTTCAGACAAAAATGTGTCTTCATTTCATGCACATTATGTATTGTGCCTGCTGTGAAACAGCGTATGTTTGATTGACTGTCTGGAACCAGTCAGTCCCTGCCCCCAGGCTGTTCTTGCGGGCTCGGTGGTGAGGAGTAGTGCCCCTTATGGATCTGGATCTAACGGTGATGCTAAGCTTAACAGATTCTGCTTTTCACTAAATCACGATTTAATTTCCTTTGGTAGTATGGAAGTGTGATTTCTATTCTGGTTTTTTTCATTCATGATCTGAGTAATGCCCGACTTCTTTGTTTAAAGTACGTGAAGTCTTGTCTTGTTGTAGAAGATGACCAAAGGCCGCATGTAGTGGCTTGGATTCTTCAGGACTGTTACGCTTTGTGGTTTAAAAATCAGAAGTCAGATTTAGTTGTAACGGGACTTAGTTTGCCTGGATGAGAAAATGACGACCTTGCTAGTGTTTTTCCCCACCAGCAGCAGGTCCTTCCCAAAGCGCTTTGGAGGGGGAGGGGCAGAGTGTAAGTTTTGTTTATGTTCAGTGGCATCTCCGTGGTTCTGAACCTCTTACCCAGCCTCTTCGTGGGCTGTCACTAGCTAATTAAACAGCAGGGTTTAGGTCAGCTGCTTCTGGTTTCAGTGTGGGATGGACGCATGTTTTTGGAGCAACTTGCGGAGGAATGGCTTTTAGGACAGCGGTTGCTTTGGGCAGAGACTTTGGGGCAACTTTAGTCCAGAAACGGAAGCTTCACCAAGAAATGGCTCTGGAGCAAAACAAAATGTTTTGAGCATGGAAGCGTCACCAGGTTTTGGGTTCTGCTGAAGGCTGTAGCTGCTTTTTCCTAGAGCCTTATTCCCGAGAAACAGCTCGGCCCACCCAAGGGCAGCACGTTTCGCCTTCTCGGAGGACCCTTACTGTCCCAGCTGCAGGCACTCGGCTGGCTCACTTAAGTAAGGACAAGTATAAGAGCGGGGAGGCCTTTCTTACCGCTTGTCACTGCTGCAATAATCTGATGTGCAGTTACTTGCTAGCAGAAATGTTCAAACTATTTCTGGTTCTCTGACGGACTTTGGCGCTGCTGGCTGCAGTGCCCTCCCCCGCAACTGCCCCCCAGCCAGTCCCAGAGCGTGTCTGTCATCGGGAGTGCGGCTGGGCTCGCCCCAGGGGCCGTCTGACCCGCATCTTGGGCTCATGGGAGAGCTGCTCCCCACAGGAAGAGACGAGGATACGACCGCGAGCCCACCAACACTTCGTTAGCACTAAAGCTTGCGCCACAGGCAGCAGGGCTGGCTGCCTATCAGTAAAACCAGGTGATTATTTTGAAACAGGCGAGGGGAGCTGATGGCAGGCTTTACAGCGGGCACACAGCTGAATTTTACACTCTCTCAGACTGTCATAGTATGTCACTGAATCTTTGCAGGTAAGCGTAGGTGAGTAGGGGATGAACTGCTGACAGCTGTGGGCATGAGGTTTGGGAAGAGTGACATCAGAATTCAAAACAACCTTTGCTATATAACAGGCATTTAATTACAATTTTTAAGCTTCTAAAGTCTACACCTTTTATGTCCAGATTTTTTTTCTTTCAGACAGTAGCTAATCAAACCCATCTTTGTGTGGGATTTGGTGTCTCGGTGCCTGCCTTCTATACCAAGTAAAACTGACAATGTGGACAGCTGGTGTTCGTAGTCAGCTGAAGCGCACTTACCTGGCGTGCAGAGCAGAGCGAGGACGCGCTCGCTTACTGCCTGCGTTCGTTATCACTGCCTCAGGTTGCTGAGCACTGCGAGGCGTATTTAAAAATAGAAAGGTTCTATAGGCGGTTGTTTTTTGGTCCAGCTCTGACTGGTGACTGAGCTGGGTGAGCTGCTGTAATGTCAGATCACAACCCGCAGCCCTGATGTGCCTCCTTGCGTCGAGGCTGGGCCCCTTCCAGCAGATCTGCTCCAGAAGGGAGACAGAAAACGCTTCCAGTCTTCTACTCGCGGCTGAAAATCGGTTTGGCAGGTATCGTGTAGCAAGCTGCCTTCCCCCTCACTCTATGTGGTGACAGAGCTGTCCCTGGGGAGGCATTCGGTGACAACAGTGGCCGTGCTCCCTAGCACCACAGCAGATGTCTGCCTGGGCACTAAGAAGGAAGGAGGATGATCTCCAGCTGTGAAATACAAGGCCACGCAGGGGATAGAAGTAAGGCAAAAACAAAGGGGCAAAGATCAAGGCTTGTGCGAGACGGAGCACGGAGAGGTGCCTGTGAACAGGCCTGTGTCGTGGAAGAGGTGAGCCAGTTCCTCCAGAATAAGCAACCTTTTCTAAATATACTGAACCTGAAACAAGTTTGGGGATGGTCCTCTCTGAGAAGAGTCTGTTTTAGACAAAGTGAATGATTCTGTATTTTCTTCCTGTCTATTCAAAATGCACTGGCCTGAACCACACAGTATTTTGTGAATGAGAACACAAATTTTGACTAATGAAAGCACTTACAAGTAAATGTGGAATCAGCGCTCACTACTAATCTGGAAGCAGTTTGCTGTCTTAAAGAATTCAAGTACAGCTTGAAGGTCTCAGGCAGCACTGCTGTCACCTCTTGTAGGGAGACGCGAGAGCTCCTGTGCCTTCCCCCACTGGTGCCCAGGTGCAGAAGCACAGAAGGCAGGGGAAGAACAGCTGAGAGAGCTCGGCTCTGCTCCGAAAACTGATCCAAGCCCTGTCACAACACGTCTGCCCTGACGCTTTCCTGCCGTGGAATGTCAGGTGGCTTCGAGCACCAAGGTTCAAGTGTTGACGTGTGAAACAAGCTTGTTGGTACGCTGGAGCCGAGAGCCCTGCGGGACGGAGCAGGGCTCTGCTGGAATGGCTGTTACTTAACAGCTTCCATTTCAATGAATATTGTCAAGTAATACTAATCCATGCAAGTGTTACTGGTGGATTGTATTTCCCTGTGCTTGCAGGGGTAGGGGAGTACATCAGAAGCAACTGGAGAACAAAACCCTACTGAAATTGGTCATCTGGATACAGTTTGAGAGTGTTTGAAGCTCAGCTGCACGCACTAGGGACTGTTACTGGCAAAAACAATTCTCTTTGAGCAGTTTGCCTTCAATTTGACCTTTGAAAGAGATGCAGTACAGAACCGACAGGTTCAGAATTGATCCTCCTCTTTGCTGTCACCAAGCAAAATCTTAGATATTAAAAGATTTAAAGGACACACATGGGTATTATTCAAAATTTTAATGCAAGTTTCTTTTAATTTTGAATTAGTAAAGTTTTTATTCTTTACTAAAGGCACTTACAGTACCCTGCAGAAGCAGTGCAAAGCCACCGTGTCCTGAACCTATCCCAGGGTGTGATTTTTTTTTTCTTTTTTTTTTTTTTTTTTTTTCAGTTGCGAGTACAAGTTTAGTGCAGAGGTAGCTTGGCTGTAATTCCTCCCACCCAGCCCCTCCGTCTGGTCGGAGCTCCAGGCGCCCGCGTGTTGCAGCTGCTCCTCCCAGGCTGCTGTCCCAGGAGCCTGGCACAGGGGAGCGGAGCTTCCTCACAGCCAGGAAGCTGCTGAACAGCCCAGGCTGGAAGAGAAAGGCAGCCAGCAGTAGCCAGCTGGCTCCTGCAAAGGCACTGTAGATCATCGATGCTGATTAACCAATGCACTCATGCAAGTTAGGTCTTGCTAGGCTCTTCCCCGTTCTTCATGGGAGGAACCTCACACCTACACCAACTCCAGTTTTACTGCTGCCATGAAAAAAAGCCTTTCATAACATAACTAATAACAGTTTAATTGTTATTAGGTGTAAGGTCTATTTTTCAATCTCAAAGCAAGAGTCACTAATAATGCAGAACAGACTTTAGAAGTTTGTGCTTGAGGGAGAAAATAATCGAGTAATCTTCACGCTACCTTCTTAGCCTAGCTGAACAAAGAAACCCACCCCAAAATCAGTAGGTGCCCACGGCAATAGCTCAGTGAGATATACTGTGTTTTGCTTGCTGTCCTTTCACAGCTGGTCAAGAGTAAAATCTAATTACATGGATTACAGTAGACTTAGTAAGTACATGTGCTAAGCTATAAGCAATTACCCCGCTGGGCGTTAAGGGAGTTACTCTCCTTTCTTTCTCCAAAGTTGCTCTTTCTCTACTTTCCCAACAAATTGCAGAATATCTTCAGCAAGAAGTTCAGGTTCCTCCAATGCTGCGAAGTGGCCACCTCGAGGCATGAAACGGAAGGAAACGATGTTGGTGTATTTCTTCTGGGCCCAAGCCTGGGGTGTGTGTGCGACTTCATTAGGGAAGGAGGCAATGCCAGTAGGTACTTGTACTGTGAGCCTGAGAGGAGGGAGAATAATTTTTATCTTTCAAACTCTTAACTTGGCAAGAAATGTAGCAGTTGGGCACACTGGTGTTAGGCAATTAAAATTTGACTTCCAGATCCTAAATTTGAACATTCAAGAACACTCCCATTCCTGGGGGAAAAACAAAACAAAAAAATCTAAAAATCTAATTTTTGCATGCATTGATATTAAGGCATTTTGGAAGGGATCCAGGGCATTAGAGTTAGAAGCATGGAAACTGAGAAGAAAGCCCTAGGAGGTGGTGAGTATCGAGTTTCCTCAGGCGGCCTTCAGGGCTCAAGAGTCGCGTATTGAGGGCAAAGCACACAATTTGACAAGGGCTGGAGAGAGATTTACAGTGACAATCACAACTCCAACATGTTGAGGCTGTCGGGACAACTGGAGGATAGGCAGGGGAAGAATTGTCTTGAACTGCTGCAAAGGGGGAGGAGAAGGGAGGAATAACAGAGAGTAAATCTAGACTAGTTCAGAGGAAGCATTTCTGAACGTGAGACTTCACCCTGTAAAGTAGCTCTTGCTTTTAACTGGCACAGACATACTCTATGGAACATTTGGCACATTAGTGAAGTGCAGGGAAGCGACTGGATTTGAGGGAAAAGCATCTTAGAAAGTAGAATGACCCACACTTGTTAAAGCAACATTTTCTAGATTTAAATATCCCACACACATAAGCTGCATTGTCAGAAGTGACAGACATTAAAATTTAGATACAAATATTGTTGGGCACATCCCCACTGGAAGTCTGAAAACAGGGTGCCTAATTTTATGTAGGACTTTGAGACTCTTTCCTCTAGGTACCTAGAAGCTCCTGTGGGCTGAACTGGAGCAGGATACTGCCCACAGTGTAGCCACAGCAGCTTTGAGAACTGAGTCAGCTTCCTGGGAGCATCATTTCACAGCTAAATAAATACCATAGCAGTGAACTGTGGTTGCAAATACCTCAGGGCAGGTTTAAGCCTTCACTATTAGTCAAGCTGACACAAGTAGATGCAACCAAGCTGCTGTCTTAAGTGCCTGCGCAGCAGGAACATCAGTCTTAATGACTTTCAAATGATGCAGTTTGTCAGTATACTGAAGTTGCTTCCGAAGGTAGGACTTAAATCTTTTGCAGAAATAGGCAAAGTGTGTCCACAAAAGTACCAGAACTACAAAACAAATAAATTATTTGGCTTGGTCACAGGCTAAATTTGGTAACTAAAGTAAAATCTGGAAGTGCTTGCGCATGCTTTTCCCTAGTCGGGCACACCATGAACGGAGGTCCTCAGGCAGTGCCTCCAGTCCGATCTCCTGCCTGATGGTTCAGGACTCTTACCCAATCACCATGTTTTCCAAGCACAACACAGAACGTCAACTAACAGACTTGTCCTGCAGAGGAACACTGTGATATGGCATTGCTTTTCCTCAGCATTCAGAAACTTGCAGCAGCTATTAAGACATAAGCAACCTGTCTGCAACTATAAAATTAAGTTCAGGGCAAAATACTTGAAGAAAAAAACCCGCTTACCTTTCATGTTTCTGTGTACCTATCCCCTTCTTCATATTTTCTTTGTAGAAACGCATTGAGGAGACTATACAGCCTGACACCCAGTAGATCATGACATTGGTGAGCAGATCATCCAGGCTAAACTTCCTGAATAGGTAAGTCCAGAGATCGCTTAGTTAGAACTGAATGCCATTTTGCATTGCTTTAGCAGGGACTTGACTTTGGTTTGGTTTTAAGAAAAAAAGTTACAGGAAAAAGCAGTTAACTTGGTTAAGAAAAGAGTTGAGAGGTAAAGCATGTTACTCCCCCTCCCTCTGTCAGTGGCCAAGTAAGCACGTTAAAGGCTTTCAGACACAAACTGCGAAGTGAGGTTTTTAACTCCTGCGCGGAGGGCAGACTCCAGCAAGCACCTTATGCTGCAGCACAGCTGTCTGTACTGTCCATGGACTGGGAGGGTAGGAGCAGAAGAGCACACGGAACAGCTTGCGCTGTTTATTATTCATAATTTGAAATACTACCATGAGCGTTCAACAGAGTCGTCACATCAACATGTGCTGCAAACAGTGCATGTTTCATATCCAATTATTAGCTGTACGCAGTGCAAACATTCTGTTCAAATCCATTGTCACTGGACCTTGTTATAACATGTCCCTTTGCTCCACTCCTGCCAGGTACCTCAGTAGTTTTTGAAGGCGACATCATCTCAGATTTCTGCCACACACTAAGAACAATGCTTTATTAGCAAATCATACGTAGATGAAGCAATACTGATCTGTTTCATAGAGAGTTAAGTATTAGTATTAAAACGAATCATGAGTTCTGTTTCCCAGCATCTTAATGTGGCTTAAACTTGTGGTTTTCTGTCCTAATGAGATTCTTCCACCTAAGTCAGTTTTTAATCCCCAGAAGTTGCAGGGTGCCTCTGTCTTCTAGATCAGACTGGGAAGGAGTACATCAGCCTTCACGGCCCACTTGCTTCTTTGCGTGCTGTAGCACAGCACTGCGCCATTTATCATCACTACAGGCTCCCTAGGAGATGCGAGGTGATCAGTTCAGACAAACTTCTTTAGCTATGGCTCTGGGCTTAGCCACCTCACCCAAAATGGCAGAAGAGGAAATGCTTACCTCTCTAGTCCTCCATCCTCTAAATTGCGGAATTCCAGATCAGTCCATGTAGAAAACTTCTCCAAGATGTATGCGGCCAGTCCTACAGGAGAGTCATTCAAACCACAGCCTGAAAAGGAGGAGGAAAATTTAACAATTGTGATATCTGATTACTGAACTCAAGACTGTTACAGAAGCTGCCCATTATAATACAGGGTAGATAGATAACTTTACAAAGCTGTTCCAGCAGCTGTGTTCTTAAATAAATAAATAAAATAGTAAAACAAGTTAAAGCCATTTATTGTTGAATCATAGACTGCTAGTGTCTGCAACAGGCTCTACGTTAGCTCACACTGTATGTTTTTTGAACTGATGTAACAATATTGGATTTCTGCGGGCTTTTTTTTTTTTCTTGTAAACTAATAAGATTAAGCTCTGTGTGCCAAATAGGGTTTGCTTCCGTTAACCTGGAAGTTGTCATGTATTAAACAGAATTACAGGGCCAAACCCACATCCCTACACATGACCAGGAGAATTTGCACCTTTATCTAACAGCAAAAACGCTTTAAGGATTATTAGAAAGTCATTAAGGAAGAGCAAGGCTTTACTAAAAGGTCTGTCCTCTGAATTAGCAATAGCCAACAGCCTTCATGCAGAACAAGGCTTAATATACTTTTAATAGTTTGTTTTGCTTGGACAGAAAAAACACACCTGCACCTGGGACTTTGCTGCTACATCCTAGTACTATGAAATACAGTGACCATAAACTCTCCCAGCTGCTCAGAAAAAAAACTTAGAAAAAGCTTTTCCTGAGGAACAGCAATATATTTGAAGTTCTACCCATGCAACCCAACCTTCCTGAAAGATGCTCAACACCACAGCTAGCACAGTTTCATCAGTAATTGCTATTTAAACATTGATAACTGAAATACCAAATGTTTGAAAAAGTTTTACTGAGCATGCTTTCCAGATCTGCAAAGCTAGACAAGCAACAGCCTGTCGTCATATACTGACTGTGAACAAAGAAGAGTACATCAGTTTACATACAGGAAAAACTGACATTGATCCTAACAGTACTCTGAATACAGGCACTGCCTGCTTTAGTCATTTGAAAGTGAACCCACGCTCCATGCGTTTCCCAAAGACTAAGTGTAAAATCAAATCCATGCAAGCCTGTTTGATCCAAAGCCAGCTCTGAAGCAATCAAGAGCATTAGCAAGCACAGTGTGTACATATATATATAAAATCTATCTCTGTATCAAGAGCCAGAGACAACTTCCTTGCTTAGGATAGCTTGCAAGGTAGCCCTGTACGACCAACGGTCTCAGGAAGACTGTGGTAGCCTCCATGGCCGTGCTGCTTCCAACTACCTTACACTCCCTTCTTCAGCGTTTTATTCCCTACCGGAACCAGCCACGTTCCTCTCTTCTTTATCCTCAGAACTGCAGGAATGCTCCGGCTCCAGCTCCCAAAACATGAACTGGCTGCTGGTTCCTGGTCTCCGCAGTCTGCTCCGACCAACCACGCGTTACCGGTACGGGCAAGAATCAGCCAGAAAACCACAGCAGAAGGAGCACGGCTAGGCATCTTTCAGCTACCCACTTCCCCATCTTTTCTTACAGCACAAAAGGAATAAGAAACTAGTAATTTATAGAAACGAAAACTCAAAGGAAGCAAAATTATTTAAAATCCAGAAAATTACCATTTTGCCTACACATCTGAAGAATATACCTGCTTCTGTAGGTAAGCTTATGGAAAACCATTAAGTTTCATTAGCTATGTTTTTAATATAATCTGCAAGTGAATTGCTGCTGCACTAAACTAAAATATATTCAGTATTCTCAACACAGTTGTCCAACTCAGTTACAAAAGATGTTTTTAAAATAGAAACACTTAATACTCAGATACTTAAAGTAGTTAAGCAATCTGAGTGACTAGCTCATCTAGAAAGAACACTCACAGGTACACTTTCTTTTCCTTGAAAGTCTGCAAGTGATTCAGAACAATGAGTGAAAATGAAATTTGATTTTACTTTTCAGGCATTACTTATGCCTATAAGCAAGCTACATTGTGTGCTGAGACAGCTAAAAGCTTCTTGTAGTTTACATCATTTGAATGTGATCCATTCTCTGGGAAGAAACTCTCTTTTGCTCTCAGCATAGCTGCGTTTGAAATAGAATTACAGTCCCCAGTGATAGAAGAAGTGGAAAAGTATTAAATAAGCTATTTTATTTATGAACACTGAAAATGAGGTCAGTGGCACTTGGTGCATGCTCAGTTTTGATGTGCAGATTTACCCTTTCTCAATGCAAAAGTGAGCATAATGCTGCATACCCATATATAACCTCTTCTGGCTTGAATACAGAAAAGGACCCCACCTTTTAGAACCTATAACCTTGCTACTTCAGCTTCCCTGAAAAAAATTATTTTCTGCATATTTTAAGCAGTACGGTTTATTTCTGTGAAAGTATACCTCAAATGAAGAGCAAAGTATTCTGAGCTCAAAAAGGTTTTTTGTTTGTTTTACCAACAGTATCAGGTTTTGTAGCCTGTATGTGAGCGTAGCCAGACTCCACCAAGATCTTGTAGAGCCCTTTTTTCAAGAAGGGAAACATCCGCCTAACATCTTCATCCTGAAAGCCGAAGAGCCCTGGAAGATAGCGGCCCAGCAGAATGGAGAGCAGATGAACGAATCCCATGTTCGTAACTGTGGCTAGATTTAAATGGAGGCCTTTCACATGGCTAAAAATAAAAACAGAAAAAGCCCCCACAAATTAACAAAACTAAAACATCATTCAAAATTGTTATATTTAAAACATTATTTAAAAAATGGACCTGCTTAAATTCTGACCTGCTAAATACATCACGACCTTAGCTGTATTTTGCAGTGTGGCTTTTCACATGGAAATTACAAGTCAAAGGGGCAAATGTCAGTAATCAGCACATGCTCCTGGGCAGTAAGCCACAAATCCTCCCTGTGTTACAAGTACTTATCCCACTCCAGACACCAGTGGGGCCATTACAAAACCACCACACAACTGAAAGAACAGGTATACAGTATAAACCGAGGCATGTAATTTTGGATCACTGCTTAGCACTGAGAACTGAGGGGAGAAACTACACAGTGCTCACATGAGGACTTGACAGGAACTCTCAAGTGCACGAGAAATAACTATTCAAAGAATAAAACAGCTTTGTGCGCCAATCACGCAGCACTGTACCAAAGGGGTACTCACTTGGGTGCTATCTGGGCCAGATTGGTGCAGATGAGCCAGCCCCAGTCACCACCTTGTGCGTAGAACTCGTTGAATCCCAGTCTGAGCATCAATTCATAAAAAATAGAAGCGGCACTTACAGAATTAAAGTCTGCGTTAAGAAAAAAGAACACTGTTGTATTAATCCCAGCTACACTTCTGACTGTGCAGCATTTCTTCTCCCCATAAAGGCAAGTTCAAGTTCCTAAAAAGCTAAAAGTATATTTTCCTTGCCCGTCTGACAGACTGTCTGGAAGCCCTTGTCACATCATCCACGCAAGCTCTAGAGAACAAGCAGAAACTGTGAGGAGAAAGCCAAGCCTTCGTTGCAGACTAGTGTTCTCCTCACCCCACCAGCTGCCCACGCACTTGCCCCACTGAGGGGTTGCCAGACTCCCTCTGAACTGTGGTCATACTCCAGCTGAGCCCCATCAGAGGCACTGAGCACTGCCCAGGGAGCGTGTTTCCATTTTGTCTACTGCAAGCATAATCTCATCTTAATGATAGTTGGAAACTTTAAGTTTCCACTGGCAATGCACCTCTCCACATGCTGATCACATAAATCATAACCAGGGAAGAAAAGCAAAACCAGTCTTCCCCAGATCATTCACCTGCAAACATAATTAAATACTAAATTCAGTATCACTTTAAATACTACCTTGCTCCAATCTGTTGCAGCTTCTGTTTGTATAATTCAGAGCACAAGCTGAACAAGCAGGTATTTGGCTGCAATCTACCATGTAGAGACATGAAATTATTTGTTTCAACTGTTGCTTCTCACCTGCCTGTATAAGGCTGTTGAATATGGATTCAAAACACCCAAGAGGAACAGTAACAAGTTTATTCCTCCTGCTCACCCCCACACAATTCATTGACTCAATTACAATTCGTGAGTTGTCACTTCATAACTTTTTTATAGTCCTTTGTAAGTTATCTATACATTGCTCCTGAAACTAATCAAGAGCGTGACTTCAGGTGACATGATCATCTCCCTCCTCCCACGTGACACAGAGGATCTTTGTTTCCAGACTGGGAAAACAAGAAGAGCCAGGAGTTACTGTTCTGATAGCAGGGGCTATCTCGCTGTGAGACTAGGCTCGTGTTAGTTCAGTTTCTTCTCACACATCATACCTTTTTTGTGGGGTGCTTCTGAGAAACCATAACCAGGGATAGATGGGCAAATGACTTCAAAAATGTGTTCGCTGCTGAGGCCGTGGCTGGCAGGATCCGTCAGGAGAGGGATGATTTTGTAAAACTCGTAAAATGAGCCAGGCCAACCATGAACCATTAATAATGGCTTTGCAGACTGGCCTTCAGGCAAATGAGGAGGCTTTACGTGAACAAAATGGATATCAATGCCTGTAAAAATAAAATAATTAATTAACATGCCCAAATTTACCATGACACAAACTAATCACAGAACAGATTATGAATAAATCTTTTCTGAAGTGTCTTTCTGGTGAGCATGCAAACACACTGCACTTCTCTGGATCCATTTATCCAAGAACCTTAAAGTACTTTATAATGGGCAATTAAGCAGCACAGCAGTCAAATGAGGTCGGCGTATTTCTGTTTTAAAATAAATTGGCAAATTAAGACATAGAAGTGAAGCAATCTACTAACAGTAACAGTGACTCACACAGCTTAAAGGCAGAAGAGACGATTACATCATTTAGTCCCAGTGCCCTTAAATTTTCCCCAAATGTCCCCACATGGCACTAGATAGGCTTCAGACTTTTCTTCCCAAAAGACATACAATTGCAACTTGAAGGCATCAAGAGACAGTGAATCCATCATAACTAGCAGCTGTTTGTTTGGGGGTGTTAATCACTTTCCTTGTTTTGTGCATGCCTTCCATTCCATTTGACCATGGCTGGCTTCTGTCTCCAGCCACTGACCCTAAGGATACAGCGAAAGGAATTCAAAAAGCCCTCAGTAAGTATTCTCTCTCTGTGGAGACCTCCTGTAATCAAGTCACACATCTTAACTGCAGACAAACCAATCACGCTGAATCAAGGATCTGAAAACTCGCCTTGCTGAAAGAGAGTTAAAGGGTTCGATTTTGTAGTTCTTCTCTACCTTTTGTCCAATGCTTTCAGTATCTCTTAAGTGTGAACCAAAACAGGAAACTATGTTCTAGGACCAGTCTCCTCACTGTTAAGTAAAAAGGTAAAAATTGCAGTCCTGTTTCCTTTGTGATCCTTACAATATGTAAGCAGTAGGCTTCACACAGCGTTGCGCTAGTTGCTGCAGGTGAATTGCTTTTCCTCAAACCCATTCAGGGCTTTGCCTTCCAGGAAACAATAATTTGCTCTTAGTACAGCCTGAATGCCTCAATTCTTGATGTATTTAAGCCCATTTTGCTCACATCAACTCCAGCTCACCTGCAATCCCACCCTGTTTCGTTGACCGAGATTTCCCCATCCTTGACAATTCCGTGGATTTCTGTATGCTCTGAAAAACGTTCAGGTGATGACAGAAGCTAGGAATCTGATATACGGCATGTCTGACCTTGTCTTTTCATGGCTCATCTCTGTAATCATTCCTAGTGTTGAAATTTCTATTGCCATGCATAATGCATTGTCTTTAGCTTCTTTTCCCTTTCTTATCTCAGACGATACATCTTTTTTTTTTGTTTGTTCTAAGTGAAGACTTTTTTGCTTATAGCTTTTTCAGCGTGAACCAGGTTTTATACACTTGAATAAAATCTTTATGTTCTAAGCACTATGTAACAGCCATTTATTGTCCCAAATCCATTTTAAATATTATGGTGAACCGCCCCAATTGAAATAATGTACAATTACGGGTGCAAGTAAAAATGCAGAATCTCAAACTTGAATTTTGCCATCATGTGAGACAATTGCCTGCTGTGCTCTAAATCCACAACTGTACCCCCAAATGACCCACGCACAACCCTAATACAAACACTGAAAACCTCCAGTCTGATCAAGCTCCAGCACCAGCAGACCTTGGCTGAATGGCCTCTTTCAAAAGGTGTCTGTGTTTTGAATGAAAAGACAAACCATTCACTCACGCCCGTCAGTGCAGCAACCCCAAGGGAAAGGCATTCTGCGTTTCCAGGCCTAGGAATGCTTGAAGTGGTGCAGGAAAGCGCATCTGCCCTGCCAAGCAGGACAACCTGAACAGCCAGCAGGCCCAGCTGAGGAGGGCCGCCAGACTGATGCCATCACCCTGACAGCAGCAGCTGGGGAACTACATGGAGCAAGAGGAGGCATCTGTGGGTGTTTTTTGCATGACTGCATGCAAGTCAGGGAACATGTGTACATCTTAAGATCCAGTTCTGTTTCCAAATGCCTGTGCTTGGCTCCCGTTAACATCAGCTGACAACCCATCCATGCGCAAGCGAATTCCATTTGTCATTCCTTGTCCTAAAGGCTTCAGTTACGATGAAGGAGTTTCTGGCTGCATCAGCAGCGGTGCCAATGATCCACACCATGGCAGGCAGCGAGGGAAGGCCCATGGAACACAGCCATAGCATTCTTACCAGTGAGATCTCTTGCAGACCAGATCATGTGTTACTGTTTATTTTTTTAAGAGAAAAAGCCACAAACCTTGAATCTTAGTTTTGAATTGTGGGTACTTGTTGAGGACTTCAACTTGTTTCTTCCAGTTGAACTGGTTTTTCCAGTAGGAGACAACCTTCCTGAGATACACCGAGTTAGTCCCATAATTGAAGCAACTGTCCTCCAGTGGCTCAGTAAATCGAGCCTGGTCAAGTCTCCTAAATAAGTCCTATAGGGAAAAAGAAAGAACAGACATTAAAAACACTTATGTCTGCCATCTTGTGCTCTGCTGTACATGGTTTCTAGTTATTCCCAAATGAAAGGAGAACAGGAATGAAAATAACATCTCTAATGATGCCTGAGCATTTTGCTGATGGTCTGTCAGCTGTTCCAATTCCTTCTCCTCCAGGTGGCCTCCTTCCTATTTACAGCTGTCCTTAACACTCTCTGTCTTTGTTTTGCAGGACTGGCTAACCTGTTTGCCAGGCTGATAATAATACACTCTTCTGACAGCACTGTGGCTTCGCAGTTTCGCAGTTTAAGTCTTGTGGCCTTTCCACGGTGCTTTGCTCCCCAGGTTACCTGCGAGCCCAACCTCACAAGCAGTGCATGGATCTGGCACAAACCTTTTACTGTCCTTCCGAGACCACAGGGCTGGATGTAAACACCAAGGCATTTCGCACAGCCACAAAGTTCGTGAAAGTAGACTAGAGTGAAAGTTTCCCAATGTAGAATAACAAAGTGACCTTCCTACTGCACTTTCAAGGTTACAGGGGATGCCAACAATACTGCAAATTCAGTCCAAAAATCACTCAGCAGGGAAGGAGAGCCAAGATCCCCTTCCTACTGAAAACAGAAGCACAGAATAGTTGAGGGTGGAAGGCAGGTCTAGAAATCTAACCCTGCCCAAACCTCTGTGGGATTTAAATCTGAACAGGATTTTCAAAGATAGTGACAGAGGTAGCTCTCATTCTGAGTTAGGTGTATGCACTGGCTCATGCCTCACGCTGCACCGGCAGTCTCAGTCTAGGCAAGATGTTAGTATGTCAGCACTGGTTTTGGCATTTAGCATGTGTACAGAAAGCATGGATTTTTAAATGAAGTTTTTAACATGTCTTTACATACATGCTTTCTGTCCATGCTCAACACCATTTAAAAATGTTTTAGTAATGTATGCTAGCATAACTTTAACTCCTAGTTTATGTAAAAAATTATTTAGAAACAGTTTTCTACCAATGGATTATGTTGCAATAGCTGTCATAATACAGAATTGCACGTTTCAGAAACATCTGTAAGTTAGAAATTATCTAGCTTTGTGTCTGCAGTATAAAGGGAAAACATATTGGACATCAATGTCCATTGATATTACTAAGGAGGACAAACACAGTGTTAAAAAACCCAAGCCTTACTGAGAAAATAGGAATCCATTATAAATGAATAATATGAGCAATCCCATGAGTACTGCTTGAACTACTACTCTACACAGATCTACGAAATTGTGCAGTCCCTGACTCACACACGATCAAAACCTTGCTACCTGACAAACTCGGCAACATATGTGTTTGTGGTAATTATCACTGTGGTATTAGTGTAGACCAAAGTAGATCATTAATTACAAGGAATCCGCATCCAACACAGCTGCAAACATAAAGCAGTCAAGAAAATGAGATATTCGTAATTGCTTTTGAAAGGAAAAATAAAAAAAGACATTGTTCTTATTCTGGCCTACACAAATCAAGTGAGGAAGGTGCACAAACAGGAACACAGAGTTGAGTAATCTGTAATATGTTTTGCAGGCTTTACAGAGTAGGTTTATTTACTAGCAATCTTGCAATAGCCAGCTGAGAACAAAACTGTATAGCAGGATATGAAATCTGCCTATCCATACCTATCTTCTGAAGTACTGAAAAATCCCTTCCCCCAAGTCCTGGACATCATTGCTCATTCTCATAAGTGTAACTATTGGTTCAATTTAAAAATTACTTTCAAACAAGTTTTGCATTTATTTGGCCATTTCATACTTCTCTCTCCCCAGTACAGAGATTTGCTTACGCTCAGCTCTTCTTCCGTAGTTTCCACCTTAAATGGCCAAATAGTTGTATCTTCTACAGTGTCAGGCTTTTGTCCCTTGCCCCACCATCCCTCTTTGAAGGATAATGTCTCTTCTTTCTTCTTAGAAAGTAAGAAGTAGATGATGACTGCCCCCAGAACCAGGAATACTTCAAGCAGCATGATGCCTGCAAGAGAAGAACAGAACTCTGGTAAGCCAAATCAGATAGTTCAGAGTCACTTATTCTTTACTTCATAAAGAATCTAGAGGTTTACTCACTTCTTAAGACAGAATTTGATCTACACGATGTTGTGTCACTCACAGGACATCAACAGTTCTATAAAATTTCAGAAATAGGATGTTTTAACCTACGCAACTCAGATACGGAGGAATGAAGTGTTTTACATAAAAGATGTTTAGTAAAAACAGAACTCAAAGCAAGTCAACAGATCACATGGCTTAGTCCTCTGATTAAACACAACATGTTGGCTTCCTCAGTGGCTGCTGATTGTTGCTAAACTTCAACAGTAAAGGAGGTGACTGTGGATATAATTCAAATTTAATGCTTTCTCTTCCTCTGAAGCTCTAGATTTTCCACAAACTCCAAGGCAGAGCACCTCTTCAGTAAGGCTTGCATATCTATTGTTATAGATTTAGAAGGAAAAAAATCCAAGACCTATACAGAGAATAAAAAGTGAAAAAAAGCATGAGGGCAGCCACCTTGTACCTCCCAATCAGCCTGGGGGAACGGGACAGGGATATATTTACATAACCCTTGAACAGCAGTGCAAAGGGTAGAAGGACCTTCCCTTTCTTTCTCCCTCTGAACTGTTTTCAAAAGAAAATGAAAGACCACATGCATGCTCTCCTGGCTCTAAAACACCTTCCCCAAGTGATAAAATTCTGTCAAAGTGAAGACCAACCTGATTTCACAGCATATCTGCATAACCCAACTGCAGGGCTGTTGTGTTTTAGTCAAACACCACCATCACAAAAAAATCCATTTTTAATATATTTGAACTGTTTCATGCTGCGAGTAGAAAAAACAGTTACTCAGACTCTTTAATAATTAATGTTTCCAAGCATCCCTTTAAGTATGAGAGATGTTTGTAAGGTGGTTTGGGGAACAGCACTGTCATCATTTTAATGCATAATTTTACAGAATGTCGAGTTTCAAACACTCGGTAAGACATGAAGTATTTCAAAACTTCTGTAGGGCAAGCATTGGTTATGACACAGAACAGTCTTCGTTCTCTCAGAGCTGGAAGGTTTTCTTGGTTTTACTGCTGCAGAGTAATTTGATGCTCTGAAATTGCGCACAGAGTCAACAGAATGGACAAAATTTATTCCTGGATGAAAACAGGAATTGTAACACAGGTTAATGGGAGTTCATATGACAGGAGTAAAACTGACCTGTCTTGTAAGTGCCTTTACGTGACAGGATGCATTTTAGTCAGCCTCTTGAGTTTAATTTTCTAATGGCTGACAATATATAAATAAAACTGTCAAATTAAGCACCCACTGAAACATTTGTAGAGAAGTCAGGCACTATGCAGATAGGACAGCAAGCTACAAAAACATAGTGCTTACATATGCAAGTGCTACAGCCTTGAAAAGTGATCTGAAATTCCTTAATCCTCAGAGGCTGGAGAAATGGAAATGACAGGCACTGAAATAACTTCATCTGTTTATTCATTTCACCTGTCCTTCTGTAATTTCTGTTGTTTGAGGAGGTGCTAGTTTTTCTTCACTTTGTTCTCTGGAGCACAAGACAACAATCCTTTCCCACCAACAGTGCACTCAGGCCATCACTTACCCCAAAATTAAAAAGTCTGGCCAATATCAGCTTGCCTCAACACATAAACCAATGCAGTCAAGGAGCCTTCAGAGCACAATTAAATTTTACTGCAAAGCAGAACTGGAGGGGCTTTTAGAAACCTCAGAGCACTTTACATAGAAATAATACCTACCACAGTATTTAATAGCATTGCTACTACTAAGTCTTCCCAGAGAATAGCAGCAACTTCCCTGAAATCACAGCACAGCTCAGGCCATGTCTAGACTACAAAGGTTCACCAGCATAACTATGTAAACACCACACACGGAAAATTCAAACTCTTGGCCAATGTCAGTATGTTTGCAAAGCCCCACGACAAACAGCCATGCCAAGATAAAAGACAGCTGCTGTCAGTGCCAGCCCCGTTGTTCAGGCTGGGTGGCTGGGGTACCTTGAAGAACAGAGGACTTTTTCTCCTGGCTTACGCTGCATCAGCACCATGGCCTCTGCCAACATGGTGCCAGAGGCACAGCACCCAACACAGAACTGCTCTACCCAGGAACAGAATCCCAGCCCATTCGCTAGTGAGAACCTTGTATGTTCTAAGTCACCAGAGCACCCAGAGCTACAAAAATATTTCTGCTCCCCACATCTGCTCTCAAGGAGACTTTAGAAATCAGAATTTTTGCAGCAGAAGACATGGGAGGGATTGTGTGCAAACGTGTATTTTGTATTCACCCTGGAGTATGTGTACAAAGAACTCGCTCTACGAAAAGACATCCATTTTTGCAATTAATTCCAAACAGGCTTTAGGATGAGCTTCTTTACAATCCAGCAATAAGTGCAAAAATCAATATCAGGTTTCACAAAAGTTCTGTCTTCTATTGCAGAGAATTGGGGCCAGTGACAAATTGATTTGCATGAGATGTCATTTTGAATTGGAAGACACTGCCTCTGATACTGGTTGGATTATTTTTTGCTAACAGAGAGAGATCCCAAGGTGCTTTCTATTCAGTCTCTCTCAGTTCCCTTGAAAACGCCTGTAAAATTCCTAATTACAACAAACATAGGGGCCTAGAGCTCCAGCTATGCTACTTTTTTTTTTTTTCCTGAGTGCACAGGAGGAAGAGAAAGGGCAAAATGCATCAGCAGTATTTGAACTTGCACCAGTTCATAGTACACCCAAAGGGACTGTTCTGCTATTGATGAGTTACTGGAACGCAGCACGCTCCTACCCACCTCTCCAGCCTGGGCTGAGAGGAGAAGACCACTTAGAGCAAACGCACGCCATGATTTCCCAAGTTTGCTATTCAAGCTAGTTCTCTAAAACTCCTATGTGTTATTTGAACAGCATAAAGCAGCCTCAGTCGTGATGCATCTGCACCAGAATCTCCTCCGCTAATCACTACTGAGCTGTTGCGAGATGGAAGTTATTAGCCCCTTACACTTGTCCCATGATACAGCAATACAGCACCACAAATGCAGAAGGAGAAACAACAAAATTTTTCTATACTTGCAGTTTTCAGAGATATAAAAAACAAAGTGTTGGTGTTCTCAGTCTCTGAAGTCTCTTGATGCAACCATGCTGGCATGTTGCCTTTAAAAATGACTACTTCAAAGGGAGTTCATGTTTTGGTTTGCCTTCTTCCTCTTTTTATGTGACCAAAGGCAAGACCTTAGAAGGAGGTATTTCCATTTATTCCATGGTCAAGTACTTAGGCTCCAAGACTCTGCTGTACCTCAGGGTGGATACTGTTTGCAGACAGCGCTTAAATACCTCAGACAGTACTTTTATCCCAGAAAGGGATTCTGTGATTCTGTGAAAGTCCAAGGAACAAGGTTTTAGTTTTGCTACTTTAAAAACAAAACGTTAAAAGAAAAATGTTGAAGTGTGACGGATCCAGTAAATAGCCCCAAAACTAGCTCCTCTTAAAGACGACCAAGCGCATCTCAAGAAATACGTTGTTTGCACGAAAAACCCAAAACTTTCTTACACTATCTCACTGCTCCTTGTTGAAAACACTTCTTTTTCAACATTGTTTGTGTTTTGATTTGCACTGTCCTCTGTTTGTGCATTAACAGCAGAGCAAATAGCTCCACAGGAACAGCACAATTATTATTTGCATCAAAGCTATGTCCTGTCTCCTGCCCTGTCTTCATCAGTATCCAGTAATGGATGCCTCAGAGAGCAGTGCTATTTATTTTTTTAGAGAAGTAACCTATGAAATAGCTTAACGGTACAATTCCCATCTTGTTCTAGTAGCAATCATTCGCCTTGCCCTGCAGCGTTAGAATCCATCTGAAACATGTTATTGGAGAAATAAGCAACTGGCAAGACTTTTAACCTAATGTTTGGAAACCTGTTTTGGCCCAAATGCTACATAGTCCAGCTACTAGGGCTTGAGTGATGCACAGTCCCCACAACACCAAGTGATGCTATTAAACCGTATCAGTGCAAAACATCGAGCGCACGGGTGAATTAAAAGTTCTAAGAGACCATGCTGCTTTCAGACATGTGCAGAGGTGATCATGGTTTAGGGTTAATAGCATTTTCTCTGGAAGGCTGGTTTACTAACAGACTGCAAGGTAGCTCAAAGCACTTAGCACACGCTGACACTGTCAGATAGAAGGTTTATTGATTAATAATTACTCTGCAGGAGAAATAACAGCTCAATTTAGAAGTGATGTTTCCATTTATTTTTGTTTTGTTACATAAACTCCCCCATTAGGTTTTACTGAAAAGCACCCCTCTGCCGCAGCGTCTTTGTTTACAGATCGGTTTGCCTGAAGAGCAGCAATTGCAGGTTACTCTTCCCAACAGATCTGAAGGAAAAACAACCCACTGCAAAACTTCAGAAAGTCACGGCACCTGTAACAGGGTCCCTTAGCACTGACAGCCTAAAAGGGACTAAGACATGGCACAGTCCCAGAAACTGGACCCGCAGTCCATGTCCTACCGTCTCTGGGCATCACATTTTTGTCATTATGTAACACCAGAAACAGACAGAAAACCATGAACTGAGGACATTTGTACAAGAAAAGCTTCCTATTTCTGTAGTTTATGGAGCATTACGACAACCTTCCAAATAGCTTAGCAATGCAGGAATTGCTTTTGCATACAACGGATAGCGTCTCCCGGGTGAGCATAAAA
>Ga0181612_107339_pt1 | contig 38849 bp, 25 predicted proteins | sample HoacroProtozoa21_FD_119630 | JGI IMG/M metagenome (GOLD analysis project Ga0181612, IMG submission 119630) | Hoatzin crop microbial communities from Cojedes, Venezuel. Combined Assembly of Gp0051906, Gp0051904, Gp0051908
CAAGTGGGCAGTGTTCACAGGGAACTCCCCAAGCTTTGCCCAGGGAACAGCAACAGGATGCCTTGGAAACACCCACTCCAATCTCATTGCTACAGAAAGTGCCACCATTATCTCCACGCGTTTTAATGTCCAGGTAACAGTTGCCAGATCGTGTATCTATATAGAATGCACACAATGACAAATACATTTTATGACAGAGGAAACTCAACACGTCATTGCAGGATGAGGAACACCTTCAGATGGCTCTCATTTCTCATAGGACAAAGAAATTGACTTGTGTTGTCCAGAAGGGCCCAGCTTTTCCCACTGAGATAGGATGGTAGTTCCTCATCCGCTAGCTTTGCTGGACTTCTCACAAAGTAGGGAAATTATTCAGCATGACCAAGGGCAGTTCAATCAGGCCTTTTCGTGTTTTGATTCACATTTTCACCCACATTTATGCATCCTTCCAGTTCCAGAAACCCATTGCTTTTTCCTCTCTTTGAGGTTAAGAAGCATGAAAGCATCTACTCCATGTCAGGAATTTCAAATACCTCTGAATTTGAGAAGCATGCCTACACCCTCTTAAACAAACAAAAGCCAAAAAATATCACAGGATTACTAAGCAGTTGGAGCCTAATACAAGAGCATTTCCATCAGTCATGAAGCTGTACCTAGCCAAGCTGTGTTCCAAGAGCATGGGTGGCTTTATGCCACAAATCCATTCGCCTGCCATCTTGGGGCCAGCTGGATGTTGGGTTAAGCTTGTTGAAATTTAAAATTATTTCATGCCTGCCTTAAATCGTGGACAGCTGTAACAAGCCCCAAGGGGTTGGTGCTGCCATCTGGGCACTACTGGCATGCTACATCACTCTGTACATGCTCCTGCTGCATTATTACAACTTCCAAGCTGGGGGCAGCGGGGTCGCAGTTGGAGAGCTTGTTGCAGCCCTTTTCCATGGCCTGGGATCTTATTCCTAAGCAGTTAGCCTTGCAGCCCCTCTGTGCAACTTCACTCGTAAATAACATAAGGAGTGGTCCCTTACCAACGCATCCAACCCGGGTGGGATTCAGCTCAAAATCAGGAGGGCACTCACAGGTGTAACTACCTGCAGTATTGACACACGTGCCACTAATGCAGGTTGTGGGATCTGCACATTCATTAACATCTGCAAGAACAAACAGCATGTGGTAAACAAATACTCAAGGACAGTGCAATCCATCAATATACCAGCTATCATATGCTGACCACCACAAATCCATTAGTTATGAGACACTGATCTCCAGAAAGCTCCAAAATACACACACACGTTTTTAGAACAACAGTAGTCTGAGATGAATTCATCATTTCACAGGGGAGAGAAGAAAGCGTTTCTCCTGGAAAACAAATCTATGAACTAAAATTCACATAAAGTACTAAAAAAATACTTAAGGGAAAAGTACATGACAAGGTCATAGCTTATCATCCAGTACTGCAAATGGAAACTGTAAGGCATAACACACCTCCGCCTGGGAGATGCGGAGAGGCGGAGGGGTTCTCTCTGCTCTGTTTTTCTCCTTCTTCTCTTAAGCCAATGGGGTATCAGTGGTTGACAAAGAAGATGAAAGAGGAGTGTAGAAAAGGCAAGAAGGAGAACTTTGTGTTATACACAGGAGGAAAGTCTGTATTTTCCTATATCCAGTCTGATTTGTATAGTTTTTTAGAATTTCCTAAGGAGCTGAGCACGACCCTAACAGAAAATTAAATAGTATTTTGTTCAAAATTGTCCTTACCTGTGCAGTTACCACCACTTCTGTCCAACTCGTAGCCCACTTCACACTCGCATCGGAAAAGTCCAGGGAGGTTATGACAAGTACCGTAGACACAGATGTTAGGAAGCGAGCACTCATCAATATCTGACAGGGGAACAGGAGGGGAAGAAGATGAGGTTTCCTTATCTTTTTAAGATGGAGACAGAGAACTGCAAAAAGACGCAGAAAACATGGACCTGGAAGCCATCTGCTCCCACATACCATGCAAGACCAGAAAAAACAACAAGCAAGATTTATGCTTGGAGCCTAAGAAACCTAATCCATAACTTTTTTGGAGGCAAAATGGTCTTCCCAGTATCTCCGGAAGCCACGCCAGAAACAATGTGAGCTTATTAGTGGGCTAATCTGACAAGTAGCCAAATTAAACATGGCAGGAGATATGCTTTGAAAAATGAAGTTTATTCTAAATCAGCAGTCATCTGCAGAAAGCTAGACATCAGTAAATGAAAAGCTTGTGCCCAAAGATGAACTCGATGCTCATCTTTGGGTTTCTGCATTTGACAGATCTCAAGTTTGGCAAGTGGAGTTCACTTTCATGACTTTTGTTCAAATCATTGCATCTGATTCAGTATTTACTGAAGGCTGAATGCAAGAACGACCAACCTGATACAATAAAAATGTGCGAGTTTACAAAGGACCTTAAAATACTGCATTTAGTGTACACATCTGAGACATCAGAAAAACATCAGAACATCAGCAAAGTCTGTTTTAGCAACAGGAGTGAGGCTCCATATAAGCTATTTAAAGTCAACTAAAAGGTTTGAAAGTAAATTGTTTCACAAAACATTATGAAACCTAGTATTGTTTTAGTTTACATAAAAATTCACTCTCATAAACTATTTCTCCTGGTAGATTACTAAAAAAAATACACAGAACACTTTTCAGAGGAAAAAAATCCTATTTATAGTGATGTACTTATGAACTCCATTAAATACCAGTTACTACGGGTTATTTCTATGTCAGATGATATGGCTGCTTCTTCTTGACTGACTTAACTGATTAGTGCTACATCAGTTGAGGATTTCAAATATTACAATCAAACATATGGGCATATTCATATTGGTAACGTTTATTATTTGATTTTTGAGAATCTTTGCATATGCAAAGCTCTTATGAATGAATTGTAAGCAGTTAACTGACAACTCACTTTCATAACTGAACAAATACTCATGGGATTGGGGGGGGGGTTTGGTGGTCGTATAAACTTTCTGCAAGGCTTCAAACTCTGATTCTGCACCTCACAGAAGCCCTAAGAGCACGTTCACTGTATTTGCCACCAAATCAGTGTTCTTCAGCTTCATATACACCAAGGCAAAGTAACCAGTTTTTCTCTTTAACTGTTTTGAATAAAATGAGGAACTGGGTACAAATGACCAAGATGAAATGGCAGCTGACAGTGTCATTTGGATCACCAATCAGACCCACAAATAATATGTCATAAGATAGTCTCCAAAAAGCTGTTCTCTATATACAATAGGTAGATGAACACCTAGAGGCCCATTACAGATGGATAAACTGGAAAAAAGCAACTACTACTGACAATTTTCATGCAGTTCTCAACACAACCTCAACTGCAACCAACTGTAAAATTTTTCAAACATAAAATACTATTAAGGCAGAATTGGTTAAGTGTTGTTTAAAGCTTACAGATAATTACCTTCACATGCTTTCCCATCTGGACTTGGCAAAAATCCCATATCACATTCACAGCGATATCCTCCAGGGGCATTGAGGCACTGCCCATTTTCACAGAGATTCAGATTTTCTGAGCATTCATCGAGGTCTGTGAAAACAAAGAGAAATTGGAGGTTTACAGTAAACATGGTTTTCTCACTAACATTTTTCAGCTGAAGCATGCAGTGTTCCAAGGATTTTAATTATTCTATTAGCTCTGAACACTTTCAGAAGAACTTGCAATCTAGTTATGCGCAGAGGCTGTTACATGTAACAGCTTGGTGTACTTCCGACATATTGAAAATACAGCTTCTAATCAAAAGGAAAATCAGAGAGAGGCACAGACTCCTAAAGTAGCTGCAGTTAATAACAATTATAGGCAGTACACAGGGTCAAATTTGGACTCAGAATGAGCATGTGAATTTTATTATAGTTATTGTTTCTGTTACAGCAAAGCCTAGAGGTGGCAACTGAAAAAAGAGGTTTACTGTGAAATGAGCAAACATACTGTAATAGGCGGCCACCAAGCCAAACATCCAAAACACTGACAAAAAGTGGCACTGAGGTGAAAACAACTTGATAAAAATTAAACTGCAGGTTAACAGCTGATGAGAAAAACAGCCTTGCTACCGGACCACACTGCCCTTCAGACAGATTGTGACCCTTACTCTCCAGCTGAGATTTTATACATCACAAAACCACTCTACTTGTTGCAACAGATCCTGGCTGGCAGCATGAACTTGTAAAAGTCCATGGCTGGCAAACCAAAGGTAGTACCTATCAGGGTGAACGTTGCATGCTTTGGCAGAGGGCTTACAGAACACTTGTGTGCCCTAGTTTGAGTCCCAGCCACCTCTTGAACCCATGAACAATGAAGTATCCAAATTTTAAAAAAAGGAAAAAAGTTCTACTGAATGCAAAAACTCCATAAGCATTCCATTTGAAACAAGTCGTTTATAGACTCCTGGAAATCATCATATGGGAAATTAATAAAGAGCACTGGATTATGAAGGCCACTAAGGAAGCTGAATCAGATTCAAGAGTAAATTATACAGAGAGAATTAAACAAAATCCCAGAGTCCATTTATAATTCGGAATGATTCAAATTCAGCCTTAAACCTGCTGAGCCAGATTCTCAGACGCCATAAAACTCTGCTGTAGCTGACAGTGCTGCTGATTTGCACTAGCTGAAAACCTGGCCCACCAGCTGTCTATCGCATGGCTTTATTCCAAACAGGGTGACCCTTCACGCAGCATCACTAGCAACCTGGTAACAGAGCCCTTAGCGTAAACAGCAGGGCTCCTGACGACTAAGCTTACATGAGCTAATCTGTTCTTCAAAGCAGAAGACTGAACTGTGGGTGGGAAACACTTCTCTAGCAATGTTTTATAATCACATTTACAGTTTATAAAATGAGGTTTCAGAAGCAGCTACTTTCATCACTCTACATTTCAACACCGCGTCCTGACACCATCCCTCAGGATGATGCAGTAAAGAGGGCAGACAGCACACACTCACTTGTGGAAAGAACAAACATTTCCAGGCAATTTTATTAAGTAATTTTAATGCATGTGCTATTATTTAAATATTAAGGTGGGTAGCCAATAGACTGGGTTACTAACTAGCCAAATTATATGATCAAGCATTGTATTAATAATTTTGTCACCGCTCCAACTAACAAGAAAAGCTCAATGAAAACTTGCATTTTATCAAACGAAAAAGTGACTGCTTTAGACCAGGTATAACACACAGCATTTCTTTCAAGTTATGGCAACTTAGCTGAAGTAGAAGACAATGGAAGATGACATATTAGAGAACAATTTCAAATGTTTAACAGCTATTTTTGTGTACTGAACCGTCGACTAACTTAGGTTGCAAGGGACCACTGGAGGTCATCCAATGCCTCCCTAAGAAAGCTCACCTGTACAAGTGAAGCCATCCCCGGTGTAACCTTCTTTACACAGGCAGCGGTAAGAGCCCATTGTATTCTTGCAGTCAGCATGTGGGCTGCACATGTGGGTTCCATTGGAGCACTCATCCAGATCTTTAAAATCACAAAAAAGAAAAAAAAAAAAAAGAAAAAAGCAATATTAGTTAAAAAAACACACCACAAATTTTAAATAGTGTATGGCACACAGAAGCTCTACTTTAAATAATCTTCCATAATAAAATCCACACGTATGTGGGGTCATCTGATGAGAAACGTGGGCACAGTTTATTTGCAGCCCAACAAAGAAGTCTGACAAGTAACTGTGAATGAGGAAGCTGCAGGGCACTCTCAAAACTAAGACCCATACCTTGTTTTCATGGGGAACACCCAGAGACCTCTCACTGCCTCCCATCAGCTGCCCTCAAGCAGACAGCGTCTCTCTCCATGGTCCAGTCTGTTTTCACCATCTCACAAGCCAAACATGAGACAATGTTGATTTCAGAGTTACCATGGAGGAGAATTTGTGCTCCCACAGAACATGTCAAATCAACCTAACAAACATGATAAACATTTGTCTTCTCTGTTTGTAGGTGTGGTATTTTTTTTTTTCAGAATTGCTAGGACCCAGTTTTGGTCTAACTCTACAAATAAATACAAATGCATATGACCCTCACCTGTGCACTTGATACCATTTCCAATCCAGCCAGGGCTGCAGCTACATTTGAAACTTCCCGCTGTGTTTGTGCATATGGCGTGTCTATCGCAGTTATGGGCTCCAATTTCACACTCATTGATATCTGTAAAAACAGAGATGTTTGAAGAGCTCATGGACCAGACTTTCTCATAGCGAGATAACTGGTACTGGAAATTCTCAAGAAAGACAACGTGAACATGAGAGCAAGCCTGCATTTCTTTATAACATTTAAAAATGAAGCAGAAGAGTAAAAAAATCACAACAAAGAAAAGCAAAGCAGCATGTAGCATATTTCAAACATGTGCCGTCCTACCACCTATTTTTCTGATAGGCACATAAGCCAGTACTTCTGCAGTTCACTCCAAAGCCTGGTAACTTTTATATTCAAGAAGGAAAACAGTAACTCAGGTTTCTCTTCTTTTTCTAACTGGTGCTCTCAGAAAGAATGTGAAGTCACAGCTTTTGGGAAGAGGACTAGCATACACACAGATTACCACTGCAGGTGCTCAGCATCCTAGGATATGTATTTGCTCAGCAGCTTTACAATAGGTTGTGGGTCAAATTTGATGACTAAGAGCTGGTGTGAAGACCTGTCCTCCCCTGACAATAGAGAGATACCACCACAACGTACTGGTTTGCATCTTGACCATACCTTAACATGACTCAAGGAAAGCAGACAACTTTCCCATCTGCCCATCATGGAGTCTGCAGAGAGGGACTCATGTGGCTCTGCACTGCATGGTGTGCCAGTAGGTCTTAAAGGCAACTCGGCTGCCCAGGGACTCCTGGAATGAAGCACTCCCACAGCCCCCACCTTATCTGCAAGGATGCTGACGAACACCAGCTGGGCACCACCTGCAAACTCCTCCTAGGATTATTCTTAGGCAGTTAACAAAGCCAGGTTTTGCTTTGCCAGAGGCTGTGTGGAAGGTGGGGGACAGGCTGTACCACTGTATTTAACGTGACAGCTGATGGACACAATGGTCATCAGGCATGCAGTTTATTAAGAACTCAGGAAATTTAACAGTGGAAAAAAGTCAGCATCCTTGGAGACACCAGGCAGCAAGTCATCCAATCTTCAACATCTGCATTTGTGCCAGTGTATTCTATTTCAATACTTGCTATTTTCACCTTATTTTTATTCTTGGGCATTCTCTGGCAATGTCAAAATGTATAGACAGAAAAAAAAAAAACTAAACTCTATTCTTCCTTGTCACAAAACAATATTAATGCCCCATATAAGTACTTGGAGAACGTATAAACTCAAAGGCAAAGTTTACAGAAATTACTACTGGTAACTAAAACAGAACTGGCAGGAATTCTGTTACACATCTGAGTTATGGATTTTACAGTGTTTCTGTAACGGAGCTCTCTCAAAACTGTGCTTTAATTCCACGCAGGATATAAATTTTCTAGAATTCACATCAAACTACTTAATATTTATGTCAATTTTTTCAGCCCTCCCAGGTGCCCTTCCTGTTGCAGTAAGCCAAATCATCTCATTGCGTACAATAGCTGACAGAAAGGGAAAACAAGCTCACGAACTCTGCATGATTCCACACCTAAAAACCCATCTCAGACCACTCTTAAGAAGATGATTAAGGAAAGGCATCAACCATATAACAATCTTTGCCATCTCAGCCCTAAAACCACAGTTTCCCTACCATTGTACCTAAAAATGATCAGCTCTTTAAAGAGGGCAAGAGAATGGAACCACTGGGGAAAGTGTCCAGGTACCATCTTCACCATTTCTTTCACAACCCTTTTTTAGGTTTTTCTGCCACCCTTCTTCAGACAAAAGGCTTTGTGTCCTTTCTCTGTGCCCTGTGCATATATTTTGTCTTTTCACATAGGCTACACGTTACTCTGAGAAGCAGTCAACATACGTCTGTCCTCCTACAATTAAATACTCAAGTCCAGAAATTACTCAAACCCGTTGTTGGTTCGGGGTTTCTTTGGTTGGTTTGTTTTGTATTTGTTTCTTTTTTTAAGTCTGTATTGTGGAATTGCATCCAATCTCACATTACTGGGTTTCTTTCTAAATGAGGCATTGCTCTGAATCAAAACCCCAGACATGAGTATTCCCATAATCTGAATGCTGAAGTCTAGATATAGATCTAAATCTGGCAGCTGGAATCTACTATTAATGAATGTTGACTGCACCAACAAGCCTGAATACATGCAAATGGACACTTACTTTTTAAAACTTTAAAAAAGGATCAGGAGCAGATAATCTCAGAGCATATTTGCCTTTAGCATGTGCAGAAACTCCTATTAAGATAACATCACCCTAAACAGGAAACTAGTGTCTGTCAAAAATCTTAAGAGTGGTCAGAAAAAACCCCAACATTTTGGCTTGGATGGAAAGGATAGACCAGAAGGCATTTTGAGAGGTCAGCTACAGTATACACTGACATTAAAAAGCTGAGGCAAACGCTCCATATTTTAACCTTTACATGAGTTTAAAATCCAAACTGTTAAACCACTGCTAACATTCAGATTGCACTGTACTTGATTATTTGGTGCTTTGAAACATACAAGCAATCACATGCTTCCGTATACCCTGAGAAGCACAACAAAACAACACAAAAAAATCATCAGTGGAGAGATTTCTGCCAAGAATTTTTTTAAACCATCAGCAAACAAACAGAAACTTGCATGCAACAGCTACACCGCAATGAAGTAACATTCAGACTCAAATTTAAGGCAATCTAGAACAAATTTTCAACTCTACATAAAGTGACCATGGAGCCCATCCCACCCCACCTCGCATTGACCCGCTAACACTTTGCACCTGAGAGCCCTCATTAACACCTCTCAGTGGAACAGCAGCACCACGACACTGGTGCCCTTGCATTGGACACTTGTTCCCCCGTCAGTTGTTTGACACATACACTAAAAAGCTTGAAATCTTCTGCAGGATGAAAGTTGCGAGCACAAATCTATATCCAAACATAGGTATTTATAATGGGATCAACTTTCTCAGAGATCATCTGCTGAAATGCCATTCCACTTGCTTTGAACTAAATCCTGAAATCCTTTTCAGCTTTTTTTTCCAGGAAAAATTTTCAATACATTTCAATGCTGTTTGCCTGGATAAAGACCAAATAGGGAATGCAAAATCTATTTTCAAATACTGTCTACCTTTACAGTGACATTGCAGGGCTGACTTCATTGATGCATGGAAAGGTTTTCAGATACTTAAATGAAAGCTGATTGAGGCATATAAAATACCATCACTGGCTTCATCCCAGATTTTACTTATTTTCAAAGCTATCTGCACTTAACTCAGATGTTGTTTTGCTATAATCCCTATTCTCTCCTTTCATTGCACAGCTGAGATATAAGCCTAAATTTATTGCATTGCAATTATTTCCAAGGCAAAAGAGATCTCAGACCAAACATGGTCCTGTGTACACAGGGCAGTGAAATCAATGGAATTTATGCCTGCTTATACTGGAGCTTAATATGGATTTATGTTGCCATAAGTATTGAATTATGGCTTCACAGAACGAAACAAAAAGGAGAAGTTGATCTCTGAAGGGGAAAAATGAACTCAACATAAATATCTTTAAAAAGAGCAAGAGTCCAGATTGTGCTGTCTGCATGGCAGTACAAACAGTACCACACTTTTCAAATACTCCAACTATTTCCATATAATTGTTTGAAGAGAAAGGCATTACTCAGTCTGAGTAAAGGTATCATGACCCAAAGAGCACACAGGAGGACACTACTCAAGTCAGAGTTTCACACAATGATGGCCTATTCCCATTGACTTCAGGGGGATTTTCACTGAAGAGTAAAGGAGTGAGTCACTGATTTATATGAACCTTCTCCTTCTGCCTCCAGTACGAGGCCGTGACAAGCCAAAGAAAATAAAGACATTCCAATCCAAGACTGACACTGCACCCTCAGCCGGTCCCACTGTGCCCCAGTCCTGCTGCACACATGTTCTCAGCTTTGGAATTGCACAACTCACATTAATACTAAGGGAGTTGTCTGCCTACAACAGATGAGAATACGCATGATAAATAATATGCAGATCTGACATCATAACAATCCCAAGCACTCTGGGGAAAAAAAAACTGTCAGTCACCCTATTTTGTTGGCTCCTTCAGTTCTCTTCTCCGGACAAATATTTTTTCTCTCAAACCCTTGGCAAATAATAAAGTGTCCCTCCCATTAATCACAGAAGCACAAATTTTTAGGGCTCTGGATGTGCAGCAAAAATACATGTCACATATACCTGTCATGTTGGCACTATGCTTGCAAACGTGGCAACCAAAGGAAAGAAGCGGCTAGACAGTATCTGCACAGCGCATCCCTACGCCGTCTGGAAGTGGATCATTAAACTTGGTCAGAGAGGAACATGGGGATAAGTCACTGTATTCTCACCTGCGCTCTGGAAACACCCAGTCATTCCTCCGCGTTTGAACAGAATCGAAGTGAACATTAATCCACAAAAACTCACACGTTCATCACAGGGCATGAAATCCTCAGGGTACTCTGTGTATCATTTACATGTTCTGTTAGGTTTCATCGGGGCTTCAAAGTCTATAAGGTTTCTTAGCAAAGTGTGAATTTAATTTAGTTTCCACCTATAAACCAGTACTGTTTATCAGGAATTATGCAAATCCCTTAAGCATTTTCTGACTTTTTCATTTTTTTGGCGCGTTCTGCATATCTGTGCATTTTATCGCACTGACGTTTCACTGCTGTTTGAAGCCTGAGCCCGATTCCCACAGAGCCAGTCGTCTGGTGGAAGTCACAAGGCATTTCCTCCTCCTGGGCTGTTGCCCGTGTAATCCAGTAGGTAGAAGGGAAGGCTTTTCAGAGCGAGAGGACTGTGAATTTCAACTTAGCACTCACACAAGGAGAAAAATACATGGAAAAATCCCTCGATTCTGATCTCTACACCTGTAAAATTGTTTTCTCTTTCGGAATCACTCTCGGATTTTATTGAGCATACTGCACTGTAAGCACCTCTTGGAGTTTCACATGGAGCAGTTCAGTTCCTGCCTGCTATCCATCCCTACGTCATCAGCCTGGGGCACAGCATGTTATTGCTGGACAGATGCCTACTCACAATACACTCCTTCTGTAATACCCCCATTTGGCGGGCAGCATCTTAATATTATTATCTTCTGGTATTTGGCCTGACACAGCCAGCTCCCAGATTCATAAGGGGAAACGTATTTGTTTCACTGATACCAGAACTCTCTTGTGCCATCAAGACTGAAACACAATGTATTATTAATGGCCAGAAGCCAAAGACAGGGGAGAGAGGCAAGTACATTATACAAATCACAAAAAGCATTATGGACCTGTTTCTGAGGGCAAATGACAGGGCTCAGTTCTTCCTTTGACCGTATCAGGTGTCTTCTCTTTATAACTGTATTATTATCAGCCACGGAAGCACACAGTGTACGCTCACTCCTCCTTTATCCACTATCATCATCATCACCAGGTGACAGCAAGCAATGTTCAAGATCAAACTCTAACCTCACATCCCACACCAAGGCCACAGATTAATGCCTTCCACCAGTCTTTCTCCAGCATGGCCCTTGCAGAGTCAGAGCCTGGACTTAGCCCTCCAACTCTCTTGGCCTGCTGTGGAGAAACCCAGCTGGCTTTTAAAGCACATCTATTTTTGATCAGATTACTATCTCAGGTGACTTCTGCCTCCGAGTTCACCTCATTCAGTTTGACCTTGTGAAGAGCGCTCAAAGCCTATGCAAGCACACCTCCACCACGAGCAAACAGGAGTCTGCGCACGCAGCCATAACTGGCAAGGAAGGATGGGAGAGAGGCAGAGAAGAATTTGTTCCTCTCTGAAAACACCAGAGCGAGTTAATCTTAGGCTCTACATCAACAGTGAAATACTGCAAATTTACAGGCAATACTCCAGAGCAGTGATGAATCACAAAATGCAAATGCAAGTGCCAATACAGGATTTCATCTCTGCATAAGTACATGTATACTTTATCGACAGAAAAAGCAGAGACAAAGTATTTCTCACAAAGCTGGGCAATCTTGAACCGGGATAGGGGAAAACTTTGCAATCTTTTCTCTAGTGGCTACGTACCATTGCCTGCCTAGAAAAACCTCAAATGAACTGCTGTAAGTCAGTTTTGCCACAGTTTGCCTTGTGAATGGATATTAAGCCATCTGTAGCACTTTGTGTAGGAAACCTGCATCTACAACATATATTTTTGCATAATTTTTTTTAAATTGTATTTTTGTTACTAAACTGTCTCCACTTTCTTACTGAGAACCAAGGAGGGGGCAAACTAACATCTGTGTGCGATGGGAATGTAAGTCAGTGGGTGGATTCTGAATACTGTTAAATGATTGGGGAAAAAAACATGTTTATTTGTTAAAATGGAAACAACCAGTAATGACAAGGGAGCTGAAATATTTAGACAAAACTGTAATGGAACCCAGAGGGCGTTATTTAGTTGTTCTCATGAAACATAGAACATCCCATTCAAAGCGTTGTACACAATTTTGTAATTTTTTTCCACAGGAGTTCCTAAAAAACTGTGGATGCTTTTGATCTGTGTGTAAGACACTAATTGAATCCTGGCGTCAAGGTGCTGTTGCCAAGGTCCCTCCAGAAGTCTTGAAGGATGCCCTCACGGTCTCCAGTACCTGAGCCTGGGAACTTCATCTCTGCTCTAACGCTGTGCAGACATGAGGAGGGGAATCCAAAGGTCTCCACCAGTAAATCAGACTTTTTAAAAACCACAATGTAAGAATCTGCACACTGTAGTCACAATGGGACCTGTGTCCACAGTTTCTTCAGCTTGAAACCAACCTAGAAAGTTCCTGGTCTGCTTCATCCCTTTTCTTACTTAAATCTAAAAGATTCTGGTGATTTATTCTGAGTATAGTCCCATCTCAGCTGTATCAGCATAACTGATACTCCACCTTTTTGTCTTAGACCACTGGCCTCTTTCAAATTATTGAGCCACTCTACAACATGTGTTGTAATTAAGGTGTCCTGGTGGTTTTCCTGGTAAGTGCCATCCTCCCTGGGACACCAGCAAATAGCCAAAAGCAGCTGAGGATGGGCTGAGGGAAAGATAAAAACATACGATGTGGTGGGAAGAGCCCACACAGCAGACAGCGTCCATCCAGAGGGCTGGGCTTGGCTGGGACCACGAAGGAGGTATTTCCCTGCCTCTCCATCAACAAAAAAGTATTCCTTGGGACATTTGCCACTACCCTGCGTCACATGCTGCCAAAATGGTGGCTATTTCCAGGCACTTGACCAGAGGCCATACCTCAGATTCCTCCCCTGCCTCTATGACCTTTCTCTGTCTTTTTCCTTCTACTAGTTGCTTCATCTTTCCTGACTGCTTCTGGCCATCACTTCTTATGCTGGGAGCGATAGCTGCACCATGTGTAACTGATCAGCACGAGGGTTTTCAGGTCTAGAATACTGAAGATCTCCATATAATTTAGCACAGAAACAAAGAACACTGAAATGTTGGTCTATGGGGTACAATTAGGAATTTCTTGGATTTAGATCAGTTCATATGTAAGTCAAAGGCAGCTGTTACTAATGCGCAACTATTCATCCATGGTCCAATACGCAAAGCACAACTCCAGCTCTCAGACTGTTCTATAACAGCTGTAAAAAACCAGCTTCATATATTTGGGGGACTTACAGAAGTATATTATTAACTCTGTACAATAAGGGCAGACTAAGAATAAAAGTTTGTCTCAAAGACATTGCCAGAAATGTGTTTACCCTAAGTCTACATTAAAAATTATATTAAACATATGTTTGCATTCATATTTGGGCAAAGCCTAAGACTCTCAACACCTTGGCTTGAGACACTAGCACTAGGATTATTAATATCATGCCCTTGGAGCCTGTATATTTGTATCTCATTTCTGTTTGCTGGCAATACATGAAATAATGCAAATTCTGACATTGCTGATATAATGTAGCTGAGTAGCTGTATTGTTGCCACTTTGTAAAAACTGAAAATATATTTTAGCACATATTTCAAGCCATCTGCATTTGCCAAAATAACGCTTGGAACAGATACTTGTTATTTGCACGTATGCTATACAATTAACTAACCCAAACGCACAGAAGTCCTCAGGAATCTGTCAAGTTACAGGCAATGGCATTTTCTGTTCTCTTAGACCAACAACAACGCAGCAATAGGCCCAATTTTGTTCCCAGTGGACATTTTGCCACTTGTTTCAGCAGAAGCAGCATCAGGCTGAATGCTGTGCCACTGAAGTTCACCAGAATACAAGCTCAGCAAATGTGGATAAGAGATATAATATTTAGTGCAAATAAGTGAAAAGAAGCACAGTGAGAGGAGGTTTTAAACACTAAAAAAAGGGCATGGAGACTCACAAGTTTAACCAAAAGTTCATAGTTAAACTTTAAAACATACCTGTGCAACCAGTCGTGCCTTTCTTGCCTGAATATCCCATATCACAATGACAGATAAATGAGCCTTTTGTATTCTCACAGGTTCCACTCAGACAGATGTTTGGATGCAGATCACACTCATTAACATCTAAAATGCCCACAAATTAAAATTTATTAAATAAAATTATTAGAAAACTGGTAAAATCTCTTGAGATACAATTGTTTGGTGCAAAAACGGGTCTATGCATGCAAAGAGAAAACTGCTTAGGTGAATTTTTCCTTACCTAGAGGACATTTTGAAATCTCATTTAACACTGCTGTATTACCATATCTGTATTAACATATCTTTAATTCCAACTTTCCTTAAAAATAGAGACTAAGATTCAGCATATTATGCAAAGAATGACTATGATTATGTATTGATGCTTTCTACGTATACGTTATGTGTGTGTATGTACAGCTATATATGCATGCATGCATTATCTAGTTTTGTACAAACATTTCTCCTGAAGTACGCTCCAGATTTCGAATTTAAATGTGAAAATTTGGTTATGGAGATACACTGTTTAATTTCTTTGTTCTACCAAGGTATAGGACTTGTACATAGTTTCGTATTAGAGACAAATTTAAATCAGCACTGGTGATTAATCTTTCCAGAAATTTTCCACAGCTTCATCCACCAGCATTTCCTTTCTGCAAGCACTCTCTCACCTGAGCTGCACGAAAACCTCACTGGAAGAGAAACTCAAAAGATATGATGCTGTACATCATCATGTTTGCATCCCAGTCTATAGGGATACACAGAGATTACATCTGCATTTGATAAACATAGTGTGTGCAATGGGGCTGATGCGATGGTCAGGTGGCCAAAATTAAGGCATAAGAGCAATATGCTTTAAATATAACTCTCTGCCTACTTGGAAAAGGTGCCCTGATAAATAATTTTCCCTAGTTAATGCAGATGGGAAAATATGTACTTTCACTTACCTATGCAAGTCTTCATGTCTTCAGATGCCATGAATCCATCATAGCAAAGGCACCTGTATTCTCCTGGGATGTTTGTACACTGGCCTCCATCACAGATGTTAGGATTGTCTTCACACTCATCAATATCTACAGGGAAAAATCAGATTAAAATATGCTACCTTTATGCAATGCAAGTAATCATAATCATGGCAAGCAAACATTTTAATGCTCTGATAAACACAGTGAGGACTGAATCCTTGCAAATAACTGAATGGTACACTGCAAAATTGTCCTCAGTAAGCTCCTCATCTCCAGCTAAGGTCAGTGGCAAACATTCCCCTCTGACTCCAATGGGAACAGGAACCAACTTTGTAGGTAGAATACTCATTGACAGAAAAAAAAAAACCAAAACCCCACACAGAACCTTTGTCATACCACATGACCACCCACAACTGGAGATTCTTGGATACAATCCATCATTGTTGAAGTCAATGGAAGCTCTGAAGTCAAATTCAGTGACAAAAATATGGGATTTTACAGACCTTAAGAAAGCCACTGTACATGCAGAATATCTCTACAGGTCTCAAGGGTGATGACAAACTGGAAACACAGAGTCAAACTCATGATGGGAATAATTACAGTACATACATTTATTTCTCTAAGAGATTTTATGGGGTTTTTTAGCATTTCCTCTGACTAGCTAGGCCAGCCATATAGTTACATCCTCTAGCATGTAAGCTGTTTTCTCAGTTCATGAAACCGGCCATCACTGACTGGGGCAAAGCTAGAGAAGCAGAACATTATTATATTAACACAGCCATGCTAAGGTCTGTAATTTTTCAGAGTCCCTGGGGTTACATTAGTGTTCCTTGTAAAAATCTCTAGAATCTCCCTGTGTCAGCACCAACATAGACCAGCAAGAGCAAAAATCAGAAACTGCCTAGTGATACCATGGGAAAAAAATCAGCACAAAAAGGACAAGATTCAGGAACCCCCTCCAAGAGAAAGGGTGTAACTCATTATCAGGCCAGTCTATTGTGGATTGCAGTAATTACGCAGCTGCAGAAAATGAACTCACTTTAACTTAAAGTATTATGTTCATTATTCTGCTGTATTTCTAGCAGCTAGTGCTTGTGTGGATACACAACGTCTGCAAGGAACAAGGCTGACCAGTCCCTGTTCATCTGAACAACCAAATAATGTTGGCACAGACATTAGCCTGGAAATGTTAATTTGGAATGGAATTTGAATTAGCATGCAAAATTAAGCCCTAGAAATGGGGATAATAATAACAGAAATAAAGAACTTTATTTACTAACCTGTCACTGTACTGATTTCACAGTTGGGGAAAAATCAGCTGACAAAGAATCTGTTGTTTCTCCTAATTGAGCTGATTATTTATGCATAACCTCACCAATTTAAATCTGACCTACTACTGAACTGAACAGCATTCTTACCAGCTCAATTATCAAGAAATATATTCCGTAATGGCTTCCAGCTTTCTGTGATGTTAAAGATAAAAGACGTGTTCACACAGAGAGCAAACTGAAAATGTAAAATAGGCACTTCACATACTCAGGTCACAGTGCTACTATGTCTGGTACCAGGCACAAATATCTAACACCGTAAAATCAGATACTCAGTGCATTGAGTAGAAAATGTCACAAAATACACTTTTTTCTTATTTTTCACTCAGTTTGAGCTGTGACAAAATTTGAGCATGTGATCTTTGAATATTCACCAGATGTTTATCTATGCAACTAACATCTCTTCAAGAGAAGGCGGCAGAATTTTTAGATACTAAAAGGGTGGCAAAGGTGACCCCTCACATCTCTGGATATTTGCTTAGGTAGAGTTTGACTTGACATCCAAAGGTGTCTGGTGTTTCTGCTATTTAAACCTTTATCTGTGTTGGCTACTGCATTCAAGTCCAGGAGAGTATGAAAATGAATAGCTAATAGCTATTATTGGTTGGCCTATGAATGAAATTCTAGTTTTCAGAGTCAAGGCTAGATATAAATGTGTAAAAAATTCACAACCAAGATCAGATGCTTTTTTATTCCTCACTCAGGTAAGATGTGACTACATACTTCTATGGACATGTTTATGGTCAAGCTAATGTGTGGACAAAACCCCTGTGAATCCACCCTCTCCCCAAAGGCATTTGCTTCCTCCCTTTCTAATTTTGAGAACAGAAAGATGACAGTTTTCTGTTCCAAAGTTTTTAGTTTAATATGCAAGAAGGTGCTCTAAATCATCCGCTCTGGTTTTGGGTTTAGAGATGTCTTTGGGTGGCTAAGCGCAAGAAGGAGTAAAGCACAAAACTGTTTCTAGCTAGCAGACTTGAGGTCCCTAAGCTTCTTCAAGTATACACTGGGGTCACTTGGTCCTCAGTCAAGCCAAGAAGATGAAAACAGCAAAGTGGCTCAGAGAACCCTGCTCCCCTCCACCTCCCTTCCCTCTCATGTCCCTCTGATCCTGTCACTTGCATTTAGATTTTGGCTGAGGCACAATTTTGATCAACTGGTTTTATTTTTTCATTGAAAAAGCGGCCATACTTCAACATTTGGACATGTTTTTGTACGAACTTACCTCTTCTAGAAACTTGACCTAAAGCGAACTATTTCTAATCTAAATAGTTTAGGTTTTGAAATACTTAATTTCACAGTCAAATTTGCACTTTTTCTAATTTATTTCTTTCTTTGAACAAGGGTCCAATGCTTGCTGAAGATTGGCTACTTTACATCTTTCTGACAGTGTAAGCTACAACAGGGGGGCAAACTACATTTGACTATGCTTTGAGGCCCTTTGGAATGGTAGCGAGCTGCCTCAGGGTAATTGAGACCCTAGTCAGAGGTCTATAAATATTTACAAATTCTAAATGTGAGCTCTTTCTATTAATTCAGTATAGAAAACTCCCCATTTGTTCAACTATCAAGGCAATTCCAGTCCAAGGGATTAACTCTGTTATATTTCTCATGCTCTTCAAGGAGTTCTTGGATGGAATTGGCAATCAGTTGGCAAATATTCACATGCCTCAGCAAGAAGTAAGAGAAGAGTAGGGTAGAATTATCTTTGCAGTAACCTATGTGGAAATCACCGAGTACGATTCATTTACTGGGATTATGACTCCCCAAGGAGAACACTCAGCTGTTGCAGAGCTCTGAAAAATCTTTCTCACAAACCCTGTTTAGAGTGCAAGAGAACTGTTTCCTAAGAAAGGTTCATACTATTCAGATTTCAGTTTGTCTGAAAGTCATTCAGTTTTGAAGTAATGCAGCATACTTGCATTTGACTAAACAAAGAATTAAAAATAGGAATTTTTTTGCTTGCTTAAGAGCAGATACCACACAACCACAGAACAGAGCAATCAGCTCCTTTTCTAGCATTTGTCTATTCTTTCCCCAACATAACCATACAGTACACATGCAGAGCATTATAGTTTATGTTTATGATAATTCTTTCCATTGACTTCAACACATTTTGGATTTGGATCTAATATAATATCTTAAGGGAGAAAATGTATCTCCTACTGAAAAAATTACAGCTTTTTGTTACCAAACTCAGAATCAACTTGTACACTTCCTGATATTATGAAGAATCAATTCGCTTCAAAGCAAATCAGTCTGCAGTTGTCCAATTCTGACACTCTGAAGATGTTTACTTTAGAAAGAGAACTTCACTTTACATGCATTAATTTTTTTTTTAACAGTGTATTTGTGACAATAGCTTGAATCTTTAAAAAGAGGTCCATTTTTAAACTACTGAAATAATCCCTTCCAGAAGAAAAGTTTTCAAAATCCCTCTTACCAGTGCATGTCCTGTGGTCTGGCATGAGTGCAAAGCCTTGTTTACAGCTACATTCATAGCTTCCCTCTGAGTTTGTACAGAAGTTCTCACAGCCGCCATTCATTATACTGCACTCATCAATATCTAAAAAGGAGAGAATTACAGTTAAAACCCACAATACCTTTTACTTTAAGGCACATTTCCAGGACACACTTTGAGTCAGCTTTCCAGTACAGCATCAATCCAGAATCTACACTTGGTATTTGCACACTCCTTAAACATTCAAGTGTTTGCAAATATAGGTATTGGGATGGATGTCGGGAAAACCAGGGAGGGAAAGAGATGATATTATCTCACTGCATATACAAACAGCTCTGTAGTTCTCTTCCTACGTATAAAACTACAACTGTTGGATTACCACAGTATCATGAAGACAACAAAGTTTCAAGAGAAAAAAATTATCTACCAGGCAGAATTAAAGCCAGTGTTTTTTTAATACATTTCTGTGGCACAATAAAATGTATGCATATAAAAGAATGCACAATACATGACCTAAGCTAAATGTCATTTACAAAATGTGGAAAAAAACTGGAAAGGCCCTATATTTGAGACAATTGCAGATCAAATTAGGAAAAATTCAATTGAACCACGATTACACTCCATGGTCTGTCAGAAATGCTGATTTTTAATTAAAATATGGAACTCAGGATTTAACAAGATATTCCCTCTTAATGATCAAAGTCTGCAGTCTTAGGCTATTAAAAATAGTATGCTATTTTATGCATCTTCATTGAATTACCAGAGAAAGTGAGCTGTCATAAATTCATTCATTCCTCACAAGTAATGCATGTGCACATTTTGGGGTTTTTGCATACTATTTTGACAGACTGCACTAGGTTTTTGAATCACGTTTTAAAATGTCTTTATACAACTACTAAAAATAAAAGAGTTACTTCTGTTTTATCTTCCCTATTCACTAGAGATCCCTCGAAGACTTTGTCCTTACCAACACAGTATAACTTGTCAGGTGTGGACTGATACCCAGGGTCACAAGCACACTGATATTTTCCAATCAGGTTGACACAACGTCCGTTTCGGCACAGGCTGGTGCTTAGGTCACATTCATTAATGTCTGTTGCAAAAGAAAAAGAGGAACGTATTTTAGGTCTGAATTAAAATGATACTAAAGCAAATATTGTATACGCACGTGCAGCACAACAGCAGTATAAAAAGCTGTGCAAAATATTGATTTTGCCTGCATGTCTCACCTACACATGCAGAGATATTTGGTGATATCTGATGGCCTGGAGGACAGTCGCACCGAAAACTTCCCTCTGTGTTGATGCAGGTGCCACCTCGGCAGAGAAGGGGATTGCGCTGACACTCGTCGATGTCTGTGTGGAGAAAGGAAGGCACATCACTTTAGGGGCCAGCACTGCCAGAGCAACTGGCCATTCCTCCCCATAGTCTGCTACCCATTCACAGCACCATCTGCCTAGATCCCCTCTGGAGCCATTCCTACAGCTAGTCATGCCTTAAACCACAGTGCAGTTAAAAAAATGAAATAAATTCAAAAAAGGCTTCTTTCCAAAGTTCAGGATGGTGCCCCACTTAGCAAAATGGGGGTTGTGGGGATAAATTTAACATCCTAAAATCCTGATCCTTGTTCATGTATGCTTTGGCATCCTGCAGAAGCAGCAAATTCAAATTCAGGGTGGAAATCAAGTTAAAGTGAGCTTTAAGAAGAGTCACAAAATAAAAGGGACCTAACCCCAGGTGCACTCCAACCTTCAAAAAATAAAAAATCAACCAGGTACAGCATACTAGTACATAGCATACTATTGCACATCTATGGTCTATAAAAAGCATACCCATGCAGTTTTTCATCATCATAAATCCACTTTCATAGCCTTCAAAACATTCACATTCAAAGTCTCCAGGAGTGTTGACACAGATGCCTTGGCCACAAAGATCAGGAGAGATGCGGCATTCATCAATATCTGTAACATAAAACACATTCACAGTATTTTCAAAGGAGTTCAGTTTTCCCTTTTCAAATCAAAGTTATGAGAGATACATCCACGCAGTTTACCTGTGCAATTCCTCTCCTCAGAATCAAGGGCAAATCCACTGTCACATCTACACTTAAAACTGCCAATGGTGTTTCTGCATTTTCCATGGGTACAAAGACTGGGGACCATTTTACATTCATTGATATCTAAAAATGAAGCAGTAAGGACATATGATGTTATCGCTTCATATGAGAACAGCGCACAAAAGAACAATGCCGACTTCAGAGCTCATCCTTTCTCACGATAACGACCCCTCCTTTTGGGAAAATTGTAGACCAAACTACATAAACTGATACTGACTTCCACCTAACCAACAACGTAGACACTCTACACTGGAACTGCCAAGAGCACTTTCTGCCATAAAATCGTATTAGTCTTCCCCTTTGTTCTGCAGGATCTGATCTACAGCTTCCTGAAGTCAACAGTAAGATTTCAGTGGACAAAGGATCAAATCTACAAGGACAAAGGGGGCTTCCAAAAGAACCACTCTGTCTTCTGGTTTCCAAGAAAAAAAAGTGACTTCCATGAGTCACAGAAAACATAATGAGCATAAATAAAAGCACATGTCACTTTATGGGTAATTAATGGCTTAGTAACTGTTTATAAAACTAAGACAGAAACCAATAACAGCAATTGTCATTCATATATATTTTCCTCTCCTTCCAGACTTCAGAATGGTTAGGTTTTAGGTAACTGGCTTTCTTTATAAACATATTCACATCCATTTGTGCTTCTGACATTGTCCAGCTTAACCCCACTTGTAACCCTGGGGAGACAGCTTTCAGCATGTGACGCTAGGGTGTCACTGTGTGACTCCCATGTAATGCTGGAAGTTTACCAGCAACAGTCATAACAAGACTTGGTTTACAGTAAATTAAATTCTGCTGGTTTCAGCTATCATCCTGGAAACATTTTTCTCTAATTCCCCAAGTAGCTCCACAAGAAATTCACAGAATTATTCATCCTCCCTTGCTTGCTCCACAGTAGAATTAAAGTTATTGCACCCTGCACAGGTAAGAAGGATTGCTCTTCTAATACATCCAAAGCTGACTGCTCAGTTTGTTCTAGTTCTTGTACTATGAGGTGCCAGGATTTCAAAGCTATTCCATCAGCCACAGGAGCCATCAGATGCTACACACAACATTGTGGAAAGTCAGGCACAATTTAACCTCTCTAGTAGAGACACAAATTCAGTGTTTTGAGGCTGCAGTATTATATGGTATTCTGTGACACAGACTAAATTATTTTGTGTTTTATCCTGGCCTTAATTTCCATGAAACCTAAATGGATCTTCAAACGTGCCTTAAGGTGAGTGAAGTGCCTGACCATCACTGAAATCTTCAAACACACAGGAATTGTCCAAGGGAAGAGTAAAAGCAAAAGCCAGCAGGATTTGCTGGCAACAAACTACAAATTGATCGCATACCTTTAGAGAAAGGTTTCCCAGTTATTTCTATCTTTGTAGAGAACCCAGATCCTCTTGGACAAAGAGCTTCAAATTCAGGTGATCCCTTCAGAGGACATTCCTCACACTCAAAGCCCCATGCTGCTCCCACTGAACAGCAGCAAGCATCCATTCGGTGCCGGCCCGGTATTTGTGAGGTGCACTGCTCATCTTCATGCTGCAGATAGCAACTCTCCAAGCGAATGTCTGTTGGGCAATTGAACAATATGTTGAGAGAGAAAGAGAAAATTTAGTTCACCGCAGAGGAATCCTTTTCCTTCACAGAGCAGTTTGCTCCATGTTTTTGTGGACTCAGAGGAGCGTACCGAGCATGCTGCCTAATTTCTAACAGCAATATTTTAACGCTGAACTCAGCAATTAAGAGTTGAAGTAAGTTTACAGCACCATTCTGAAAAATGGTTTTCAACACTTGAAGTAAATTTTGCATCAGGATTTTATTCATTCCAGCTTACCATACCTATATGAGGCCTTTTAATTACTACAAGCTATGCCTTGTTCTTAGGCATTTATTGTCATAAAGGGACAAAGGTTTTTGGACGGACAGCATACAAAACTTTAACATTCTGTTGCACCCTCCAATAAGGTGTACGGTGTGGCTAGGCACACCACATCCCTCCTCAGATGCCTGAGCTCTGGCCCACAATGGTCCCCACCGCCACAGTTCCAACCTTGCTGATTTCAGTGAGGCTGTGAATGAAGAGTGCTAAGAGCACAGATCATCTATAGGGACTTGTCAGATGAACAATCTGGAACTAAATCAATGGTATGCACCAGCTAGCACATGGTGATGGGCTTTAGCTACTACCGTTGGGATCTGTTCATATTCTAGTTCAACTAAGCTCATGCCCTTGACTGATCCCATTTGAAAATTACTTATATGGACAGAAATCATTCTCCTTACTCTTAAGAAAACATGCAGCACAAACACTGCTCACCACGCAGATTTGCTCTTCCCTAGTAGACCTGTAAATGGATTTAATACCTACCAAGACATGTCCGTCCAGAAGCATCTAAAGTCATTCCACTGGGGCACTGGCAAACAAAGGATCCCAAGGTATTGACACACTGCCCATTTGTACAGACTCCAGGAAACACCTCACATTCATTTACATCTATTTCAAAACAAAATGTGAATAAAAGTAATCACTAGCAAGCTAAATACGAACAAATCAGAAAAAAAGATGAACATTGTAATGTTTGGTTTTTAGGATGAAATACAAAACCACAGCAGTTTACAGGGCCTGAAAAAATCCCACATGTTTGGGATTTCTTACGCAAGTCAGCCAGAAATAATTACAGAAAATTGCTGATTATTAGAAATAATACATGTTGCTATTCGCCATTCCTACACATACTGAAAACAAACTCAAAAGTAACAAAAAAAAAAAAGAGAGGGACAATTCAAAATTATATCAATTTTCACACTCACTGTGGGCCAGATTTTTGAAGCAAATGGGCAAAGAAAGAAAAAGGTAAGTGCATAATGAGATTATGCATTATTCAAATGAGATTAAGTTATGCTGTATTTTTTTAATGTTTTTTAAAATTTTCATATTTTCCATGTTTGTGTCTTATCAGATACACCTCTGCATGTCTGGAAATTACAAACACTGTTTGAAATCTGGCTCTATGACCTTGTCAGCAATCAGTAACTTTAAATAGATTAAAATAAACTCCTTATAACTGCAAACAGAGTTTAACTTCATTAAGTAAAGATTATAATTCTACATTTAAGTGGCAAATTTAGCACTTTTGGTAAGGATAATTTGATTAACTGTGTTAGCTTGGCCTGAGCATAAATCAATGTTTAGTAATCTAAGTGTGGGGTCCTCCCACCAGTGTCCTTTGTGAAAAGCATACGCTTCACAACTGCCTTTAGGAAAAAGCCTCCAGCATTAAATATGGCCCAAGATGAAGCATTACAATTTTTAATACAGGAGAGGATAAGAACAAGAAATGAGAAAAGAATGACTCTGATAACCTATATGTGAAGACTCACGTATAGACTAATCAAGCAGTGGGTAGGTTGCTAGGCCTCCACACAAAACTCCTGGTGTGAACAAACTCTGCAGCTCTCAAATCGTATGGAGCAGGGTGCAGGATAAACAGGGGGTGGATATCAGTGGCCTCTGCCCCTGAACAGGTATTATAAATAAAAGGCCCGTATTGACTGGAAGGCAGGAAGTAAAGCCAGTGGACTATTAGAAACCACTGAAACACAGTTCACTGCCTGTGAGCAAGATTCCAGCCGACAACTCCAGGGCTCACCCGTAAACTAGAGGAACACCGCCAATTTAGTTTGCTTATTTCTTTACACAAGGTCCATTACTCATTTCATATAGGCTGTGTACGGGAGAACTGAGTATCACCTTTTGGGAACTAAACTTACTCCCTCGTCCTGTCTCTCACTTGCCAGTAAATTTCCTAGACATCTTCCTGTCTTGAAAAATGCTTACATTGGTTGAAACCCAAATATGGCTTCAGTATGTTAAAAGCAGGGGAAACTACTCTCAAAGATCTGGGGCTATCCAGGTCCCATGGAAATGAGAAAGATTAAAGCATGTAATAGATGTAATTCGAAGTGCTGGTAAAGGAAATGCTGAAAACAGTTATGTCTACATCTTGGAAGGATAAACTTTCCATCCCAGCAGTGTTGAAAATGTTCTAAGACTTTCCTTGTGAAAAGAGATAGGTGGGGTCACTCTTTTTTTTTTTTTCCATTTTCTTTCACTTACACACTCCAGAAAGTGTTGCTGAGGTCAGATAAGTTATGTACAGTGGGTCTGCAGCACAGACGTGCCAAGGTATTCAGTCATCATTTGGAAAGCAAAGAAGATGTGTGAGGGTGTTCCTCTTTTTTGTTTTTTCATTTTATTTCATTTTTTTGTTAAGGAAAAAAACAATGTTTCTTTATGGAAGCTACATATGGGAGTAATTTTTAAAAAATACTTTAACTGCAGTGTCATGTCAGATGTTGTCAGTTAGGATGACCCACAGCAGTTTGAGACTCTCTGAGCTTCTGCATATTATGGAAATATGCAGTACTTTGCCAGGGGTTCAAATCAATTCAAATGAAGATAGGGTGGGACCTTCACTTCTCACAGAATAGTATAGAATCATGCCATATCAAGCAAAAAGCTACACATTTAAAAAATCTCCAACCTTTTCTTCAACCAAAGTTTAACTGTGTCATGACTCCTTTTTGTATTTTTTAAATATGACAATGAAACGATGCCTTGGAACATGTCTGATATCATATAATGTTGCGTGAAAGAAAGCCAAGGTTAAGTAAAAAAAAACTAAAACACTTTCATGTGAAATATAGTCTTTAAACATTGTTTTTCTAAAGCATAGTAATGGCTTGTCATATCATTGTATCAATAACGCCTTGTTTTATAACATGTATAAGATGCATACTTTGCCCAAATAGGTTACTCAGTTAACAGTATGCAAAGAGAGAGAACCACCTCCTTGCACTGGCAGACACTATATTTGCAAGTGTGTACTTCGAGATAAACTGTGAGTATGTAGGAATGTTAAACAAACTGAAACCAAATTCATCCCTGACATAACTCTAATGAAGTCAATGGAACTACACGAGGTAAGAATTTGGCATAGTGTCCCCCTCTATGCTAAATTAACCACTTAAATCAAAACACTGGCATTTTTTCATTCAAGCTCTGATTTATGTTAAGGCAACAATAAATACCTTCACACAATGTTCCTCTTATTCTTGAATATCCCTTTTGACATATAGGGTCTGTAAAACAAACAAAAGTGAACTTTTAGAATGCTACAGTCCAAAACTCACTATTAACTTAGTGTGCAAAACTGATCATGTGAAATATTATCTAGAGTTCACTGCCATGAGAAGTCTGAGTGCTTAAACAGTATCTCAGTATTTTCTGAAATAGTAAAGAGATAAGCTGGGGCAACTACATAAAGTACATAGAATGTCAGCCATTACCCTCTTTTGCTTCCCATGTGTCTTAGCTAGCTCACCCAAAAAAGTGGTTATATGATCCCTGCTTCATTCAAATCAATTCATTCATTTAATTTGAGCACAGCAATTACAGCCCTATTTACCATGGATGGATGAGGATGAATTCTGCTAAGATATACAGGATGAATTTAACTAAAGATTTGAACAAAATAGCAGCTTTCAGCATATAGAAGTAACAGTCCACACACATTTCTGCATTCATCAGCTCATACTTGGGTTCCCAGCTCATCGCACAGTTCAGTCTAATTATCAAGTGAATATGCAGAGACCTCAGCTCATTTCTCATCATCTCATCAACTGTATGATTCTCTAGGTCATCAGTTAATCTACAGAGTATAATAACAAGGGCTACTCCCTCTCCCCCCCCTATTACTACACCAAAGATACATTTGTTGCAAACATTTTCTTGGGAGCTCTGGGGAACATGTATCTATTGCTACATCATTAGAAATTCTAGATCATTAATTATGACAAACCATGATAAAGTAATGCTGCAAGTTACAGACTATAGGTGTGGTTCCTTCCCTTCAGAATTTAAACTTGTAAAATGTTTACCATAAAATCCAGAGTAAGAACCTTCTATAGCTACACGCTACGTCTCAAATATTAAAGACTTCTCTTTTTCAGACAATAAGGAATGAGTGCTTAATAATAGAACAAGTTCTGTGACAATAACCTGAATCAGCCTCAGAATAGGAAAAATGAACAGTATTACCTCGTTCACATGGTGTACACGGGCTGCCCCAAGCAGCACCTAGTGAGGAACAGCACTGGGACTTCAGAGTTGCCCCGTTGATATTTATTTCACATCTTCCATCCACTATGTTCTGCCAACAGGTACCCTTAACAGTTTCTGTTTGGAAAAAAAACCCAATGTATTGTCATGCAGCTTGTTTAGCATTATACATTAATTTATTTACAAACACACTTGAATTTAAAGATGAAAAAGACTTATCCTTTCATTGCAACTTACCGCATCACATCTGAATTTATTTTAAAAGCTCTTAATTTATTCTTCTCTAATTTATAGCCTGAAATCATCCCAGCACAGAGCCCTTGAAAATCCTAGTTTATGCTTATTGACCTTAACAGGGAACATCTCAACACCATTCAAGACCCGAGTCATTACATTTATTATGACTGGGATTGGAGGCACATGCGGAAGAACAGGGTAGATGGGAACCCTCTCTAGATCTTCCATTACTCTATTAGATCCCCAGTTTGGATATCTGATCTTCCCACACAGGGAGTGCCAAGAGATAGCTAAAAATCAGACAGAGCTATAGTTCCACAGTTTTCCTCACTGACTAGGCAACAGCTATGAATTACTGTCCCTCCAGAACAGGTAAAGGAAGAAAGTATGAGTCCACAGAGTATCTGAGTCACAGCATTGTTCATGGCTGCTCTTGAGCTGGTCTGGACTGTACGCAACTTACTCATGCTCCATCTCAGATAGAACACTGGCCTTTCCAGACATCATATCTTAACATGTCCACACTTCTTGCACGAGGAATTAAGTGGGTGAGCATAGTCCTGAAGAATTAGTCTTAGCATTTCTGCTTTGTTACCAAAAAAATTTCACCTCTTTCAGATTTGACGTGGAAGCACACCACGCTCCCAAGTGCTAGTCACGCTTCATGTACCCACAGGAATGGTGAAAGCAAACACTTTCTTAACACTGTTTCTGTAATGTTTTCCACTAAATTTATCTATACAAGTTATTTTTAAATGTCTTCGAAACTTGGTGTACAATGTTTGTATGTCATTGGGCGTTTTCAACCAGCAAACACAAAATCTTCTGAAGAATAAATACCTATGCAGATGGTTCTGGTCGTATCCAAAGTACTTTCAGGAGAACATTCACAAGCAAAAGAGCCTGGTGTGTTTTTGCACACCCCATTAACACAGGGGTTAGATTCACACTCATCAATATCTAGAAGAGAAACACACTACCGTTAGTGCCAGCATTAACAAAAACATGTATGGCCTTTTTCAGCTTAGGGAAGAATGGAAGAAGCTTTCTTCATGACCATTTTTTTCTGCTATTCTGTTTTTGTATTATGAAACTCTTCACAATAGACTAATGATGCATGTGTCCTAAAGACATATTAACATATTAGAACATTAAAACATTGAACTTGGAAGCAGCATCTCATTTATTCAGTGATATACAGCTATTGCCCTGCTTTGTGGTGATGGGCTGTGTTGTTTAAACGACCTGATACAGATCCTGTCTGCGGCTCAAAAAGGGTTCAAACTAGGAGCCACCTGGCTCTGTTCTCCATACCAGATAACAGATTTTTAAAACTTGGTTCTCAAGTTTTTCTCACCCTTGGCACAGTGTGGGCCCACTGGCAGTAGTCAATTAGGAGAGTGCTAGTACAGACCTAATACAGGCTATTCCATAAGGTTATCTAATGCTTTCATTTTAGCCTTGCCTCTCCTCATTCCCCTACTTCCCCATATAGTTTCTTTATGGTTTTTTTCAGTTCTACACATGATATCCTCATGAAGGTTTGAAGTACTTCTGGCACAATCTGAGAACAATCCAAATGAATAAAAGTAGGATGAAATGGAGTGTTATCTATTACCTTCACATGTCTTTAGGTCAGGAGTGTATACAAATCCTTTTGGACAGGTGCATGCAAAACTTCCAGGGGTATTTCTGCATTGCCCGTTGTCACAAAGCAGCATGTTCAATGCACACTCATCAATGTCTATAATGAAAATCAAGAACTTTTTAAGAAAGAAAACATCGCTGGAATAGCAGCCAAGACAGAACTTCCCTCCTAACAGCCACATTTTATTAGATTTTGTGTACATGGAGAGAAGAAGGGGACAAAGGGGGTAGAGAGAGAGAATACTCACATAAATGATTTGCACTATTTTTCAAAGACATTAAAAAGATTTCTAGATTATTTTAGTAGACAACAGGCTTGGAATTATTTCAAATGGAAATGACCATTCCAAATAAATTAACACTAAAGATCCCACTTACTGCACCTTACTTTTTCATGAAAACTGCCACTAAAATACTGAACACAATAATAGTTCTATGAATTCAAACCACACAAATCTTACTTAGAGAAAAACAGACATTTTAATCTTGTTTTGTAAGTAAGGAAAAACAAAAAAACAACCCACCCTTCTCTGTATATCTTTGCTGACTTTTTCCTAAGCTTTACTCTTTAGCAGGCTGCTTTGCTTTTATAAGAGCTCATTCTTCCTTTCTACCCATATTCATAATCTGTGACAGCCACACCATGGTTCACAATAAAGCTGTGAATCACACTTCTATCCAGCCTATATTGTGGAATACGTCTACACAGTCTCCAATTCCCTGCACAGCAGCCCCCACAGTCATGAAAGAAATGAGGACAGTATTGGTTTGGAAAGGTTTGCTGGTCATCCTGGTCTTTAAATCACTGTTTTTTCGAAGCTGGCTCTGAACTGTCTTAGACATTATGGTTAACAACGCCAATGTAAGTCTACACTTGCTTCAGAGACGAAAAATTTAAATAGAAATGCTAGTGCTAAATTTTCAGAGCCCTTGGGAAATCCTTGGAAGAGCTGTGGTCATTAGAGGGAAGTTGCAAGAAGGTGGCAATGGGCCATGAATGGCAGGTGAAGACCAGGAGAGACCCCGAGAGCAGACAGTAACAATTGGCTAAGTCAGAGAGGCCTCAGAAAGTGTTGAGAGAAGCTGGGAAGACTCAGAGGGTCAGCAGAGCAGCTGGGAACAGCAAAAGTGCTAGGAAAAGCAGGGAGATTTGCAGAATAAAGCAGACTGTGTGGGAAGCTTCACAGGAGTTCAGAAAAATTGAGAGAGGGCCAGGTGGAACATTATGGAAGAATGGGAAACAGCTGTGATGGAGCACGGATGTGGGCTGCAACACGGTGGGCTGAGGAGCAGCTGGAAAGCTCAGATGGATTGGGAGAAGAGAAGGGATGCCATAAGCTACAGGCAGACACTGAAATGGGACATGGATAATTAAAGCCAAAGAAGAAAATGGGAAAATGGGATGAATTACAGCGTGACTTTTATCAAAGATAGATCAACTATTATTTTTTTTTTAAATAAGATAGTGGCTAGTTTAGACTGGGGTAACACAGATGACTTAAGCTATTTAGGTTTAAGTAGAGAATACAGAACCCAAATAAAATTATTATGTAAGCTGGAGATAACAGGAAGGAATTTAAGAACTTCAAGGTTGTTCCAGAGCTGACTGAAGGAGAGATTACAGTAGGGTATATTAAAAAGGGGAGTAATCACAATGGAGAGAGGATATTAGCAATGCCTTTCAGGGATCAGTCTTGGGATTGGTCCTATAAAATACTCATTGCAATGCAGAAATAAAAAATGAATGGGATGAAAAACTGTGGACAACACTAAGCTTACCAATACAGAGAATCATGCAAGACTAAATTAATCCTGACAATGTGAATGAGAGATACGAGATGAAACATAATCACTAACATTCAAAAGCTCGCAATTAGGGACCAATAACAACATGCTATAAATCAGAACTCACCAACTGAAGGCTAATGAGAACAGAAAACTCTGGGTGTAACTCCCAGTTAGAGGTTGACTTTAATTCCGAAGTATAATATGTATTTCAGAAAAGACTAATGCACTCTAGAATCAGTTTATGCAGGATATTCCTAGGGGCAATGGAAAACTGCTGGCACTTCTATATAAGGCACTGCTCAGACCTCATCAGAACACTGTGCACTGGTCAGATCAGTTGTGCTAAAGAGAAGGCTACAGCCTCTGGTTTTATGAAAAGACTGAACATGTGGATTTGGATAGTTTAGCCAAGCGAGTTTGAGAAAGGATATGATGATTCCTTATAAATACTTTGGGGATAAGTGCTGACATGGTGCTAAGTCAAAGGATAATATTAGTACAACATCAACTGGTAATAAAATGGTCACAAATAAATTTTAACCGGAAACCAGAAGAAATTTCTAATCAGTTGTGCAAAGGAGGTCTTGAACAACGCACCAATGCAGGAGTGGAAGAAAGGAATCTAAAGAGTCTTTAGCTAGGGGCTTTTGATGGGACCGTGTAATGGAACAAAAGAACTGCCAGAATTAAAATTTGTAACAGGAGTCTGCAGGCATCTGATGGGTTTTTTTACATCCCAGATAGCATGAGAATAGACTGGACTGCTACTTATTTGAATTGTTTTTATCCCATGCTACAGTGCTTCCACTGGTCACCTCTAAGGAGCGAGAACAACTTGCTTCACCTTTTCTGTGATGAAAAATTGGCTTTAGCTTTTTTCACTTGTACAACACAGGAAATCAGCCCTAGCTAGAGACACCATGCCATCAGACTCTGCTGGTGCTTCCAATAACAATAAATTTTCCTGTGTCTGGCCAGTCCACTTAACACAGTTAAACCAATAGCTCTGCCTGAAAGTTGAAAGGGAATTTCCCCCAGAGTTGGGAGAAACCGTGTAAGCCTTCCATAGCGTATGGGATGCTCACCTTCTTATAATCAGTCGGGAGTTTTACTTAAATCCTCTGCTCTTGGAGGCACCTACCACACTAGTGATCTTAGATCCCTCCCGCGGTGCAGTAATTGCAGGGTTTGGCTTCTTTTGATTTTGAGCAACAAAATAGTACTGCAGAGTGCATGTTCAGTGGACTTAACTGAACTGGATGTCTACTGCCTCATTGTGTCAGTGATTTGAGTCACTGATGGCAATGGTCCCTTGCAGCCCCACAGTGGAGGATTTTATGAGCATTGCAAAGCAGTGAAATTAAAACAAGAATTCAGCAGAACATCCAGAAATATCAGAGCAGCAGCTACTAAATCTGATGAAGCACTGAAAAAAAAAAAAAGGTGAAAGCCGATAAAAACAAGCATCAAACTTCAAAATGAAAAATGGGATATTTCATACCAATACAGTTTTTCCCAGTTGAATCCACTTCATATCCAGGGTTACAAATGCATTTGTATGTTCCATGCAGATTCTCACACCTTCCATTTGGACAGAGATCGGTATCCAGTAAACACTCATTAATATCTACGTAAAGGTAAAAAAAAAACCCAAACCAAAACAAAAAAAACCGTCAGTTGTTGATCGGTTGTGGGAGTTCATTCTCCAAACTAGAAAAAGACATATTTCCAATATCACTAACATTGGCTGCTCCGTATTTATAATCATGTAGTTCTGATTAAGGAATACACATGTAAATATTCACACTCTAGAGAAAAAAGCATCCCTTTCACACTGATGTAAGACGATCTCTAGCCCACAGACATTTGAGAGACTTGCAACTGTAGATAAGAACTAGGATATTAAACTGGAGCCTTACATTTAGAGATGCACATGTACTAATACCCCCCTGTATCTCCTGATTCATAGCATGTCCAGAAGGCATCACTCTCCAAAGCATAAGCATCCCTCCTCTCTGAATGCTTTTCCCTCTAGTAGTGAGCATCGGCTGAGTTTCACAGTTCTACAACTACAAAGTTGTCACTGTAACCATTTGCTCCTTCTCTGTAATTACCCTAACTCTTGTCAGGCTGGCCTATGTGACACATGAAGACACACAAGGGAACTCCATGTTCAACATGGTTTTATTCTTCAGGATGATTTCAGTTGAAATGTGCAAATATGACTTGCATATACCATTTCTAAGTCCTATAGGCAATAACATTTCTCACAATTTGCCATTATTTTATAACAGCACTCCTACATTTTATGGCAGAGAGGGTGCATTGGTGAAATGGCATGCTCCATTCATTTTATCCTAAATTATTCTAACATGTTGCAAACAGCCATTTGAACAAGCCTTCCTCCCATTCTTTCCTGCCTTTATCCCCACCAGCATGTCTAACAAATCAAAGATACCAAAGTAACACATTTAGACAGAACTGCTATAGTCTGAATTACATCAGGTGATCTTACCATTGCCTCCTGCAGTCATGCCCGTTCCACTGCTGCATAGAGCCTGATATTCAGCTGGAAAAATATTAAAATACTTACTGGAACATTCTTTCCTAGCTCATTGCTTTCAGCATCATCATTTATAATATGCCAGTTAATTATCTGAATGAAATAACATGCCTTTCCATTATTCTAACAACATTAATAGCCTCACAGTGTTCCGAACCTGTGAAGCATTTTAACAGATTCAGGGTCTGCATCTGCTCATAAAGATGGATGACTAAAAACTTCACATGGTGAACTTAGGCATTTAGGAATAGACATGAACTTCATGCTGGCCCTCCTATACAAATGAACCACAACATATTCACAGCAAGATTATCCAGGACTCTTATGTCCGAGCCCACGTTCAAGGTACACATTCACAGTGACCAGGAAACAGAAAAAGTTTTCCTATAAATCTAGACTATATTTAACTCCATTCAGCAGGAGCTCATAGCAGATAAAGGATCTCTTATTCTTAAAAAAAAAAAAATCATTAAAATAGGTATCAAAGTATCTCAAATGTCTCAATTACTGCTGGGTTCAAGTTCTTCTTTCAAGTTCAGAACAATTATCAGAATAAACTGACAGCCAGATCATCATTAATTGTTGCCATATAGGTCAGCATTTTCCAATATATTTGCACTTTAATAACAGCCCAAATAATTACACTGCTAAAATTAATAAATATTAAAAGTATTTATGGAATTAGCCATCTTGTCTGTAAGGAAAATCACTTGAAACACATCTCCCAATATTATCGTAACCAGCAGATTAATACATACCCCTGTTTGAACCAAATAATTACTGCCACTGTATGTGAAAGCAGACCTGCTCTGTACATCAGCAAAACTTTTAGTCTAGAATGGCAGGAACTTCTGCAAAGAGTTTCTGAGGAGCACAGAGACACAAACGTCTTCCTTTCGGGAATTTTTTTCCGTGTCTCTGATACAATGCTTCATCTAAGAAATCTTCTTCTTCCCTCCCCTACTCAAAGCCCAAAGAAATGCTACACCCTACATGAGATGGCATTTTTCAACAGTTGAAGAGGTGGGCAAAATAACACAGGAAAAACAGATTCCACGTAAGTAAATGTTCTGCTCAAGTAATTAAAACATAAAACAGAATTCAATGATACAGAGTCCAACATTTACAACAGATTTCCACTTTACTGTACAATAAAGAGGGCCCACTGGCACCAGCAGAGGCTGCTGGAAAGGCTCCTTCCTATTCCGGTAACATTTCCTTGGTGTTTTGCTATTCTAAACAACCTAACTTGTTATGAAACGGTAGTCGGCAAGTTCCTGCTGAAGAGCTCACATCAGCTCAACCACTCTAATTTGTTCCAACTGGTTTTGTCTCCTTAACGCTTTTCATAAAGCTATCAGTTAAAACTGAGATTTAAAAAATAAACCTAAAATTATTTTTGCTTACAAAGCAGATAGCATATTAGTATGAGATGCTTTTGAACTACATATCGAATGATGTATTTTATTTATATGCAACAACAAATTTGCTGAATGAAAAGAATCACTCAACAAAGTTGGACCTCAAACTAACTCCCTGCAGTCAGTCACCTCCACGAAACCACGGTCTCTTTGTTTACTCGCTTCACAACAAGGACTGTGACAGCATAGTCTTCTTGGAAGAAGTGCTTTCCTAAAAGCAGATTCTGCCCATGAGAATGATTAGGAGACAAGTTATGTTCCAGACAGCTTTGCTTGATGAGGATTTCAGTGACAAACTCAAGTATTTGGTTTTGCATTGACTGTCCAAAGGCTAGTTACTGTATAAACAATTTCAGATCAATTGAAGGATATAGAATTCAGGCAGCAAACATCTGACTGACAGGTGTATGTAAGGAGTTGAATAATGTTTCCATTAATAACTTGAGGTCAAAATTATATTTTTTGCTATCCACATCTATCAAAATAGAGTTTGTTGTTTGAAATTCTGTTGTAATGCATGTAACATCTCTAGACTCATACATGGCATTTACTGTTGCTTCAGTATGTTTTCTCCTGTACGCTTCCAACATACAAAATAGCAGATTGCTCAAAATATACAACATTCTCTACAACAATTTAACCCTCCTGACGTAGGGTGCAATACTAATACAAAACTGCATTTCACCTTTCTAAAAACAGTTTATCAATATAAAGCTTAGATTAGAGTATGTACCAGTAAATACGCCGTACCTGAATTTTGTGCTGGGCAAGGCTGACAAGGCTCCCCAAAGGCATAGTCAGTGCTGGCACAACAGCACTCTGATTTTGTAACTGCACCAGTTAACGGTCTCACGCATTGTCCTCTCTTGTAGCCACCATAGCATGTGCTTCGCATATGTGTATCTGAGGAAAGACATCTGTCTTAATCCTGCCATAGCCAACTATACTGACATAAATTACAACAAGTATTAAATGTAGCTCAGGTGTCATAAACACCATAAAATAGCTGTCAAAACAAAACATCTTTCACCATTTCCCTATGCTTTTCACCCACCCATATCCTCACCCCACTTGGGACAGGGAATTCTTTTTCCTCATGCTCCCAAGAGTTCAGACGTACAAACTAGTCACTGCATTTAACGACTCAATATGCATTAGTGAACGACTGGGGAACAATCAATACTTAAACTTGAACTAGCAAGAAACCACGGGGAAAAGGGACAAAGTCTCTGCCTTGTGATAGGAACATTACTCACTTGTAACTTGACAGGCCCCGTGGCAGGATCTCAGAGCTAGAACCCAGTATATCTCAAAACTTCCAAAAAAACTCAGTATTGTTTACTTCACTTTATTCTTGGAGTTAGAGGACTTATTTAATTTTAACAGGAAGTATTTTCTCTCCCCCTCCCAACCTTGTTAGTTGTCTCTGATTCATCAAGGCTAAAATCACCACTGGTGCAACACCCTGGATTAAGCCCACTAAGGCCACATGAAAGCTTTTGTTTTCATTTTATACCTGAGAAAAGGCAGAATGAGAGAAAAAGGAAAACTTGCATAAGGAAAATGTCACCAAACATGCTGTCATTAAAAAACTCTTTTCTTTGTCTTTTTACAAGCAAAGAAAAGTCAGTAATGCAATTCCAGTGCATAAGATCTAAAATGTTTATCTTTTCAGGTCCACAGGTGACATTTCTCACTTTTCAAAAACTGGCCAATAATGGCTGCCAGACAGATTAGAATTTTAAAATCAAACACCTCAAACATGTTTCACTTGTAGAGAAACGGGCAGAAGTAAAAAAAATCGGTATGTCCCACTTTAAAAAGAGGTGAAAGAGTAATTCAATCTTTAAGCTTAGTGACAAATGAAGAATTTAACATTGACAGAAATGAGGCAAAATCTCACCTACTCAAAACTGATACAGCACTACTCACCTCCAACAGCACTATGCTGTATAATCTACCTGCCCTTGTGATTTGGCCCACACATTTTTTCTCTTTAAATGCAAAGGAAAAGAAAAAAAGAGCAAAATAGGCTATGACAGTAAATATCCCAGAGCTACTAGTATCCACTGTACCTACCACCCACCAATCCATGAAAAAATGATAAATTCTACATTCAAACCTGATCTGTCCATCAGTCTAACACTAATGCCTTAACATTGGTTAATTGTGACTCGCCACAGATTAAGCTTGTCTTACCAACACACACACGTCCGTCCAGTCCTACTGCAAGGCCAGGGAAGCATTCACATCTGAAAGAGCCATCAGTGTTCACACAGCGCCCGTTCATGCATATTCCAGCTGTCTCACACTCATCGATGTCTGTTAGAAAACAGAATGAGCTTTATTAGAAATTAAATTACATAGTGTTCAATGCCTGGCTGAAACTTGCATTTGTGCAGTTTATTTTCAATGTATCCTGTAGAAAAATAACAAGTGTAAATGTAAACTGGTTTAAGTAAAGGTTTTATCAAGAGTAACAATTAATTCATTCTGTGAAACGGAAGAAGAAAATGCAAAATTCAGGAGAAATAAACAGAACAAAATAATTTCACTCTCCTTGGAGACCAAAAAGGGACTATACTTCCCTAACTTGTTCTCAAGAGGTACATATTCAGATTTAAGGGTCATTCAGGCAAAAACATCATCGGAGGAAGGAGGAAACTGTGACTGCTAAGACAAAGGACTTCTGTAGTGTGTAACAGGGCATTCCCTTTCTCTGTTAACAGTTAATTTATGCTGTAAGGAATAAGTCCAGATAGCAAATCGAATCTTTCACCGCCCCATGAGATGCCTTCTCAGGGCCACCAAAGAATTTCCCTTCCTCCTGCTGTGGGTTCAGTTTTTGGAAGTACATCTGAACGTCCACAGCCAGACCCTGCCCACATGTACTGTCCCTGGTGATATGCATGACAGTTCCCTATCAGATGCTCATTACAGCCCATTTTATAAACTTTCAATGGACAGACTGCACTTCAGTCTCGAAAGGAATTTGTTAATGATTTGAGCCCTGAGCAATTGCTGAGCACAAGCTACCGTCTTTGCCCAACAATAGCACATTGAACAATAAGGCCCTTAGCAACAAAATACAAGAATGAAGCCTTATAATATTAGAATATCACAAAGGGATGTCAAATTAGTAAAAAATTATATAGGCTGTGTACCCTGTTAATAGTAAGACCATTCTCTAGACACAGAGAGCAGGCCATTATTTTATAACTGATTAAGAAAAGGAGTGTTTAAAATATTGTTTGGAAGTATGTATAACCTTTATAAAATAATCACTTCATAACAACTCTCCATAATATATACAAGAGACAGCGTGTGCGACAATTTCCTTTTTTCTGACCTTAAAAGGGCAAATAGAGAGTGAAACACCTCTGTGTTTTACTTAGTTTGTGTTGTTTGGCATAAAACATGGCTTGTATGATCCAAGATCCCTTTTTCAAACTGCATTTTAAAATAGAAGTTATATTTAAGTACATGGGCTCAATTCATTTCTACTTCATCCTGCAATCTTTTGTTCTTTTTCAGACAAATCTTAAATACTTTTCCCACTTTAAATTTAGTCCTTACTCAGTGTAAGTAAGAACAGAGTTGGGACTTCAAAATGTGCCCATACTACTGAACAGTGTAGACAGCTATTTTGTTAGACAACACTGAATTTCTTGGAC
>Ga0181612_180241_pt1 | contig 38835 bp, 29 predicted proteins | sample HoacroProtozoa21_FD_119630 | JGI IMG/M metagenome (GOLD analysis project Ga0181612, IMG submission 119630) | Hoatzin crop microbial communities from Cojedes, Venezuel. Combined Assembly of Gp0051906, Gp0051904, Gp0051908
GTGCTTGAAATAGACGCTGTTTAAAAATTTCGTAAAATCCATTTTACAAAAAGCATATTTGGTGCAAAAGTACATTTATTTTTTCGCTTTTTGTTGTTTTGGAGGTGGAAATTGCGATTTTGTGGGTTCTTACACTTGTTACTTTTGTTCTTTGCGGCCAAAGAATAAAAGTAAACCACAGAAAAGTATGGATGAAGATGAAATCTTCAAAAGGAAGAAGGAATGTTTGAAGGCGCAGCCTTCAAGAAAAGAGTTTTAATCACTTTTTTAGAAAAGTGAGATTAGATGATAAAACGAACCTCTTTAAAGAGATACTGCCGCAAACTGCCCCCCTCGTCGCGAAGCGTCAAAACCCCATCAGCCGCCACATCGGCAATCTCCGCCCTAAACTCCCCGCCGGCATCGGCATACGCATGCAGGCCCTCGCGCCGGTACAGGGCGGCCTTGTAGCGGGCGTGCAGTTCCTCGGCGGTGAGGGTGCCTGCCGCCAGCGACCGGTACAGGCGGGCGGTACGCTCCAGGCACTGGCCGAGCAGCACCTGCAGGTCGGTTTCCTGTCCCGTAATCTGGCGCAACGAAATGGGGTTGGGTGCGGGACTTGTAAAACGTAACTGGTTGACATTCAAGCCTATGCCTACTATAAAGCGACAGGTGCGGTCGGCCTCCACATCCACCTCTATCAGCATGCCGCCCAGCTTTTTGTCGCCCCAATAAATGTCGTTGGGCCACTTCACGCTCACTCCTTCGGCATACGCGCCCAGCGCGTCCCTGACGCCGAGGGCCGCCAGTTCCGAGACCGCAAACTGCTGCTTCACGGTCAGAAACGCGGGACTCACCACATAGCTGAACAGCAGGTTTCTACCGGCCTCGCTCTCCCAGCTGTTGCCTTTCTGGCCTTTGCCGGCCGACTGGTACAGGGCGGCCACCGTCAGGAAGTCGCCTGCCTCCCCTGTCCGCAGGTACTGCCGCAGGTAGTCGTTGGTGGACGTAGTGGACTCCAGCCACCGAACGGGAAAGCCTGCCTGCAAAGAAAAGTCGCGGGTGTCCATAGGTTCAGTTGAAACGTGGGGGATAAAAGGCATCTTCGATGTGCTCAATGGAAAAGTTGTCGGCCTCGCCCACCAGCGTAATGATGTCGAAGCGTACCGGCATGGACAGCCCGTAGTACCTGATGTAGGTGTTGGCTGCCGACACGATGCGGCGTATCTTCTTCATGTCCACGGCATCCTCGGGCTTCTGGAAGTCGGCGTTGCGGCGCGTCTTGACCTCCGCCACCACCAGGGTGTCGTCTTTTACCGCCACAATGTCCAGCTCGTAATGCCCCTTGCGCCAGTTGATGTCGCGTATCAGGTAGCCCTTGAGGGCCAGGTACCTGATGGCCGTCTCCTCGCCGCTCTTTCCAAGTTTGTTGTGCAGTGCCATGCTTGCCTATTTTTGAGGTAAAGTTACAATTTTTCTTCCGATTCTTGCAGCGTTTGCCTATTTTTGTAACATAAAATCCGAACCGATGCAAAACGACGAATATTACATGCGGCAGGCACTGGCAGAGGCACAGAAGGCTTTCGACAAAGACGAGGTGCCCATAGGGGCTGTGGTGGTGTGCAAGGACAAGGTGCTGGCACGGGCACACAACCTCACCGAGCTGCTCACCGACGTAACGGCTCATGCCGAGATGCAGGCCATCACCGCAGCCGCCTCCATACTGGGGGGCAAGTACCTCAACGAGTGCACCCTCTACGTCACCGTCGAGCCCTGCACCATGTGCGCGGGGGCCATTGGCTGGGCACAGGTTGGGCGACTGGTTTACGGGGCATCGGACCCCAAGAAGGGTTATACTTTGATGGCACCGCAGGCTCTGCACCCCAAGACCGTGGTGGCAACAGGCGTCCTGGCCACGGAATGCGAGGCGCTGATGAAAAAATTCTTTAAGCAGAAAAGGTAATCAGGATTATATGACGAACTTGCACTTACAATCGCTGTAAGTCGCTAATCATTTTTTATCGCATCATACAAGGTCATCGATGTCACAACGTTAATTAAATTTTTTCGCCGCATTTCATCTAGGAATCCGCACACTTGCTCAAACTTTTGTGTGGGATAATCCCAATTATCTCTAACTTCTTTAGTGTCAATAATACTATGAAACATCAGGACGCAGGCCTTCTTTTGCTTGGCCGCCTTGCAAATCAATGCTTTTAATTCCGCTACTGAGATTGGTGCGAGAACGGGCACGCTATAGATAAGTCCATTTCTTGCATCACTCATAAGTGTGTCGGTGTATGCATAAGCATAAAGAGCCGGGATATGAAGCAAACGAGATGCTTTCCTCGCAAGCACTTTCAGCTTTCTTTTAGAAATATAGCGCAACGACAGGCGAACATACCTAACATTATGTTCCGCTAATTCGCGCTTTATCTTTTCATAATATTTCAAATCCAAATCTGTGCCGGGGCTAGCAAACCCATTGCCTCCGTGATACAATGTGTCTGTCCCTAGAATTTCGCACAACTCACAAATCCCTTGCAATATGTCCTCCTTGGTATTCTTATGCCAATAGCCATGGCCCGCAATTTCATATTTCCGTGAGGCAAATAACTCTTTCACCATTTCTAACGTTAATGGTTCGGCATACGTTAATCGCCCTTTTTGAAACTCGCCCTTGATGTAACCAGTAGTTAAGTTGAATGTCGCTGGCAAATCATACCTGTTTAATACTTCTAAGGCAATCGTATAGTTATCAATCCGACCATCGTCAAAACTTAACGCCACCAAACATTGAGGTAAAGATGGACTATCAGAATTGTTAAGATGCTTAATCGGGGGGGGGGGGGAACATGGTTTGCGGTTGGATAAATGTGTTAGCTATGTTCATTATGGGCAACCCGCATGGATAAAAGTCCGGCCATCAGGCTTTCGGGGATTCGGCGACTGCCGAACGCGAGGCGCGACGGTCGTTCCACACCGAAATGAGGATGTAGCAGACAACGACCAGCATGAAGCCGCTGAAACCAAACACCAGCAGCAGCAACGCGGACAGTATCAAGAAAAGGAAGCGAAGCTTGTTGTCCTCCCACCGCAGGTTCTTGAACTTGAGCGAGAACATGGGTATTTCGGACACCAGCAGCCACGACGACAAGCATATCAGCGGCAGTATCAGATAGGCGCTGTGCAGAAAGCCTGCCTTGCTGATGGCCAGCGACGACCAAAACAGGGCATTGGCCGGCACGGGCAGCCCTACAAACGACGATGTCTGTCGCGCATCGTTGTTGAACTTGGCCAGCCGCCAAGCCGAAAACACGGCTATCAGGAAGGCGGCATACGGCAGGATGCCGATGGCGCCGCCCTGCTTGAGCAGCGAAAAGACGATGACCGACGGTGCCAGGCCGAAGCTGACGTCGTCGCTCAGCGAGTCCAGGTCCTTGCCTATGACAGAGTGTACGTTCAGCAGGCGGGCCATCATGCCGTCGAGGAAATCGAATACGGCGCTCAGCAAGATAAACAGGAATGCCCCGTAGAAGCGGCCCTCAAAGGCCAGCACGGTGGCCACGCAGCCCGAAAACAGGTTGCAGCAGGTCACAAAGTTGGGAATGTTCCGATAAATCTTATCAGGCATAGTCTGTGTTTAATGAGGCAGGTGGGCTATCACGGTCTGGTTGCCTACCGTGTACTGCCCCATCGTCACCAAAATCTCGGAATCGACAGGCAGAAACACGTCCACGCGCGAGCCAAACTTGATAAATCCCATGTGCTCGTCTATATAGCATTCTTCACCTTCCTTGGCATACGTCACAATGCGGCGGGCCACCGCGCCCGCTATCTGGCGGGCCATCACCATGATGCCGCCGGGCGTCTCTATCACGATGGTCGAGCGCTCGTTGTCCAGGCTGGCCTTGGGCAGCCAGGCCTTCGAAAACTTGCCGTTCTTGTGCTCCACCTTCCGCACAATGCCGTCTACCGGGTACCAGTTGGCATGCACGTTCACCAGGTTCATGAAGATGGACACCTGGATGCGCAGGTCGTGGAAAAACTCGTTCTCCTGCACCTTCTCTATCACCACCACCTTGCCGTCGGCAGGGGCCACCACCACGTTCTCGGTGTCCTCGCCTTCAAAAATGCGGATGGGGCAGCGGAAAAAGTTGACCATGATGCCGTACACTATCACGCTGGCTATCAGGATCAGGAAGAAGATAAACGACTTGTGGAAGAGCCACCACGACAACAGGTTCAGCGCCACAAAAAACGCCAGGCTCAACCAAAGGATGTGCTTTCCTTCGTTGTGCAGGCGTATCTTCTTTATTCGCTTTAACCGTGGCATCCGATTGAAATTCGTTTATAGAGAATGCAAATTTACTTTTAATTTGGCAACTCACCAAATTATATTTGCACATTTTTGTTTACACATCTACTTTTTCACCGCGCAGGAACACGGCGCGCACCAGGGGCGAAGTGTAGGCGTAGGGAATGAAATCGAACGAGGGGACGGGCCGGGTAAGCACAAGGCTGGCCACCTTGCCGGGGGTGATGCTGCCGTAGTCGCGACTGCACCCCATGGCATAGGCCGCGTTGAGGGTGAGTGCGTGGAAGGCCTCCGCAGGCAGGAGCCGCATCTTGATGCAGGCCAGCGACCACACAAACTTCATGTCGCCCGACGGCGTAGAACCGGGATTGTAATCGCTGGCCAGCGCCACGGGCAGGCCGGCGTCTATCATCTTGCGGCAGGGGGCGTACGGCATGTTCAGGAAGAAGGAGGTGCCCGGCAGGGCGGTAGGCATGGTGTCGCTGCCGCGCAGCAGGTCTATATCCTCGTCGGTCATACTCTCCAGGTGGTCCACCGACAACGCATGGCAGCGCACCGCTACCTCTACGCCGCCCGAGGCGGCCAGTTCCTGCGCGTGAATCTTGGGACGCATCCCGTGCCGCGCGCCGGCCTCCAGGATGCGGGCAGTCTCCTCGGGGGTGAAGAACCCCTCGTCGCAAAACACGTCGATATAGTCGGCCAGTCGCTCGGCAGCCACCCGCGGTATCATGTCGCGCACCACCAGGTCCACATAGTCGCCTTGCCGCCCCGCATAGGCGCGTCCCACGGCATGGGCGCCCAGGAAGGTGGCCGCCACCCTGACGGGCAGCCGATCGCCCATGCGCCGTATCACGCGCAGCATCTTCAGCTCGTCGTCGGTATTCAACCCGTAGCCGCTCTTTATCTCCACCGCGCCGGTCCCCTTGCCCACGATTTCGTACAGGCGGGGCAGCGACTCCGCCAGCAGCTCGCCTTCCGACAACGCATGCAGGCGGTCGGCCGAGTTAAGGATGCCCCCGCCACGCCTGGCTATCTCGGCATAGTCCAGTCCGTTTATCTTGTCCACAAACTCCTGTTCGCGACTGCCCGCAAACACCAGGTGGGTGTGGGGGTCGCAGAACGCGGGCAGCAGCATGCCGCCGGCGGCATCGACCACCTCGGCACCGGGTACGTCGGGCACATCCGCCATCTTGCCGTAGGCGCTGATGCGGCCGTCCTCGACCAGCAGCCAGGCGTTGTCCAGGGTGTGCAGGCGCGACATCTCCCTGCCGCAGAGGCGCTCCACCCCCGCAGGCTGGATGCCGGCCAGCGTGCCTATATGGGTTATCAGGGTCCGCTTCATCTATTCGTAGTTCCGTATAAATTCTACCGAGTGGGCAATGTGCGGGTACATCAGCTCGTCGTCGAGCACAAACGGCACCACCTTCCGGTAGGCGTCGTGTATGGCCATGATGGCAGGCGACGACTTCAGCGGGAGGCGGAATTCGAGTGCCTGGGCGGCATTGAACAGCTCGATGGCCAGCACGCGCTCGGTGTTCAGTATGACCTTGTACAGCTTGATGGCGGCATTGGCGCCCATGCTCACTAGGTCCTCTTGGTCCTGGCACGACGGGATGCTGTCCACCGACGACGGCATAGCCAGCGACTTGTTCAGGCTCACGATGGAGGCGGCGGTATACTGGGTAATCATAAAGCCGCTGTTCAGGCCGGGGTTGGCTACCAGGAAGCTGGGCAGGCCGCGCGAACCCGACACCAGCCGGTAGATGCGCCGTTCGGAGATGTTGGCCAGTTCGCTCAGGGCAATGGCCAGGAAGTCCATGGGCAGGGCTATGGGTTCGCCGTGGAAGTTGCCGGCCGAAATAATCAGGTCCTCGTCGGGACACACCATCGGGTTGTCGGTGGCCGAGTTGATCTCGGTGTCGATTACCGACTTCACATAGCGGATGGTGTCTTTCACGGCACCGTGCACCTGGGGCACGCAGCGAAACGAATAGGGGTCTTGCACGTGCTTCTTGGGGTTGGCGATGAGGCGACTGCCCTGCAGCAGCTCGCGCATCCGTGCCGCCGTCTCTATCTGTCCCTGGTGGGGACGTATGGCATGCACGCACGCGTGGAAAGGTTCTATGCAGCCGTCGAAGGCGTCGAGCGACATAGCCGCAATCTTGTCCGCCCAGTCGCTTAGCCGCTGTGCCTGCAGCAAGGCCCACACCGCAAAGGCGCTCATGTTCTGCGTGCCGTTCAGCAGGGCCAGGCCTTCCTTGGAACCTAAGGCAATAGGTTTCCAACGCTTCTTGCGCAAGATTTCCTCGCCGCTCATCACCTTGCCTTGGTACTCCACCTCGCCCAGTCCCAGCAGGGGCAGGCACAGGTGGGCCAGCGGCACCAGGTCGCCCGAGGCGCCCAGCGAGCCCTGCTTGTACACCACGGGGTAGATGTCGGCATTGAAGAACTGGACCAGCCGCTGCACCGTGTCCAGCTTGCAGCCCGAGTAGCCGTAGCAAAGCGACTGCACCTTCAGCAGCATCATGATCTTGACTATCTCGTTGGGCACCCGCGCGCCCACGCCGCAGGCATGCGACTTGATGAGGTTGACCTGCAGCTGCGCCAGGTCGTCGTCGCTAATCGACACGTTGCACAGGGCGCCGAAGCCGGTGGTCACGCCGTAAATGGGCTTGCGGTTGCGGACAATCTTTTTTTCCAGGTACGACCTGCAACTCTTGACGCGTTGCCGGGCGTCGTCGCTCAGCTCTATTTTGTATCCGTTTCGTATGATTTCGCCGATACGCTCTATGGTAAGGTGTTCGGCCGATATCAGATGTGTTTGCATAGTATTAAAAGTTTTGGTTAATAATGTCGTCGTCCACCAGGTTGGGCAGCGTCACCTGCAGCCCGGGGGTGGCCTCCATCTGGCGCCTGATGGCGTCCATCGAGCCCTTGTTGCGTGCCCACGAGCGGCGGGCAATGCCGTTGTTGCCATCCCAGAACAGCATCTCGCGGATGGGGCGGTCGGCCTCCTCGCTGCCGTCTATCACCATGCCGAAGCCGCCGTTGATGACCTCGCCCCATCCTACGCCGCCTCCGTTGTGCAGGCTCACCCAGGTGGCCCCGCGGAAGGCGTCGCCTATCACGTTCTGCACCGCCATGTCGGCACAGAACTGCGACCCGTCGTATATGTTGCTGGTCTCGCGGAAGGGCGAGTCCGTACCCGACACGTCGTGGTGGTCGCGTCCCAGCACCACGGGCGCCTTGAGCTCGCCGCGGCGGATGGCCTCGTTAAAGGCCAGCGCAATGCGCGTACGGCCCTCGCAGTCGGCATACAGGATGCGGGCCTGCGAACCCACCACCAGGTGGTTGCGCCCCGCCTCCCTGATCCAGTGTATGTTGTCGTCCAGCTGTCCGCAGATGTCGGCAGGTGCCTTGGCTCGGATAGCTTCCAGCGCCTCGGCCGCCAGTCGGTCGGTTATGGCCAGGTCCTGCGGGTCGCCCGAAGTGCACACCCAGCGAAAGGGGCCGAAGCCGTAGTCGAAGAACATGGGGCCCATGATGTCTTGCACGTACGAGGGATAGCGGAAGCGGCCCTCCGGCGTCAGCAGGTCGGCGCCTGCGCGACTCGCCTCCAGGAGGAACGCGTTGCCGTAATCGAAGAAGTACATGCCCCGCTCGGCCAGCTTGTTGATGGCGGCCACCTGTCGCCGCAGCGACGCCCGTACCTTTTCCTTGAACTGCTCGGGATCCTCGGCCATCATGCGCTTGCTCTCCTCCAGGGTCATGCCTGCCGGGTAGTAGCCGCCCGACCACGGGTTGTGCAGCGAGGTCTGGTCGCTGCCCAGGTCCACCCTGATGCCCTCCTCGGCCAGTCGCTCCCACAGGTCCACCACGTTGCCCACGTAGGCCATGGACACGGTGCGTTTCTCGGCCACTGCCTGCCTGATGAGCGGCACCAGCTCGTCCAGGTTGTCGTGCATCTCGTCCACCCAGCCCTGCTCGTAGCGCTTGCGGGCGGCCTTGGGGTTGACCTCGGCTATCACGCTCACCACGCCGGCTATGTTGCCTGCCTTGGGCTGAGCGCCCGACATGCCGCCCAGGCCCGACGACACAAACAGCATGCCGTGGATGTCTTTCTGTCCCTCGCGCAGCTGCCTGCGGGCGGCGTTCAGCACCGTGATGGTGGTGCCGTGCACAATGCCTTGGGGACCAATGTACATGTACGAGCCGGCGGTCATCTGTCCGTACTGGCTCACCCCCAGCGCATTGTCGCGCTCCCAGTCGTCGGGCTTGGAGTAGTTGGGGATGACCATGCCGTTGGTCACCACCACCCGCGGCGCATCCTTGTGCGAGGGGAAGAGGCCCAGCGGGTGGCCGCTGTACATCACCAGTGTCTGCTCGTCGGTCATCTCGCTCAGGTACTTCATCACCAGCCGGTACTGCGCCCAGTTCTGGAAGATGGCCCCGTTGCCGCCGTAGATAATCAGCTCGTGGGGATGCTGCGCCACGCGCGGGTCTAGGTTGTTCTGTATCATCAGCATGATGGCGGCGGCCTGCCGGCTGCGGCACGGGTACTCGTCTATGGGGCGTGCGTAGATGTCGTATTCGGGACGGTAGCGGTACATATAGATCCGCCCGTAGTCCTTCAACTCTTTGGCAAACTCGGGGGCCAGCTGCGCGTGCAGGTGCTTGGGAAAGTAACGCAGCGCGTTGCACAGGGCCAGCTTCTTCTGCTCGGGCGTCAGGATGTCCTTCCGCCGGGGGGCATGGTTTATTTCCGTATCGTACGGCTTGGCTGCGGGCAGGGTGTCGGGAATGCCCTGCCGTATGGCTTGGCTGAATGTGTCTGTCGTCATGGTATTATATTTTTGAGTTTACAATTTGCAAGATGGCGGCCTCCGCCTCGTCGGCCTGGGCCATAAGCTGGCCGGCGCGGTCCAGCAGGGGTTCGGCAGCCGACCGGTCCTTCAGGCTGGCGGCGTTTATCCTGACGTTCAGTCCGGCGCCATGCACGGCGGCACGGGCTGCCAGGGCGCCCACGCCTGCATCCGACACGCTGTTGGGGTTGCCTTCCTCGGCCATGGCCCGGCAAATCTCGAACGCCTTGTACGAGGCCTCCATGGTGCGGAGGGGCACCTGCGTGGCATACAGGGTGGCCTCCTGGATGGCGGCCGAGCGGGCACGCTTCTCGTCGTCTGTCTGCTTGGGCATGCCAAAGGCGGCCATGATGCGGTTGAAGGCCTGCGTGTCTTCGTCCACCAGCTGCAACAGCTCGTTCATCAGCACCTGCCCCTTCTCTGCCCAGCGGCCGAACTTGTCCCATTGGTCGTCCCATCCGGGCTTGTGGGCCGACAGGTTGGCCACCATGGTGCCCAGGGCGGCGCCCAGCGCGCCCATGTAGGCGGCTATGGTGCCGCCGCCGGGGGCAGGCGACTCGCGCGACGTCTCCTCGGCAAACTCCCTGACGGTTAGGTCGGCCAGCATCTTCTGCCGTACGTCGTCCAGCATGTATTCTATCACTTTCTCGCGCGGGTTGAAGGGCTTGAGGTCGTCCAGGCCCATCGACTTGACGGCTATCTTGATGATGTCGGCTTCGGGGATGCCTGCCGACCGGTGCTGCTTCTCCAGGAAGTAGCGACCGGCGTCTATCAGCGCCTGCCGGGGTATCAGTCCCACTATCTCGGTGCCGGTCACCCGTATGCCGCGGTTCTGCGCGCAGCGGCACACCTCGTCGAATGCCTTGTGCAGCGGGGTGGCCTTTACGTCGGTGATGTTCATCGACACCTGGGCAATGCCGTACTCGTCTATGTACCACCCCATGGCCTTGGTGCCCTTTAGGGTGCCGGGCCTCATCACGGGCTCGCCCTTCTCGTCGGTCACCACCTTGCCGGTGATGGGGTTGCCCTCACGCACGGGACGCCCCTTCTCGCGCACGTCGAAGGCAATGGCGTTGGCGCGGCGCGTGGAGGTGGTGTTGAGGTTGTAGTTCACGGCTATCAGGTAGTCGCGTGCGCCGACCGCCGTACAGCCGGTGCGGGCCACCGCCTCGTCCAGGGGGCGGGCGCCGAAGTCGGGTGCCTTGGCAGGATCGGACAGCTTGTCGGCCAGGGCTTCGTACTCGCCTGCGCGGCAGACGGCCAGGTTCTTGCGTTCGGGCAAGAGGGCGGCTGCCTCGTAGCAGTAGCAGGGTATGCGCAGCTCGTCGGCTATCCGCCCGGCCAGCGTGCGTGCCAGTTCGGCACACTCTTCCAGGGCGATGCCGCTCACCGGCACCAAAGGCAGCACGTCGGTGGCCCCCATGCGGGGGTGCGCCCCGTGGTGCTGCCGCATGTCGATGAGCTGCGCGGCCTTGCGCACGGCCCTGAAGGCGGCCTCCACGACGGCGGCAGGAGCGCCGGCAAAGGTAACCACCGTGCGGTTGGTGGCCTCGCCGGGATCCACGTCGAGCAGCTTCACCCCTTTCACGGCTTCTATCTCGTCGGTTATCTGTTTAATCACTTGCAGGTTGCGCCCCTCGCTGAAATTGGGGACGCATTCGATGATGGGTTGTATCAGACTCATAAGGCTGTTGTTAGGTTGTGTACCTGCAAATTTAAAAAAACCTGCATATATTATCAAGCAATCGCCGAAATATTTGTCCCGTATTTTTGACGCGGTTCGCCTTTTCCCCTTAAAAAATATTTGGCACGTTTTTTGCTGGGAAAAAGCAAAAAAAACTTTGCACAAAAAATTTATTTGTCGTAACTTTATAACTCGTTTTTAAGAGGAATAAAAAGATGCAGGATTTCGTTCATTTACACGTACATACACAATATTCGCTACTCGACGGACAGGGCAGTGTCGCCAAGCTGGTGGACAAGGCCATGGCCGACGGCATGAGGGGCATGGCCATCACCGACCATGGCAACATGTTTGCCATGAAGGAGCTTGTAAAGTATGTCGATGGCAAGAACAGGGACAGCGACCGCCCTTTCAAGCCCATCATCGGCAGCGAGATGTATGTGGCGCGCAGGGGCATGGCGGTGCGCAAGGACAAGATGGACCAGCGTGGCTACCACCTCATCGTGCTGGCCAAGAACGAAAAGGGCTACCATAACCTGCTGAAGCTGATGTCGCGCTCGTGGACCGAAGGCTTTTACATGACCCCGCGCACCGAGCGGAGCGAGCTGGAGAAGTACCACGAGGGACTCATCATATCGTCGGCCTGCCTGGGCGGCGAGGTGCCGCAACACATCCTGCACAACCGGTTTGAGGAGGCCGAGGCCACCATCAAGTGGTTCAAGGACCTGTTTGGCGAGGACTACTACCTGGAGCTGCAGCGCCACAAGGCTACGGTGCCGCAGGCCAACCACGAGACATACCCCAAGCAGCAGATTGTGAACCAAAAGCTCATGGAGTATGCCAAGAAATACGACATCAAGCTTATCTGCACCAACGACGTGCACTTTGTGAACGAGGAGGATGCCGAGGCACACGACCGACTCATCTGCCTGAGCACCAGCCGCACCATAGACGACCCCAACCGCATGCTCTACAGCAAGCAGGAATGGCTGAAGACGCAGGCCGAAATGAACACGCTGTTTGCCGACGTGCCGGAGGCGCTGGCCAACACCATCGAGATACTGGACAAGGTGGAGACGTACTCCATCGACCATGCCCCCATCATGCCCAACTTCCCCATTCCCAAGGAGTTTGGCACCGAGGAAGAATATCGGAAAAATATTACTACCGAACAGCTGTTCGACGAGTTTACGCAAGACGAGAACGGACAGGTGGTCATGACCCGCGAAGAGGGGGAAAAGAAAATCAAGAAGCTGGGCGGCTACGACAGCCTGTACCGCATCAAGTTCGAGGCCGACTACCTCAAGGAACTAACCTACAAGGGGGCCAGGGAACGCTACGGACAGGAACTGTCCAAGGAGGTGACGGACCGCATCAACTTTGAGCTGCACGTCATGAAGACCATGGGGTTCCCGGGCTACTTCCTCATCGTACAAGACTTTATCAACGTGGCGCGCAACGAGCTGGGTGTGCTGGTGGGACCGGGACGGGGCAGCGCCGCCGGCTCGGTGGTGGCCTACTGCCTGGGCATCACCAAGATAGACCCGCTCAAATACGACCTGCTGTTCGAGCGCTTCCTCAACCCCGACCGTATCTCGCTGCCCGATATCGATACCGACTTCGACGACGACGGACGGTACGACGTGCTGGAATGGGTGGTGCAGAAGTACGGCAAGGAAAAGGTGGCGCACATCATCACCTACAGCACCATGGCCAGCAAGATGGCCATCAAGGACGTGGCACGGGTGGAGGACCTGCCGCTGGCCGAGTCCAACAGGCTGTGCAAGTACATCCCGGCACGAAAACCCGAAAACTGGCCCGAAAAGAAGCTGACGCTGCAGGCCTGCATCAACAACATCCCCGAACTCAAGGAGGCCGAGAACTCCAGCAACCCGCTGCTGCACGACACCATCAAGTATGCCAAGATGCTGGAGGGGAGCATACGCGGGACGGGCATCCATGCCTGCGGCATCATCATCAGTCGCGACGACATCACCGACTGGGTGCCGGTGAGCACCGCCGAGGACAAGGAGTCGGGCGAGGAAGGGCGGCTGGTCTGCACGCAGTACGAGGGGTCGGTGATTGAGGAGACGGGACTGATCAAAATGGACTTCCTGGGCCTCAAGACGCTGTCCATCCTCCGCGAGGCGCTCATCAACATAAAGAAAAGGCACGGCATAGACATCGACCTCGACAACCTGCCGCTGGACGATGCCGAGACGTACCGCCTCTTCTGCGAGGGACGCACCGTGGGCACCTTCCAGTTTGAGTCGGCCGGCATGCAGAAATACCTGCGCGAGCTGCAACCCTCGTCGCTCGAAGACCTCATTGCCATGAACGCGCTCTACCGGCCGGGACCCATGGACAACATACCCGACTTTATCGACCGCAAGCATGGCAAGAAGCCTATCGAGTACGACATCCCCTGCATGGAGAAGTACCTCAAGGAAACCTACGGCATCACCGTGTACCAGGAACAGGTCATGCAGCTGTCGCGCCTCCTGGCCAACTTCACCCGCGGCGAGTCCGACACGCTGCGCAAGGCCATGGGCAAGAAGCAAAAGGACAAGCTGGACCACCTCAAGCCCAAGTTCATTGCGGGCGGCAAGGCCAACGGGCACGACCCGCAGGTGCTGGAAAAGATATGGAGCGAGTGGGAAAAGTTTGCCTCGTACGCATTCAACAAATCGCATGCCACGGGCTATGCCTGGGTAGCCTACCAGACGGCCTACCTCAAGGCGCACTACCCTGCCGAGTTCATGGCGGCCAACCTGAGCCGCAACTTCTCGGACATAGAGCAGGTGACCAAGTTTATGAACGAGTGCCAGGCCATGGGCATCAAGGTGCTGGGACCCGACGTGAACGAGAGCGATGCCAAGTTTACCGTCAACAAGGCGGGCGACATACGCTTCGGCCTGACCGGCATCAAGGGGGTCGGCAAGAGCGCGGTGGAAGACCTGGTGGCCGAACGCGAAGCGAATGGGCCGTTCGCCGACGTGTTCGACTTCTTCAAGCGGGTGAACCTGAAGTCGTGCAACAGCAAGACGCTGGAGAGCCTGGCCTATGCGGGGGCCTTCGACTGCTTCCCCGACGTGCGGCGCGAGCAGTTCTTTGAGGAAACGGGCAAGAACGAACGCTTCCTCGACGCGCTCATCAACTATGGCAACAAGTGCAAGGCCGACTCGGCCTTCAGCGGGGGCGGGCTGTTTGGCGACGACATGGTCGAAATCAGCACCCCCAAGATACCGCCCTTCCGCGAATGGTCGGTCCTCCAAAAGCTGAACATGGAAAAAGAGCTGGTGGGCATGTACCTCTCGGCACACCCGCTCGACGAGTACGGCATCTTCCTCAAGGGGTTCTGCAACTCCAACATCACCGAGATAAAGGACCTGGAGCTGCTGGCCTCGCGGGGCAGCGAAGTCACCCTGGGCGGCATGGTCACCAAGGTGTACCGCGGCACCGACAAGCGCAACAACAGCTACGGGCGCATCACGCTCGAAGACTATGCGGGGTCGGGCGAGTTCTTCCTCTTCGGATCCGACTGGGCCAACTTCCACCACCTGCTCGAAGAAAACATGCTGGTATTCATCCGTGCCAGGGTGCAGCCGCGGCAGTGGAACAAGGAGCAGCTGGAGCTGAAGGTCACGTCGGTTGAATTATTGTCCGATGCCAAGGACAAACTTATCGAAAAAATGACTATCTTCGTGCCGTTGTGGCGACTGGACGACGAGCTGGTGGCCGACATGGCGGCGCTGGCCAAGGGGAGTCGCGGAAAGACCGAGCTCGACTTTGTCATCACCGACGAGGACAACGAGCAAAACATCCGGCTGGTGGCGCCGGGCATCGGGCTGCAGATAGGGCAAAAGGTGTCGCGTTTCATGCAGACGCACCCCGAGCTGTCGTTTGCACTCAACAAGGCATAAAAACAGACAACATTATATTAAATACGAATATTCACTAAAAAAAACAAATTGTTATGGCTATAGAATTTACTGATTCCAACTTTGCTGAATTTTTGAAGGGTGACAAACCCGTGGTAATCGACTTCTGGGCAACCTGGTGCGGCCCCTGCCGCATGGTGGGCCCCATCATCGAGGAACTGGCCGAAAAGTACCAGGGACAGATTGTAGTGGGCAAGTGCGACGTGGACGAGCAGAACGATCTGCCGGCCGAGTACGGCATCCGCAACATCCCCACCGTATTGTTCTTTAAGAACGGGCAGCTGGTAGACAAACAGGTAGGCGCTGCTAACAAGCAGGTGTTTGCCCAAAAAATGGAGGCCTTAATCGGATAAGGACATGGCTACCGACGACATATTCAACGGCATAGACGACGATAAGACGGTCGCCTATATCAAAAACAGCCTGCCGCAGGAGCTGAAGGACAAGTTCGACGACGACACACTGTATTACTTCCTCGACGCCATGGCCGACTATTATGAGTCGAGCGGCGTGCTGGAGGCCGAACCCGACAAGGACGGGTTCATCGACGTGGACCTCGACGAGGTAGTGGATTATGTCATCAAGGCGGCCAAACGCGACAAGGTGGGCGACTTTGAACACGACGAAATCCTCTTCGTGGTACAGGCCGAAATGGACTACGCTGAATCCGAAGAAGAATAATGCTAACAAACTAATTATGAGCGACATAGCAACCATCTACTGCAAAAACAACGGAAAGTACTACGAGTTTCCGTACGGCACTTCCCTCAAAGAGATGTACGACGGCATCGACTACCAGCACCCCTGCCAGGTGGTGAGCGCCAGGGTCAACAACGTGACCAAGGGACTGGCCTTCAAGGTGTACAACAACAAGGAGGTGGAGTTTCTGGATATCAGCGACGCCTCGGCCAGGCGCACCTACGTGCGCTCGCTCTGCTTCGTGCTGTACAGGGCCGCCCACCAGCTGTACCCCGACAGGCCGCTGCTGCTCGAACACTCCATCTCCAAGGGCTACTACTGCTACCTGGACCTGGGCAGGGAGCTGGAACAGGCCGACGTGGACGCGCTCAAGGCCAAGATGCAGGAGCTGGTGGATGCCGACCTGCCCATCGTGCACCGCGAGACGCAGCTGGCCGACGCCGTCAAGATGTTTGGCGAGCGCCACATGGACGACAAGGTGAAGCTGCTGCAGACGGCTGCGCCGGTCTATACCGACTACTACGAGCTCGACGGCATGGTGGACTACTACTACGGCAGCCTGGTGCCGAGCACGGGCTACCTCAAGGTGTTCGACCTGGTGAAGTACTACGACGGCATGCTCATCCGCATCCCGCAAAGGGCGCACCAGGACCGCCTCGAAGAGGTCATCAAGCAAGAAAAGATGTTCTCGGTGTTCAAGGAGACGCTGAAGTGGGACTACATCATGGGACTGGGCAACGTGGGCGACCTCAACGAGGCCATCAAGCAGGGGCGCGCCACCAACCTCATCAACGTGGCCGAGGCGCTGCAGGAAAAGAAGATTGCGCAGATAGCCGACGACATCACCAACCGGGGCAACGTCAGGCTGGTGCTCATCAGCGGTCCCTCGTCCAGTGGCAAGACCACCTTTAGCAAGCGACTCTCGGTACAGCTCATGGCCAACAACCTGAAGCCGTACGCCATCAGCCTCGACAACTACTTCGTCAACCGCGAACAGACGCCGCGCGACGAGAAAGGCGACTACGACTATGAGTCGCTTTACGCCCTCGACCTGGAGTTGTTCAACACCCAGGTGAAGGCCCTGCTGGCGGGCGAGGAAGTGGACCTGCCGCGATACGACTTCATCACGGGCAAGAAAGTGTTTGGCGAGCAGAAGCTGCGCATCGACGACCACACCCTGCTCATCATGGAGGGCAACCACGGGCTCAACCCCGACCTCACGCCGCAGATTCCAAAGGAAAACAAGTACTGCATCTACGTGTCGGCCCTCACCACCATCAGCCTCGACGACCACAACTGGATACCCACCACCGACAACCGGCTGCTGCGCCGCATCATACGCGACTTCAACTACCGGGGCTATTCGGTGCAAGACACCATTGCCCGCTGGCCCAGCGTGCGTGCCGGCGAAGACAAGTGGATCTTCCCCTTCCAGGAAAATGCCGACGTCATGTTCAACTCGGCCCTGCTCTTCGAGCTGGCCGTGCTGCGCCCCCATGTGGAGCCCATCCTCAACACGGTGCCGCGCAACGTCAAGGAATATGCCGAGGCCTACAGGCTGCTGAAGTTCATCAAGTACTTCACGCCCGTACAAGACAAGGACATCCCTCCCACCTCGCTGCTGCGCGAGTTTGTGGGCGGAAGCAGTTTCAAGTACTAACGGGTTATCACGGTCCCCCTGCCGCTTAGCAGGTGGTCGGCCGAGGTCACGATGACCTTGCCCACGCCCGACGAAAGGGCGTCGAAGGCATTCTGCAATTTAGGAATCATACCTCCCTGTATGGTTCCTTTTTCTTTTAACGATTGGAAGGTGGCATGGTCCAGGTGTGCCAGCACGCTCCGCTCGTCGGATTCATCGGCCAGCACGCCGGGCTTCTCGAAGCAATAGACCAGCGCCACGTCGTAGGCCCCGGCCAGCGCCTTGGCCACCTCGGCCGCCATGGTGTCGGCATTGGTATTGAGCAGCTGTCCGCGCCCGTCGTGTGTCAGCGGGGCCACCACGGGCACGCAGTCGTGCCCTATCAGCGCCTCCAGCGCCTGCGCGTCCACCCGGGTCACGTCGCCTACGTAGCCATAGTCCACGCCCCCCGTCACGGGCCGCCGCTGCGCCCTGATGATGTCCATGTCGGCGCCCGTCAGTCCCAGCGCGTTCACCTTGCGCTGCTGCAGGGCCGCCACCACGTGCTTGTTCACCAGTCCCCCATACACCATGGTCACCACCCGCAGCATGTCGGCATCGGTCACGCGCCGCCCCTCCACCAGGGTGGTCTGCAGTCCCAGCCTGCCCGCCATGTCGGTGGCCGAGCGACCGCCGCCGTGCACCAGCACCTTGGGGCCGGCTATGCCCGCAAAGTCGTCAAGGAACGCCTGCAGGCGCTCCTCGTCCTCCACTATCTTGCCGCCAACCTTGACGACGGTCAGTCGCTGTGTCATGTGATTTATTCCAGGTAGGTGTAACCATACAGTCCCGAACGGTAGTTGTCCAGGAACTCCTTTCCCTCTTGCTGGGTAATCTTGCCTTCCTTCACCGACTGCGACACCCAGCGTTCCAGCGAGCGCACCAGCTTCTTGGGGTTGAACTGCACGTAGTCCAGCACGTCCTCCACCGTCTCGCCGTCTATCACCTGGTCTATGGTGTAGCCCTTCTCGTCCACCGAGATGTGCACTGCGTTGGTGTCGCCAAACAGGTTGTGCATGTCGCCCAGTATCTCCTGGTAGGCACCCACCAGAAACACGCCTATGTAGTAGCTCTCCTTGTTCTTGATGGGGTGCACCGGCAGGTAGTTGGATATGGTGCGGTACGAAATAAAGTTGGTTATCTTGCCGTCGCTGTCGCATGTAATGTCCTGCAGCGTGGCCTCCTTGGTAGGCTTCTCGTCCAGCCGCTGCAGCGGCACAATGGGAAATATCTGGTCGATGGCCCAAGCATCGGGCAGCGATTGGAATAGCGAGAAGTTGCAGAAGTACTTGTCGGCCAACAACTTGGGCAGGTCTCGCAACTCGTCGGGCACGTGGCGCAGGCTCATGGCCAGCTTGTTCACCTCCCGCATAATGCTCCAGTACAGCCGTTCTATCTTGGCCCTCGTCTGCAGGTCCACCATGCCGTGGCTGAACAACTCCAGCGCCTCTTCGCGGATCTGCTCGGCATCGTGCCAGGCCTCCAGCATGCGGTTCTGGTTCAGGGTCTCCCATATCTTGTACAGCTCGCGCAGCAGGTCGTGGTCCTCGGCCGTCACCTCCTCGTCGTCGTCCCATTCGGGCAGGCTGGCCGTCTCCAGCACCTCGAAGACCAGCACCGAGTGGTAAGCCGACAGGGCCCGTCCGCTCTCGGTAATGATGTTGGGGTGCGGCACATCGTTTTTGTTGCACGTCTCCACAATGGTAGCTATGGCGTCGTTCACATACTCCTGGATGGAGTAGTTCACGCTGCCCTCGTTGCTCGACGACCGCGTGCCGTCGTAGTCCACGCCCAGTCCGCCGCCTATGTCCACAAACTCTACGTTATAGCCCAGCTTGCGCAGCTGCACGTAGAAGTGCGAGGCCTCCACCAGCGCCGTCTGTATGTTGCGTATCTTGGTCACCTGGCTGCCTATGTGGAAGTGTATGAGCTTCAGGCAGTCCTCCAGTCCCTTTTCCTTCAGGAAGTCGAGCGCCTCCAGCAATTCGCTCGAGGTCAGGCCGAACTTGCTGCCGTCGCCACCCGACTGCTCCCACTTGCCCGAACCCGACGAGGCCAGCTTGATGCGGATGCCTATGTTGGGCCGTATGTCCAGCCGCTTGGCCGTCTTCACTATCAGCTTCAGCTCGTTCAGCTTCTCCACCACCAGGAAGATACGCTTGCCCATCTTTTGGGCCAGCAGGGCCAGCTCTATAAAGCTCTCGTCCTTGTAGCCGTTGCAGATAATCAGCGAGTCGGAGTACATGTTGGTGGCTATCACCGCATGCAGCTCGGGCTTGGAACCGGCCTCCAGCCCCAGGTTGTACTTCTTTCCGTGGCTGATGATTTCCTCCACCACGGGACGTATCTGGTTCACCTTGATGGGGTAGATGATAAAGTTTTGGCCGTGGTAGCCGTATTCCTCGGCGGCCTGCTTGAAACAAGAAGATATCTTTTCAATACGGTTGTCCAGTATGTCGGGAAACCTTATCAGCATGGGGGCCGACACGTCGCGCAGCTGCAGCTCGTCCATTACCTCGCGCAGGTCCACTTCCGCGCCATCTTTCCGGGGGCGCACCACCACGTGGCCCTTCTCGTTGATGCCGAAATAGGAGGCACCCCACCCCTTGATGTTGTAAAGCTCTTCCGAGTCTTCAATTTGCCATTTTCTCATCGATAATCTTCTTGTTTGTTTTTTTAGGAAGGGCAAAAATACACATAAATATAGATTTCCCGAACTTTTCGCGAAAAAAATTACAGCGACAGCAACTTTCGCAGGCCGTTTACCGACTCCTCCAGCTGCGTCTTGCTCTCCAGGCGGCTGCTGTCGAAGTTGTAATGGGCCTGCCGGTAGAAGGGCAGCCGCTCCTCCATGGCCTCGGCTATGAATGCGGCCAGCTCCTCGTCGGTCTTGTCCTTCAGCTTGGGCCGCTTGTGCTTGCCGGCCTTCAGTCGCCGCAGCAGCACCTCGGGGGCGGCATCCAGGAACACCGTCTGTCCCTGTGCCTTCATATAGTCCATGTTGTCGAAGAAGCACGGCGTGCCGCCGCCCGTCGATATGACGACGTCTTCAAACTCCCCCACCTCGTGCAAGATGGTGCGTTCCAGCTCACGAAAATAAGCCTCCCCGTGTTCGCTGAATATCTGGCCCACCGTCTTGTGGTACCGGTTCTCAATGTACCAGTCCAGGTCGATGAACGGGATATTCAGTGAACGCGAAAAGGCTTTGCCCAGGGTGGTCTTGCCGGTTCCCATGTAACCGATCAGAAACACCCTGGTCATTCGGTCCTCCGCAGCTTGTACATCCGGTATCCGTAGATGGCCACCACCACAAAGCAGATGAGCGGCAGTACGAACGAGATGTTCACGGCGGGGAATCCGCCTATCACCTTCTGGTCGATGATGGCTGCCTGCACGGGGGGCAGCACCGAGCCGCCCAGGATGGCCATGATCAGGCCGGCAGCACCAAACTTGGCATCATCGCCCAGTCCCTGCAGGGCAATGCCGTAGATGGTGGGGAACATCAGCGACATGCAGCCCGACACGGCCACCAGGCAGTACACGCCGTAGCGGTTCTGTATGCCTATCACGCCCAGCGTAAACACAATGGCTGCCACGGCCAGGATGCTCAGCAACTTGCCGGGGTTCAGGTACTTCAGGATGAAGGTGCAGATGAAGCGGCTCAGGCAGAAGAAGATCATGGCTGCGATGTTGAATTTCTGCGACAATACCTCGGCAGCCTGTTCCTCCATGCCTTCGGCCATAAACACGCGCGTGCCGTACTGGATGATGAACGTCCAGCACATAATCTGCGCACCCACGTAGAAGAACTGTGCTATCACGCCCTCGCGGTAATGCTTGATGCCGAAGATGCGCTTCAGGGTAGGCACGAAGTTGATGTCGTGCGACTGGTCCGCATTCTTGGGCATGCGCATAAAGAAGATGAGCAAGAACATCACCACTATCACCAGCCCTATCAGCAGGTAGGGGGCTATCAGGATGGACAGGTCCGACTGCTTGATGGCTTCAAACTCGCTGTCGGGTAGCACCGCCCTTTCTTCGGTACTCAGCGGGCTGAGGCGTGCCTGTATAAAGTTCATGGCCACGTACATGCCGCAGAGCGAGCCAATGGGGTTAAACGACTGTGCAAAGTTCAGTCGCCGCGTAGCCGTCTCCTCGGTGCCCATCGACAAGATGTAGGGGTTGGCGCTGGTTTCCAGAAACGACAGCCCGCAGGTCAGGATGAAGTAGGCAATGAGGAACGGGTAGTAGCTGCCCGTCAGCTTGGCAGGAAAGAACAAGAATGCCCCTAAGGCATACAGTCCCAGTCCCAGCAAGATGCCCGACTTGTACGAAAACTTCCTGATAAACATGGCTGCGGGGAATGCCATGGCAAAGTAGCCGCCATAAAAGGCCACCTGCACCAATGCCCCGTCGGTGACGCTCATCCTGAAAATCTTGGAAAAAGCCTTCACCATGGGGTTGGTAATGTCGTTGGCAAAACCCCACAACGCAAAACATACAGTAATAAGGATGAAGGGAACTAAATAGTTCACTCCATCCTTAGTAAATATTGATTCCTTGGCCATGGCCCCTTACTTAATTATTTGTAAATAGGACCATAGTTGGCGCATGCCCTGAAGTCGGCGCCTTCCTTGTCCATGCCGAAGGCATTCCATGCGGCGGGACGGAAGATGTTGGCGTCGTCTACATTATGCATGCATACGGGGATACGCAGCATCGAGCACAGGGTGATGAGGTCGGCTCCGATGTGGCCGTAGGTAATGGCGCCGTGGTTGGCACCCCAGTTGTTCATCACGCTGTACACATCCTTGAAGGCATCCTTGGTCTTGTCCAGGCGCGGCGTAAACCAGGTGGTCGGCCACGTGGGGTCGGTACGCTTGTTGAGCACTTCGTGGATCTCGGGATCTACGTCCACAATCCAGCCTTCGGCCAACTGCAGCACGGGACCCAGGCCCTTCACAATGTTCACGCGTATCATGGTGGCAGGCCATCCGCCCTTCGACAGGAAGTTGGTGCTGAAGCCGCCTCCGCGGAAGTAGTCGCGGTCGGCAGGCGGCCACTTGGTGTTGTCCAGGCAAGCCTTCACGTCGGCATCGGTCATTTCCCAGAAACGCTTCATTATCGGCTTGCCGTTGGCATCGGTAGCCTGTCCGTTGCCGTCGAGCGTGGTGGCACCCGAGTTGATAAGGTGGATGATGCCCGGGGCGGCGGCACCCTTCAGTTCCTTGCCGGTCACACGTTTCACGGCTTCGGGGCTCCAGTAGGTACGCACGTCCGAGAAAATCACGGGCTGGTTAGTCAGCAGGTGGGCCAGCAGCATGGCGGTACCGTTGAGCGAGTCGTTCTCGGTAGCCAGGATCAGCGGTTCACGCGGACCGTTCCAGTCGAAGTTGGTGTTTATCAGCGTCTCGGTAAAGTCGCCATTGGGCTTCCAGTCGGTCCACTGGCGCTGTCCCTGGAATCCGCCGGCTATGGCGTGGTGTCCCAGCGACTCTTCCTTGAATCCCATCTCCAGCAGCTTGGGGTTGCCCAGCATCAGGTCGCGTACAATCAGCGTCATCTTTACCACAAACTCCCAATCCTCGTCCTTTTGAGCGCGGGTCTTCTGCTTCTCGGGGCGGTTCTTGTCCCATCCCTCGTTGGGTTTCACGTATTTCTCTACCCAGTCCATGGCCTTCTTAAACTCGTCCTTGTCGTAGATGCCCTCGTCCATGCGGCGCAGGATTTCTACCTCGTCCACGCTTTCGCAACGCATGCCCAGGTACTCTTCAAAGAAGTCGGTGTTCACAATAGAACCGGCAATACCCATGGTCACGCTGCCTACCGACAGATACGACTGTCCGCGCATCTCGGTCACGGCCACGGCGGCACGGGCAAAGCGCAGCAGCTTCTCGGCCACGTCGGCAGGAATGGTGTTGTCTTCCACGTCTTGTACGTCGTGTCCGTAAATGCCGAAGGCGGGCAGGCCCTTTTGTGCGTGGGCGGCCAGCACGGCAGCCAGGTACACGGCGCCCGGACGCTCTGTTCCGTTGAAGCCCCATACGGCCTTGGGCCAGTAGGGATTCATGTCCATGGTTTCCGAACCGTAGCACCAGCACGAGGTCACGGTAATGGTGGCCCCTACTCCTTCGCGCTCAAACTTCTCGGCGCAGGCAGCGGTCTCGGCCACGCGGCCAATGGTGCCGTCGGCTATCACGCACTGCACGGGGGCGCCGTCGCGGTACTTCAGGTTCTTGCTAATCAGTTCGGCCACAGCATTGGCCAGGTTCATGGTCTTTTCTTCCAAACTTTCGCGGACTCCGCCCTGACGACCATCAATAACGGGGCGAATACCGATTTTAGGATAATTTTTCATGTGAGTTAATTAATATGTGTTTTAGTTGTTTTCGACCTTTCAAAGGTACACAATTTTTTACATGGTCGCAAACAAACTGCCATTTTATTCGGGCAATTAAATTATTTTAATGTTTGGCACCTCGGGCACAAAAAAACCCCTCGGATCCATACGGTTTTCCAAGGGGCCAAAGAACGAAAATCAGCGGATGGTCATTCTTCCGCTTTTTTGGCGAAAGACACCGCCTCCACACGAGTCCCATCCTCACTTATCCTATACGACAAGCTTTCCGGGTCCGCATCGGGGTAGTATTCTTTCAATATGGCTTTTGCCTTTTCTTGCGAACGGCCGGCCTTAAGCAATTCTTTTTCAAAGGCTCTTCTTTTCTCCAAGTACGCTTTAAATTCTTCATCCGACTTCATGGTGCGGCCATCCCTCCGCCTCTGCTCATAAAGCACCACCTTCCCGTCTTCGTCTTTGATAGAACCGCGTATGGTTTTCACATGATGCTTCTGTTCCATCATTTCGTCGTGCTTTTTGGTCAGTTCGCGCATGGCGGCCGTATCATTTGCCTGTGCCAGTTGGTTTAACTTGATGTAATAGTTTATGTTGTCTGTCTGTTCATCCAGGGCGGCCACCCGGTTGCCTACATATTCTTTTGCGTTTTCCAGCGACATTTCCGACGGGAGTTCCTCGTCGGCCATCGGAATCCAACCGGCATCCTTATTGGTCACATATTTCATAAATTCGGCCTTGGCCGCATTTAAGCGGGCGATGGCGGCATTTAAATCCTGCTGCAACATGCTGCGCTCGGTCTGCGCATGGTCCGCTTGGCACGCACTCGCTAAAATGGCACACAAGACGAGAAGGCAACAATTTATCTTCTGCATAGCAATCTTCATTTTATGTTCATTTTATCCCGATTGGTTTTTAAATCGAACCAGCCTGTTATGGTAAAGGTCCTGCTCTTTTCATTGCTGCGTACAAAATGTCCTACTATCACATACGACACGCGCGAGCCATTATAGGTCAAACGGGTTTCTTGGGCCACAAAGCGTATGCCCTCGTTCCGATGGTCTGCCGGACTGATGGTGCAAACGCCCTCTACCTGCGAAGGCAAGAACAAGATGCCCATGGCAGACACGTTGAATTTAAGATTCGTCCCAAATACTGTTGCTTCGCCTTCTTTCTGCTTGCAAAAAGTACTTGCTTGCTGCATCACGCCTCCCTTGTACACAAATGCTGTAGCAGCATCCTCGTGCCCGCCTTCTTGCAGTCCATTTCGTACTTCTTCTAACACCGAAACAAACTTTTCTTTCTGCAATTCTGATGCCTGAGACAAGTCCGAATGCCGCATGTCCATGCCTTCATAATGGTTTATTTCAGTAATCAAGGCATCCAGTCGTTCCGAAGCCGATTGTCCTTTATCCCCTCTTATCCGGATATCCTTGCCGCTATGGTTGTTTTCCAGTATCTTTTCACGCTGCTTGGCATACACCTTGACGTAGTCCAGATCCAGTTTTTGGGGTTCTTCGGGATAATCCAAGGCGGCCAGCACGTTATAATAATAAGTAACGCCGTTGTGGGTCTTCTTGGCCTCCTTTGTCATAAACAACTTGAACACCAGGGTGGGCGTTCCCTCCCTAACCACCGCCACTTTCGTTACATAGGGGTATTTCAGGGGAGCCTTCCTGTCAAAGCGGGTTTCGCCGTCAAAATTTTTACGCAGCACGCTATCTGCCTCAAAACTGTTTTGCAGTTCCAAAACATATACCGTGTCTGTACGGAAGGGTGTGCGCGGCGGCAGTATCACCCTTACGTCGGCAGGTGTGGCCGGTTTGCCCTCCAGGGTCTCCCCCGAACCACGGTGATATCCATCAAGGCAACCCGAAGACATGGGTGGAAAAAAATAATCATTGAGCACCCCCTTTGCCGATCTGTTATAATAAAAATAGGTCGTTACGTTGGCGTTTAAAAGCACCAGCAGGCAGTCGTGGTATTTCGACTCCAGCACAGGTCCGGCAAAAAAAAGAGGGGGAAATTCGCCTAAATGTACGTCTCTATTACCCAACCGTTTCCCTTCTACAGACAAGTCGTGAAAGAGTGTGGGGCAGGCAACCTCTATGCCCGTTTTTTCCTTCATATACTTGGCGTAGTATTCAAATACCCTGTCTTCGTCGGAATCGCCGGCATCAAAAATACCCCTATACTTGTATCTGTCTGCCTTTTGGGCAAAGGCTGCCGACACGATTAGGGATAGCACAAATAATAAAAAGAATCTTGTTTTCATAAACATATTTATCTCCCTTTCTAAAAAATAAGTATTAAACTAGCAATCCACATCATTAATTTGACTGTTCTGTTAGAACAACTTCAATCCTTTTTTAAAACTTTTTTGATCGATATCGACATTACAAAGGTAATGGTTGGCAAAAGGACATCAAAATTTTAGTACACTTTATAATCGGACATTTTGCACTTTGTTCGTTTTTACAATTTGCTCATAATCATCGCATTATTGGCGCTTTCATCCACTTCTCATCGGACAACCCTTGCCAAGGCCTGCAAGGCAACGTTTAAAATGACAAAATGTATTGGTCGAACGATAGTTCTGTTCCAAACTTCTTGGTCTTAAGACGGTACTTTCGCTTTTCCAAAGCATCGATGCCAATGCCTAAGATATTGGCCATATCGGTCCGGTTGATCTGTATCTTTGCCAGGCAGCACAACAATTTTTCATCGTCCGACAAATCAGGATAGGCGGCAGCCAGCCTGTCTACAAAATCGTTATAGCACACATTCACCGTTTCTAACAACACCTGCGCCTCTTTATCCGACAACAGCGGTTCCTTGTTCCTTACCTTTTGGCGGGCAGGCAACTGCAGGAAGGCATTGATCTTGTCAATTACCGAATTAGTCTTTAAGATATGCGCCTGTAATCTTTGCTGCTTGACACTATGCTGTTGCGCAGCTTGTACCTGCCCCGCCAGCTGATCTTTCAGCAATTGCAGCTCGGCGGTCATTTCCTGCAAGGCCGTGTCCTTCCCTTCCACATTGGCCTGCAGGCCTTCTATCTTGGCTGTCTGCCGAACCGCCTGTTGTCTGGCATGATCCGAAAAACGCCGCTGTCGCCTGATAAGCAGCCCGCAAAATAGCAGCAACAATGCAAGGACAGCCATGCCTATGCCCAAAATAGAAATGTTTTTAAGGTACCGCTTCCTATCGGTGTCGTAGGCATTTTGTTGCGCGTCGTACTGGTGTTGCAGGGTGTGCAGGTAGGCCGCGTTTTCCGCATCATTGATGTCTTGCAGGCACCGGCCATACTGGCGCTGGTGCCTTATCGCTTCTTCCAGGCGTCCCTTGCCAAGTTCCAATTCAGACATCTGCTTGTGATATTCTGCCATGCTATGCAGGTCGCCATTCGCCACGCCCCTGTCTAAGCAATATTGCGCAGAATCATACCGGTGGGTCTGTATGTACAATCCGCCCAACCTCAGGTACGACGCCTTGATGACAGCCGAGTCTTGTCCGCCGTCATAATCCAAAGAGGCACGTATGGCTGAAATGGCTTGCGCCAGTTCACCGCGCTGCCGATGCCACGCCCCTTGCCCGTCGTAGAACCAGTATAGTTCGCCTTCATATTGGGGCGACTGGGCTATCAGCCTTTTCCCTTCGTCAATATATACCAGGGCGCTATCGCTTTGTTCGGTCTGGCAATAAGCGGTTCCCAGTTCTTCCAAAGCCATCAGGCAGCCTATGGTGTCGCGCGCTTGCAGGGCATATCGGGCCGAACGTTTCAATAGGGCCAGCCCTTCTGGCACGGCGTCTTGCCACACCTTTTGCTTGCCCAAGTTAAGATATATCGAACCCAGCAATTTGGTATCGGAAAGGCTCCGGCCGGCATCTGCCGCCTTTTCAAAATATTGCGTAGCCTCATAAAACTGCCGTTGGGCTGCCTTTGTCAGTCCGCAATAAAAAAAGGCGCGGGCGCGGTGGGCCGCATCTCCCTGCGTGCTGTAATAATCGGCAGCTATGCCGATAAGCGAATCGTTTTTCGGATAAGCCTTGTTTTTGTATTGTGCCTGCGTATAAAGCAAGGCGTACAGGGCACGGCCTCCGCCTTGCAAGCGTTCGGGGTGCTCAATGCGGTGCAGCAGCATCCATGCGCTGTCGGCATGCAGGCGCATCAAGGTATCGGCTTGGCGCAGTACCGCATCCGTGCCGGTTCCTCCCTGCGGAGTGCAGCCTGGCAAGCTGCCTGCGACAACAAATAGCAAGAGGCAGGCCAGCCATATCGTATGCGTATAGAAAAGTTTCATGCGCTATGCATCATCAAAAGTTTGTCCGACGACTATACAAAAATAGCACATAAATATAAGAAATACTATTTTTCGTGGCACAATTTATCGGACACCTGTCCGCAAAGCAAACCTTCAACAAAAAGAAAATCAGCACCTTCGGTCGAAAGTGCTGATAATTTTATCGGACAACCCGCCCGGCACCCTATGTCCGGCAGGTCCATGTGCCCCACTCTCTTACTACATTCTTTCCGGCACCTCTATGCCCAGCAGGTCCATGCCCAGCCGCACCACCTTGGCCACGTTGGCCGAGAGCACCAGGCGGAACAGCCGCACCTGCTCGTCTTCCTCGCGCAGGATGCTGAAGTCGTGGTAAAACTGGTTGTACTCCTTCACCAGGTCGTACACATAGTTGGCAATGGCCGACGGGTTGTAGTCTTCCCCGGCCTGGCGCACCACCTCGGGGAACGAGGCCAGGTTCTGTATCAGGTCCTGCTCCTTCTCGCTCAGGGCGATGTGGAAGTCGGTTGCCTCGGGAATGTCCATGCCCGACTCCTTGGCCTTGCGCAGCACCGAGCAGATGCGGGCGTGCGTGTACTGTATGAAGGGACCCGTATTGCCGTTGAAGTCGATCGACTCTTCGGGGTTGAACAGCATGTTCTTGCGGGCATCCACCTTCAATATGAAGTACTTGAGGGCGCCCATGCCCACGATGCGGGCAATGTTGGCAGCCTCCTCGGCGGTCAGGCCGTCCAGCTTGCCCAGCTCCTTGGAAGTCTCGGCAGCCGTCGCCACCATCTCGTCCATCAGGTCGTCGGCATCCACCACCGTCCCTTCGCGGCTCTTCATCTTGCCGTTGGGCAGCTCCACCATGCCGTACGAGAAGTGCACCAGGTCCTTGCCCCACTCAAAGCCCAGCTTGTCGAGCAGTATGGACAGCACCTGGAAGTGGTAGTTTTGCTCGTTGCCCACCACGTATATCATCTTGTCGATGGGATAGTCGGCAAAACGCTGCTGCGCGGTGCCTATGTCTTGCGTCATGTACACCGACGTGCCGTCGGAGCGCAGCAACAGCTTATGGTCCAGTCCCTCGGGGGTGAGGTCGGCCCACACCGAACCGTCTTCCTTCTGGTAGAACAGGCCGCACTCCAGTCCCTCCAGCACCTTGTGCTTGCCGGTGAGGTAGGTCTGCGACTCGTAATATATCTTGTCGAACGACACGCCCAGTCGCTTATAGGTCTCGTCGAACCCGGCATACACCCAGCTGTTCATCTTCTCCCACAAGGCGCGCACCTCCTTGTCGCCTGCCTCCCACTTCACCAGCATGCGGTGGGCCTCCTGCATCAGCGGCGACTCCGCCTCGGCCTCTTCCTTGGTGCGTCCCTGCTCCATCAAGGCCTTCACCTCCTCGCGGTAGTGCTTGTCGAACAGCACGTAGTAGTCGCCTATCAGGTGGTCGCCTTTCTTGCCCGAGGACTCGGGCGTCTCGCCGTTGCCCCACTTCAGCCAGGCCAGCATCGACTTGCAGATATGGATGCCGCGGTCGTTTACAATGTTGGTCTTCACCACCTTGTTGCCGTTGGCGGCCATGATCTTGGATAGCGACCATCCCAGCAGGTTGTTGCGCACGTGTCCCAGGTGCAGGGGCTTGTTGGTGTTGGGCGACGAGTACTCTATCATCACCAGGGGGGCGTCGGGCGCCGCCTCGCGGATGCCGTACTTGGGGTCGGCATGCACCGCGGCCAGCACCTCCAGCCAGGCCTCGGGGGCGATGGTAAGGTTCAGAAAACCCTTTATCACGTTGTAGTCGGCCACCACTCCCTGCTGTTCCTTCAGGTACGCGCCTATCTCCTGCCCGGTCTGCTCGGGCGACTTGCGCGACAGCTTTAGGAAGGGGAACACCACCAGCGTGAGGTTGCCCTTAAACTCTTTCTTGGTCTTTTGCAACTGTATCTGTGCGGGTTGCACCTCCGCGCCGTACAGGTCTTTTACCGCCTGCTGCACCAGGCCTGTCAGTTTGTCTTCTATTTTCATGTGTCGTTTTGTGTTTCGTCGGGTTGCAAAGATAATGATTTCTTTTTATATATGTATAAGGGTAGGCGCCCCACGGCACAAAAAAAGGAGGCTCCCGAAAGAGTCTCCTTCTTAAATTGTCTGTTCTTTGGTTTATTTAATTGCCAGACCGGCACCAGCCTTGAACTTAACAACTTTCTTAGCAGCAATCTTAATCTGCTCCTTGGTGCGGGGGTTGATACCCTTGCGGGCGGCCTTCTTCACAACTTTGAAAGAACCGAAACCTACCAACGTTACATCGTCGCCCTTCTTCAGAGACTTCTGGATAGCAGCCAGGGTAGCGTTCAGAGCTTTTGCGGAGTCAACTTTGGTCAAACCTGCTTCTTTAGCAATTGCATTAATAAGATCAGTTTTGTTCATAATTTAAAAATTTAAAAGTTAATAAATATTTGATAAAACAATGTTTAGCACGTTTTATTGGTCCAAAAATATGGCAAATTTTCTGAATATCAAAAAAAAACAAAAAAAAATCACTGAAAAAATCGTTTTTCCTCAAAAATGATGCGGTTTTGGGGCGCAAAACAGCATTTTTTCTTATTTTTGTAACCACTTTGATTGCTTTAAACGATTTATGAACAACCTGCCTCCCGTTACCAAAAACCTGCTCATCATCAACGTGCTGATGTTCTTGGCCACCATGGTAGGGCAACGTTACGGCATCGACCTGACCTCGGTGCTGGGGCTGCACTTCTTCATGGCCGAAAAGTTTCGCGTGTACCAGCTGGTGACCTACGCCTTCATGCACGGGAGCTTCACCCATATCTTCTTCAACCTGTTTGCCCTGTGGATGTTCGGGCGCGTGCTCGAACAGGTGTGGGGCGGCAAGAAGTACCTGTTTTACTTCCTCTTCTGCGCCATCGGGGCCGGCCTGCTGCAGGAAGTGGTGCAGTACGTGTACTACCACCAGGTGCTGTCGGCTTACTCGGGCGTCAACACCGGCACTGCCGTCATCCCTATGAGCGAGTACCTCAACCTGTTTACCACCATCGGCGCCTCGGGCGCGGTCTATGCGGTGCTGCTGGGCTACGGCATGACCTTCCCCAACGATTCCATCTACATCTTCCCGCTGCCGGTGCCCATCAAGGCCAAGTACTTCGTGGCAGGCTATGCGGCCATCGAGCTGCTGGCCGGGCTGGCCAACAATGCGGGCGACAACGTGGCGCACTTTGCGCACCTGGGCGGCATGATATTCGGCCTCATCCTTATCTTGTACTGGAGGTATCGCAACAAAAACAAAGGCAGCAATGGCTACTACGGTTATTGACAACCTCAAGGCGGGCTTCCGCAACGGGGGCGTGCACGTCAGGCTCATCTACCTCAACGTGGCGGTGTTTGTGGCCTATTCGCTGGTCGAGATTGTGCTGTCGCTGTTCAACCTGACCCTGGCGCCCGTCTTCCGCTACCTGGAGCTGCCGGCCTCGTTCGGCCGCCTGCTGGCGCAGCCTTGGTCCCTCGTCACCTATATGTTTGCCCACACGGGCCTGTGGCACATCGTGTTCAACATGCTGCTGCTCTACTGGTTTGGCGAGCTGTTCCTCTACTCGTACTCGGCCAAGCACCTGCGGGGCCTCTACCTGCTGGGGGGCATGGTGGGCGGACTGTGCTTCATGGCGGCCTACCACCTGTTTCCGGCGTTTAGGGGACAGGTCGACACCACCTACATGCTGGGTGCCTCGGCAGCGGTGCTGGCCATCGTCATCGCCATTGCCTACCGGCAGCCCAACTACCGCATCAACCTGCTGTTTGTCGGACAAATCTCGCTCAAGTACGTGGCCATCATCGTCATTGCGCTGGACCTGTTCTTCATCAAGTCCGACAACTCCGGGGGGCACATCGCGCACCTGGGCGGCGCGCTGGCGGGTTTCGGCTTTGCCTATATGCTGAACAGGGGCACCGACCTCACCAAGTGGATCAACGGGGTCATCGACGGCGTGGCGCGGCTCTTCAGTCGCAAGCCCTCGCTCAAACTAAAGAAGAAGTCAAAGGACAAGTCCGCCCGTCCCCGCAGCGAGGCGCACGAGGCGCCGGCAGGCGACGAGGAGGCGGAGATAGACCGCATACTCGACAAGATCAGGCAGTCGGGTTACCAAAACCTCACCGAAGAGGAAAAGAAGATACTCTTCACAGCCGGCAAGAAATCATGAACTTCCTGCGCAAATGTATGGCCGTGGTGGCCTTGCCGCTCAACGTGCTGGGGGTGTTGGCCCTTGTGTTCACGGCATATTCCTCGCACGCCGACCCCGTAGTGCATCCTCTGGTAGCGTGTACGGGACTGCTCTTTCCCTTCTGCCTGCTGCTGTGCGTGCTGTTCCTGCTGTTCTGGCTGGTGATGGGCCCGCGCCGCTACCTGCTGGTGTCGGCCATAGGCCTGCTGCTCTGCCTGGGACCCATACGCCACTTCTTTCCCATTAACCTGGAGCGGCCGCAGCCGCCCAAGGGCAGCATCAAGCTGCTTACCTACAACGTCATGAAGGGGAATGCCGGCTTGCAATCCCGCATTGGCCCGTACCTGCAGCAGAGCGGGGCGGACATTGTCTGCCTGCAGGAATTTGCGCCTCGGGGCAAGGGCGAGCGCAACTTCCTGCCCGACTACCCCTACCGGCACACCGACGGGCGCAAGAGCCAGAATGCCTGCTTCTCCAAGTACCCCATCGTGGAGACGCGACGCATCCCCTACGACACCGGCTCGGGCAACGGCTCCATGGCCTACCGCATTGCATGCGGCACCGACACCCTCTGGGTAGTGAACGTGCACCTGGCCACCAACAGGCTGTCGGCAGCCGACCTGCAGACCTACAAGGAAATGGTGAAAAAGCACCACCGCAGCCAGCTGGAGTCGGGGGTGCCCCGCCTCGTGGGCAAGCTGTGCCGCGCCGTGGTGGTGCGGGCCGAGCAGACGCGGTGCGTCAAAAAGTTTGTGCAGCAGCTGGACACCGACAAGCTGGTGGTGTGCGGCGACTTCAACGACAGCCCGCTGTCGTATGCCTACCGGCAGCTGTCGGACGGGCTCGGACTGCGCGATGCGTTTGTGGCGTCGGGCAACGGCATGGGGGTGTCGTACAACCGCCACGCCTTCCTGTTCCGCATAGACCACATCCTGGCGGGAAGCGCCCTCAAAAGCTATCGCTGCCACGCGGACCATAGCATCGACAGCTCCGACCACTACCCCGTTTCGTGCTACCTGTCGGTCCCTTGAAATCAAAAAAAAGTAGTTTTAAGGTGCAAAAATTTATAAAATGTAAAAAAAACACTATCTTTGCAGACTGATTTTGAATAAAAAACAATAAAACATAGTTAACAAACAATGAAGAACAAAGGAATTGTAAGGTTTTTCGCCATCATGCTGACGCTGATATGCTTGTTCTATCTGTCGTTTTCGTTTGTGGCACGCCATTACGAGAACAAGGCCAAGGCTTTGTCGAATGGCGACCCCAAAGTAGAGCGGAATTACCTTGACTCAATGGCAACGGAAAAGGTCTTCTTAGGCAACTGGACCTTGAAGGATTGCCAAGAAATGGGAATTAGTCTGGGATTGGACCTGAAAGGCGGTATGAACGTCATCCTCGAGGTAAGCGTGCCCGAGGTTATCAAGACGCTGGCCGACCACAAGTCCGACCCGCTGTTCAACCAGGCCGTAGACAACGCTGCCAAGCAGTCGGTGACCAGCCAAGAAGACATTATTACCTTATTTATAAAAGAGTATCACAAGCTGGCCCCGGGACAGCCGCTGGCACAAATCTTTGCCACCCAGCAGCTGAAGGACAAGGTGACCTCTAAGTCGTCCGACTCGCAGGTCGAGAAGGTGCTGCGCGAAGAGGTGAAGGCCGCCGTGGACAACTCGTTCAACGTGCTGCGTACCCGTATCGACCGCTTCGGCGTGGTGCAGCCCAATATCCAGAGCCTCGAAGACAAGATGGGGCGCATCATGGTGGAGCTGCCGGGCATCCGCGAACCCGAACGCGTGCGTAAGCTGCTGCAGGGTTCGGCCAACCTGGAATTCTGGGAGACCTACGAAGGCAAGGACATTGCCCCGTACCTGCAGGCCGTGGACGGCAAGCTGCGACTGCTGACCAACAAGGACGCCGCTGCTGCCGACACCGTGAAGGCTGCCGCCGACACCGTGGCCGTGCAGAAGGCTGCCACCAGCGTAACCGACAGCCTGGCCAGCGTGCTGGCCGGCAAGGATGCGCAGGCTACCGGCGCCGACCTGGCCGCCCTGAAGAAGGAACATCCTTTGCTCAGCATCCTCGAGGTGTTCAACAGCCAGGGCCCCATCGTGGGTGTAGCCCAGGCACGCGACACCGCCGAAATCAACAAGTACCTGGCCATGCCCGAAGTTGCTTCGGAACTGCCCAAGGACCTCAAGCTGTTGTGGGGCGTGGCGCCCATGGATGCCAAAAACAAGATATTTGAGCTGTATGCCATCAAGTCGACCCAGCGCAACGGCAAGGCGCCGCTCGAAGGCGACGTGATTGTGTCGGCCAAGGACGAATACGACCAGTGGGGCAAGCCCGCCGTGAGCATGTCGATGAACAACGACGGCTCGCGCCGTTGGGCACAGATGACCAAGGCCAACCTGGGCCGCTCCATTGCCATCGTGCTCGACAACTACGTATATTCCGCCCCCAATGTGAACACCGAAATCACGGGCGGCAACTCGCAGATCACCGGCAACTTCTCGCCGCAGGAGGCCAAGGACTTGGCCAACGTGCTGGCTTCGGGTAAGATGCCCGCCCCCGCACGCATCGTGCAGGAAGACATCGTGGGCCCGTCGCTCGGACAGGCTTCCATCAATGCCGGTATCATCTCGTTCATCGTGGCCCTTATCCTGCTGATGATCTACATGTGCGCCATGTACGGCATCATCCCGGGCATGGTGGCCAACGGTGCCCTTATCCTGAACCTGTTCTTTACCATAGGCATCCTGACCTCGTTCCAGGCGGCCCTGACCATGTCGGGTATCGCCGGTATCGTGCTGACCCTGGGTATGGCTGTCGACGCCAACGTGCTGATCTACGAGCGTACCAAGGAAGAGCTGCGTACGGGCAAGTCGGTGAAGGATGCGCTGTCGGCCGGTTACTCCAACGCCTTTAGCGCCATCTTCGACTCCAACCTTACCACCATCATCACGGGTATCATCCTGTTCAACTTTGGTACGGGCCCCATCCGTGGCTTTGCCACCACGCTGATCATCGGCCTGGTCATCTCGTTCTTTACCGCCGTGTACCTCACGCACTTGTTCTACGACCATTTCATGAGCCGCGACAAGCTGCAGAACCTGACCTTTACCACGGCCTTCTCAAGGAACTTCCTGACCAACACGCACTTCGACTTCATGGCACGCAACAAGGTGGCGCTGACATGCTCGGCCATACTGGCTGTCATCTGCATCGCCTTCCTGCTGGGTCGCGGACTGAGCCGCAGTATCGACTTCACCGGCGGCCGCAACTTCAACGTGCAGTTTGTCAACCCGGTTGAACCCGAACAGGTGCGCGAGCTTATCAGCAACAAGTTTGGCGACGCCAACGTAAGCGTCATTGCCGTGGGTACCGATGGCAAGACGGTGCGTATCAGTACCAACTACCGCATCGAGGAAGACAGTCCTACCATCGACTCCGAAATTGAGGCCAACCTCTACGAGGCCCTCAAGCCGCTGCTCACCGACAACATCTCGCTGGAGACGTTTGTGGACCGCGACAACTATACGGGTGGCAGCATCGTAAGTTCGCAGAAGGTGGGTCCCAGCATTGCCAAGGACATCACCATCTCGGCCATCTGGTCGGTTATCCTGGCCGTGATTGCCATCGGACTTTACATCTTGCTGCGTTTCAGCAACATCGCCTTTACCATTGGTGCCACCGTGGCACTGATCTTCGATACCTTGGTCATCCTGGGCGCTTATGCCATGTTCTGGGGTGTCCTGCCCTTCTCGTTGGAAATCGACCAGACCTTCATCGGTGCTATCCTGACGGCCATTGGTTACTCCATCAACGACAAGGTGGTGTCGTTCGACCGTGTGCGCGAGTACCTGCACCTATATCCCAAGCGCGACCGCTACCAGCTGTTCAACGACTCGCTGAACTCGGTGCTGACACGTACCATCAATACCTCGGTGAGTACCCTCATCGTGCTGGTATGTATCTTCGCCCTGGGTGGCGCCAGCATCCGCAGCTTCGCGTTTGCCATGATCCTGGGTGTCATCTTCGGTACTTTCTCCTCGCTGTTCATCGCTACCCCCATTGCCTACCTCATCATGAAGCGTCAGAAAAAGACCAAGGAACTGGAGGCCAAGGGCAAGAAGGAAGTGAAGGAAGCCAAGGTGGCTGCCGCCAAATAACAGGCAACTCCCATATACAAAGAGTCGATAACTTGTGTTATCGGCTCTTTTTTATATCTTTGCAACAACGATTAAACCATAGAAAGTATGAAGAATCTGAAACAATATGTGCCCGACATCGTGGCCGTGGTGCTGTTTGCACTCATATCGTTTGCCTACTTCTTCCCCGCCGACATAGAGGGCCGCATCCTCTTCCAGCACGACACCGTGGCCGGCGCGGGAGCCGGACAGGAGGCGCAGCAGTACCGGCAGGAGACAGGCAAGACCACGCGGTGGACCAATTCCCTCTTCGGAGGCATGCCCACCTACCAGATATCGCCCTCGTACGCCTCGGGCAAGCCGCTGCGCTGGGTGCAGCGCATCTACCAGCTGTTCCTGCCCAACTACGTGTGCCTGGTGTTCATGATGATGCTGGGCTTCTACATCCTGCTGCGGGCCTTCGGCTGCTCGGCCTGGCTCTCGGCCTTGGGAGGCATCTGCTGGGCGTTTTCCTCGTACTTCTTTATTATAATAGGTGCGGGACACATTTGGAAGTTCGTCACCCTGGCCTACATCCCGCCCACCATTGCGGGCATGGTGCTGGCCTACAGGGGGCGCTACCTGCTGGGGGGACTCCTGTTTGCGCTGTTCCTGGCGCTGCAGATATTCTCCAACCACCTGCAAATGACGTACTACTTCCTCTCGGTCATGCTCTTCCTGGTCATCGCCTTCTTCGCCGTAGCCATCCGCAAGGGCGAGCTGGCACAGTTCTTCAAGGCCAGCGCCGTGCTGGTGGTGGCCGGCCTGCTGGGCGTGGCGGTCAACCTAAGCAACCTCTACCACACCTACTCGTATAGCAAGGAGACCATGCGCGGCAAGAGCGAGCTGGTGAAGCCCGATGCCGGCCAACAGGGAGGCGACGGGCTGGAACGCGACTACATCACGCAGTGGAGCTACGGCATTGGCGAGTCGGCCTCGCTGCTGGTGCCCAACATCAAGGGAGGCGTGTCGGCCCCGCTGAGCAACAACGAGCGGGCCATGCAAAAGGCCAACCCCGCCTACTCGGGCCTCTACACGCAGCTCACGCAGTACTTCGGCACCCAGCCTTATACTGCCGGACCGGTGTACGTGGGGGCGTTTGTGCTGTTCCTCTTCATCCTGGGCTGCTTCGTGGTGAAGGGCCCCGTCAAGTGGGCGCTCCTGGCAGCCACCCTGCTGTCGCTGCTCCTGTCGTGGGGCAAGAACTTCATGCCGCTCACCGACTTCTTCATCGACTACGTTCCGTTCTACAACAAGTTCAGGGCGGTGTCGTCCATCCTGGTGGTGGCGGAGTTCACCATCCCGCTGCTGGCCATCTTTGCCCTGAAAGAAATACTGACCCGTCCGGAGGTGCTAAAAGAACATCGTAACGGACTTATTTTCAGTGTATTGGCGACTGCCGGCATAGCCCTGCTCATGTTTGTGGCGCCGGGCATGTTCACCGACTTTGTACCCAAGCAGGAGGCACAGGTGCTGCAAGACGCGGCCGCGCAGGGCATGATACCCGCTGCCGAGCTGGCAGGCATCCTGTCCAACCTGCACGACATGCGGGCCTCGCTGGTGTCGGCCGACGCCCTCCGCAGCTTTGCGGTGGTGGCCATCGGCTGCCTGCTGCTCTTCCTCTTTGTCAAGGGCAAGCTGTCGCGCAACCTCACCATCGCCTGCGTGGCGGCGCTCTGCCTGGCCGATATGTGGATGGTCAACAAGCGGTACCTGCACGACGACCAGTTTGTGAATGCCGACATCCGCACCACGTCGTTTACCAAGACGCCCACCGACGAGCTCATCCTGCAAGACAAGACACCCGACTTCAGGGTGCTCAACATGGCCACGAACACGTTCAACGAAAACAATACCTCGTACTGGCACAAGAGCGTGGGCGGCTACCATGCCGCCAAGATGCAGCGGTACCAGGAACTCATAGAGTACTACATCGCCCCGCAGATGAAAGAGGCCGTAACACAGTTGGTTGCACACGGCGGTCGCACCGACAGCCTGGCAGCCGACAAGTTTGAGGTGCTCAACATGCTCAACCCGCGCTACTTCATCGTGCCCACCAATGCCGAGGGCGGCACGGCGCCCATCCTCAACCCCCATGCCTACGGCAATGCCTGGTTTGTGGACTCGGTGCTGTACGTGGCCGATGCCAACAAGGAGATAGAAGCCCTCGGACAGGTGTCGCCACGGCACACCGCGGTGGTGGACAACCGCTTTGCCGAGCAGCTGCACAAAGTGCAGTCGCCCAAGGCCGACAACGCCGCCATCACCCTGCAGTCGTATGCGCCCAACCAGCTGGTGTACCAGACGCAGAACGCTGCCGACGGGGGTGGCCGTCTTCTCCGAGATCTACTACCCGCAGGGGTGGCAGGTCAGCATCGACGGCCAAAAAGCACAGCTGGCGCGCGCCGACTATGTGCTGCGGGCGCTCTACGTGCCGGCAGGGCAGCATACCATACGCATGACCTTCAACCCGCGCAGCGTGACCGTCACCGAAGCCATCGCCTACGTGGCCCTGGCCCTCATGCTGCTGGCCCTCCTCTGCCTCCTCTTCCGCGCCTTCAAGAAGCAGAAGGCTGAAAACGAAGTAACAAACGACCCAAAGAAAATAGAA
>Ga0181612_136190_pt1 | contig 38801 bp, 36 predicted proteins | sample HoacroProtozoa21_FD_119630 | JGI IMG/M metagenome (GOLD analysis project Ga0181612, IMG submission 119630) | Hoatzin crop microbial communities from Cojedes, Venezuel. Combined Assembly of Gp0051906, Gp0051904, Gp0051908
GAGGAGGGGGCGTCCCAGAAAGAAGAAATAGGGATGCTATGCCGGACGGCTCCGGCGGATCATACTCCGGAGGTACCGTACCCCCCTACATGGGAGTGCTGGAATTAATTGTACAGGGAAAAGGAAAATTCAGAGTATATTGTAGGATATCATGTGTTTGGTATCATAAAGGATGAAGTGGTTCGCCCTATGGTGCACTACTATTAATGGATTTAGGTGAAAACATTCAATAGAAAGGAAAAATTGCTTGTTAAGTGCCTTACTTAAACGTTTTTAGTGATTTTTTTCTTCGTAAATCGGAATAAAGTTCATAATTTTGAAACTTGTAATGAAGACTTGTACTTTTGGTCGTATTCTGCCATAATAGAATATTGAGCAAAGTTTATATTGAGTAGAAAAAAAATTTAGCTTATGCGAAGATTAATATTAACAATTTCTGCAATTCTGCTCGGAGCTACAGCGCTTTCGGCGCAGCCACTTTACGACTATTCGGGCAGATTTAATGTATCGGTCCAGGGCGGACTCCACTACAACCTCTATGAGAACTCCTTCTCATATTGGGAGCATGACTCCGGTAACAAGCTCTTCACCTTCAATGGTGGCGTTTCTGTCGGTTATGATTTCAATGAAATTTGGGGCATGAGAGGAACTATCCAATATGGCAAACACGTTTCTGCTGCTAATACAAGGCAGACAGGCGATGCTAATGGATTCTATCCTTACAACTTCAAGGGTATTGATGGCTTTGTCGATGCTATCGTTAACATCAACGGTGTTGCTGGAAATATCCATGAGTTCAATACCAAGGCTTATGCTGGAATAGGACTTGGTCACACTTTTGACAAGACGGACTCGGGACATCCATGGCAGGAACAGTACATGACAAATCCGAACACTTGCTTCGGTTTCCGTCTTGGATTTATTTTCGAGTATGATTTCCCATCTGGTATAGGTATATTCGCAGACTTGGGTGTTGAGGCATTTACTGATAAGTATAATGGACTTCAGCCTACTGATGCAGACAAAGAGGCTTCCAGTGGATATCCTGGCTTTCCTCTCGATCTCAAAGTTCCCCTTTCATTTGGTGTAATATATCATTTCCCCGCGCGTAATTAGTTGAATCGAAAAAGTAGAAATAGTTATGAATTTCAAAAAACTTGTTGTCACAGCTGCTGCCGTGATAGTTTCTGCTTCTGCATTTGCTCAGAATGATGTTAGGAATTGGAGGGAAGCTGATTATGATTATTGGTTTGTGGGCGCAGGCGCCGGTTTGAATATTGGTTTCAATGGTAATGTGTTCCAGGATAAGTTCTACAGGAATCTTTCCGAGAGAGGTCCTGGTTTTTGCATGGACGTATATGCAGGAAAATGGCTTGGCAGATTTGTGGGACTTCGTGCTGGATGGCAGGGACTTACCATAAGTGACGAGTATACAACATTTGGTGAGTATAAGTACTCATATGTTCATGGAGATGTACTTTTTAGACCGTGGAAAGCTGTCGTACCATATGTACACTTAGGCGCTGTTTCAATAGAGAAGAAGTCATCTTTTGGTGCAGGTGCAGGTATAATGTTCCCTATTCCTGTGTCTAAAACTATAAGTATCGTTCCTGATTTTAAATACACCGGGTTTAAGAGCAACGTTTTCCCTACAGGAGCTAGCATTGCCTCAAACTTCAGTGCAACTCTAGGAATTGCAATCAAGTTCGGCGGTACAAGGCGTAGGACTGTGGAAATCCCTGAAGAACCTATCTATATCCCTGAGCCTCCTATAACCGTTCACGATACTGTTTATGTAAATGTAAAGACAACACCAGATACGGTAGTTGTTAAGGAGATAATCGTTGATCACGAGAAAAAAGCGGCTGAAATCAATGAATATTTGCGCAATACTACGCTATTTGATTTTGATTCATTCAATCTCACGGCTGAAGCGCGCAGAGGACTTGATGAGGTTGTCGCTTGGATGAACAAATACCCTCAGGTCAACGCTATCCTTGAAGGACATACTGACAATCGTGGATCTGATTCGTACAACCAGAAACTTTCGGAGAATCGTGCACGTGCCGTACGTGATTATATAGAATCTCATGGAATTAGCGCAGACCGCCTTTCCTATGTAGGTTACGGAAAAACTCGTCCTTATACAACTAACGATACAGAGGAAGGACGTCATCAGAATAGGCGAGTAGAGGTGCATTTCTTTGAAAAGAAGTAAATCTTACCAGCAAAGCAATACGTTAATTATTGAGAGATAGGGTTGCTTTTTAAGAAGTAATCCTATCTTTTAATATGAAAAGACCGTGACTCTTTCTGGAGATTAATGCTATTTGTTAGTTCGCTGCCCACCTTCGAGGATGGCGTTCATGGCACGGGCCAGTCCTTCGAAGTTAATCTGAAATTGAAATTCCCTATATTTATTATTGTGCAACCGCGAAGGACGTCGGATCAGTTTAACTGGGATTCAGATATCTTCGAAACAAGAAGCCCTTATTGTTTAGTTTTGCACCTGGCATAAAATATCATGATATTTTTACTAAAACAAATAGTACACTTGCTTCTTTTATCGTAAAATATTTCCGTAGATTGCCATCATTTTTAATGAGTAAAATAATATAGACAAAAATATTATGGCAGAAAACTTTATGCTAAGTGAGACACCAATGCTCAAAACATTTGGAACACAATATCCAAAAGGCATGTATTACGTTTATCGTCTCGTTGATCCTCGAAATTGTAATACTTTTTATGTGGGTAAGGGGACAGGAGATAGGGTTTTTGAACATATAAAATGTGCTATTAAGGATGAAGATAGTAACAATTTAAAGTACAGTATAATTCGTGATATTCATTCTGCTGGGCTCGAAGTTATTCATATAATACATCGATTGGGCCTGAATGAGCGCACTGCTTATGAGGTCGAAGCAGCATTGATTGATGCTTATCCTGGATTAACCAATAGAATTGGTGGTCAATTTAATCATATCACAATAAATGTATCGGATAAAGAGATGGTTATCTCTAAAGGGAGCAGAAATGCGAATGAATTGGTTGATATTCTTAATGCTAAATATTACGATGAGCCTTCGTTAGATTCTCCATACTACAGATATATTATTTTTAAGATTAAGAAGGAAACAGTAGATAATTGTGCTTGTGCTGACGATCCTAGATATGAGGCTACGAGGAAGAGCTGGCAGATCAATTCTAAAAGAGCAAAAAGTTATCGTTATGCCCTGTCTGTAACTGATGGTATTGTAAAGGCTGTATATAAAATAGATGAAGATGGGTGGTGTATAGATTCTGCAACAGATGGGAGATACTATTTCAATGGTGAGGATGTAAGCAACGACCCTAAAATAAAGGACTTATTTATAAATAAACGTGTGCCTGAAGAATATATGAAAAAAGGTTCTCAATCACCTTTCCTATATCATCCCAAAAAGTAGATTTATTGAGAAAGGGACCATTGCAACACCATTACAAACTTTTTGCTCAAGTTAGTACTGATCAGTAATGTGAAAGGATTTCAATTTTCAACACGTTCTTTGTGGTATAAATGTTGGCGATGCGGGTTTTTTGTACTTTTTCCTGACTTATCGAAAAAAAGTAGTATTTTTGTAAAGTAGTGGAGTTCGAATACAAGATTCCACAAAGTATGTGCAGTTTTGCTGTTGCAAGACTGTTGCCGTAGGCTTTGCCATATTCATTCATGATGTTGCCATAGATAGCTTCTCATCATAAATTTGCGATTTTGGAAATTAAATTGTGTGGACGGTATAATTGTATTTGCGGAGATATCTTTTTTAGATTAGTTTGATGCAGGAATCATTGACTAAAGAGTGCCTAAAAGGAGACTATTGCGTCAAACTGCTGATGGCGATTGTTGTAGTCGCTATTCATACTACAGATTGGAATTTGCTTGGACTTACAAAAGTCGCTGTCCCCTATTTCTTTGTTTCTTCTGGCTACTTCCTATTCCGTAAGATTGACGGAAAAAATAGGCAGGAATCTCTCAATATTGTCAGAGATTGGATTTGCAAAATATTGAGACTTTATTTGATATGTACGTTGGTATATCTGCCTTTTACAATTTATGGCTTTTACCAGGATAACCTTTCTTTATCAAAATCCATAGTCCTGTTCTTAAGGAACTTCTGTTTTGTAGGAGAGAATTATCTTTCATGGCCTCTGTGGTATCTTTTGGCTGTAGTATGGTCTGGTTGCATAATTTATGTCATGCGATCCTTAAATTGTAAAGTTTGGCTTATGTTTGCTATTGCCTTGGCTTTATATTTAATGGCGAACATTCTTGGATTAGATAATAATGATACATATATAAAGCTTTTTAAGACTACTAGGAATGGACCATTCTTTGGTTTGCTTTATATAACAAGTGGCGGATGTGTTTATTGTTACAATCTATTGAAAATTAAGAGACAACTGCTGTGCATCATATGTTTCGTATCATTTGTGTTAATGCAATTTGTTCATCAATTTAATTATGTCTTTGTTTTAACTCTATTCATGACGGCAATCTCTATCCCTATGGATTATATGGCAGAAAATTATGCGGTATTTGCTGGATCTATGAGCAAATGGATATATCTTTTACATATGATATTCGCAGGTATAATCTTATTACTTATGAATGACATTCCGGATTGGGTGACGTTTCTTGCTGTTGCATCTATCAGTATAGTGGTTTCTTACTTTATAGTACGCCATCAAGTATCTAAGATGAAAACTACTATATAATGTATACTGCAGTAATCATTCTTAACTTTAACAATAGTGAAGATACCATTAATTGTATCTCAAGTATTTTGAAGTATAATGATTCTCCCATACGGATTGTTGTTGTAGATAATGGATCACGGGATGAGGAAGAAAAAAAACTTGAACGATATTTCAATACCCATTTCAAGGATGATTTCAGACTGCTCCGTGACGGGGAAAATGTAGAGATTCATTCGCTCCCTTATGTGACGCTTGTTGCCAGTGATACCAATGATGGCTATGCTCGGGGAAATAACAAGGGATTAGAGATTGCGTACAAGGATGATTCTATAAGAGATTTGCTTATTCTCAACAATGATATTCTGCTTATTGAGAATATAATACCGAGATTAAAAGAGATATATTACCATGCTGAGAATTGTGGTGTGGTATCTCCACTCTTATATGCAAGAGATGGAAGTTCTGTCGAATATAACTGTGCACGTAAGAATCCAAAGGATTCCGATGTAATACTCCGGTTCCTTTTTCATAATAGAAATATACTAAATATACTAGGTAAAAAATCTGACGGGTTGAAACTATTGAAAAATAATCCTAAACTTATGGATTTAGAATATTTCCCGGTAGATTTGACTAGTGGCAGTTGTATGTTCATAAGCAAGAATCTGATGAAATCATTAGGTGGCTTTGACGAAGGAACGTTTCTATATTATGAAGAAAATATTCTATATAAAAAACTATCTGCTCTGGGACTGGTAAATTATTGCGCACCTTGTGTACATGCCATACATTTAGGCGGAAGTAGTACCGGAAAGGTTCACAACGCCTTTTTATGGCGTTGTAATTTTGAAAGTGCCGGATATTATCTTGAAAAATATTGTAATCTAAGTTTCCTACAAAAAGTATTATGGAAACTTATTGGATGGACAATGCCAAAAGATAGAGTTGAATAGGAAAGTAGTGGTGCGTGTGAGATTCATAAAGACTTTTGTTATGAAGATCGTTAGTTGGTTGATTTCTTTAATGACATATCCGAGGATGACCTTATTTGGCAAATCGGCAATTGTGTTTTCTCGCATTAAAGTTCCGAAGTCCACTAATCTTTCATCGGTTGGGGCTCAGATTAAAAAAGTGAGATAAGTATTTATGGATCAAATAATAGGGTCTATATAGGTAAGGGATCTGAAATTTATGCATCGACGATACGAGTTATCGGATCAAATAATAATATTGTCATAGGCCAGAGAGTTGCGATATATAACACGAATATCATTATAAGAAAGACAGACTCTGGTGCTATCTATATCGGGGATGGATCTTCTTTTTGGGGGGGCAAATATTGTGCCAGGGAAATAATAAGTCAATACGGATTGGGTCAGATTGCATGTTTGCTGATGGACTTGATCTACGAACCTCTGATGGACATATTATAATGAAAGAAGGTGAGCAAATTAATCATCCAAAGGATGTCTTGATCGGAGATAGGGTATGGATCGGAAAGGATGTCGCAGTGTTAAAGGGAGTAGAGATAGGAAGTGGCGCAGTCGTTGGTATTCGTTCAATTGTAACAAAGGACATAGAGTCTGGGACTGTCAATGTCGGTATACCTGCTAAAAAGATTCGTGACGGGGTGTATTGGAAGAGGTGAAAAATTCGAATAGGTCTGTCTTAGTAAATCGAAAGTGAGTAGATGTAATTCCTATTAAATGCAAAATGAGGATTGCTGTTTTGATAACTTGCTTTAATCGCAAGAATAAGACTTTGGCCTGCATTGATGCTTTGCAGGAAACCATACGCGCATGCTCAGATAAAATATCACTAACAGTGTACTTGACAGATGATGGATGTACAGATGGCACCTCGGATGCTGTTAGGAGTAAATGTTATGAAATACCAATAAACATACTTAATGGCACCGGAGACCTTTTTTGGAATGGCGGAATGATAAATTCATGGAAGGCAGCTATCGCGGATGGCGGATTTGATGGTTATCTTTGGATGAATGATGATACGGTTGTCCTTCCGGAATTTTGGCAGGATTTGATGGGCGCAAATGATTATTCTGAGAAAAAATTCAATAAGAGAGGAATATATGTCGGATCGACTAAAGATGCCTCAACAGGGGAATTTACTTATGGAGGATTCAAGTATTTGAATAAGTTGACATTGGTCGATAAGTTTGTTGTTCCGGATGGTGTGAATTTTCAAGAATGTGAGGCGGCTCACGGGAATATAACATATGTGTCTTCTGAAGTTGTAGAGAGTCAAGGAATATTTTGTGAAAAGTATTGGCATGGCGGAACCGATCATGATTATACTTTTCTTGCACACAAGGCCGGTTTTCCGGTACTTGTCCTTCCTCACTTTTCGGCTATTTGCGAAAACGATCATATCGGGAAAACCAGGGATTTTACGAAACTGCCACTTATCGGGAGAATAAAGCTGTTCAAATCGCCTAAGGGCTATAATATGCACAATATCCTTTTATTTAATAGGCGATGTTTTCCTTGGCGAGTCCCGTTTGCCTGGATATCTGGTGTTGTGAAAATGCTTTTTCCCCGCATTGGGTATGGTATATACTTGACTCTAAGGCGAGTTCGAAATAAATGAAAAAGATTTTCATTTCATATGCTAATGATGCCATGGCTTATTCTCTGAAGAGGATTGGGATGCAAGCCAGGAAACTCGGTATATTTGACGAGGTCACATTGTATACTCCGGAAGACCTGCCTGATTATGTAAAGGAATGTGAACTTATCAAGTATCCACGTGGGGCGGGTTATTGGGTATGGAAACCTGTAATGATTAATGAGACATTGTCAAGATTTGATAATGGAGATATAGTAGTATATGTTGATGCCGGTTGCACTCTTCGTAAATCATCCGAATGGAAAATGTTTTTCGGATTAATGGAAAGATATGATACAATATGTTTCCAATATGATGAGGACATGCCGGAATGGGAGAAGTGGGGGAGTTCTTCTTCTGCAATTAGCCATTGGACAAAGCATAATACACTTGACTTCTTCAGGGCATATTTTGGTAATGATGATTTTCTAGGATATAATCAAATAATGGGCGGCGTGCTTTTTATGAAAAATAAAGACAACCGCTTGTTGAAAGAGTGGTTAAGAATTATGCTGGAATTTCCTGAATTGGTCATTGATCCTTCAAAAGATGAACTCCTGTTGCAAGAAAAAGGCTATGCTGGTCATAGGCATGATCAGACTATCCTTACGCCACTTGCAATGACAGATCCCGACACAATTGTTCTTCCTGAGATAAGTGAAAGGTACACGAAGGATTCGTTCGTATGGGCTTCAAGAATCAGGGCTGCTAATTTTAGACAATTTATTAGTATACAGTTCAAACACTATCTGCGAATATGGCTTGGAGATAAACGGTTTGAAAAGATGAAGAAACTAATAGGGGCATAGTGGTTGACAAGGCTGAAAATACAAAGAGATTGGCAAAGAATACTCTGCTACTTTATGTGAGGTCTCTATTTAATCTTTTGGTCTCGTTGTATACGAGCAGACTGATTTTACAAGCTCTTGGTGTCGATGACTACGGGATTAATAATGCTGTCGCAGGCTTCGCATCCATGTTTTGGCTTGTGACGGGTTCTCTTTCAAGTGCTACGAGTAGATTTCTAACATTTGAATTGGGGAAAGGGAATAAGGAGAGACTTGGCCAGATTTTCTCCTTATCGCTCAATATAATGATTGGCTTTGCCATTTTGGTGCTAATCTTGTCTCAGACGATCGGAATTTGGTTTGTGCAGAACAAAATGGTGATACCGCCAGGAAGAGAGCGTGCCGCTATTGTTGTTTTTGAATTGGCTATAGTAACAGTCGTTTCTGGATTTATCGTATCACCTTTCAATTCCGCAATTATAGCGCATGAGAAAATGGGATTATATGCAATTGTCGGTATATGCGAGACCGTATTGAAATTAGCTATTGCCATTTTCTTGACTTATGGAGAGTATAAAGCAGATGTGTTAATCTTATATGCGGCATTATGGATGTTAAGTACCTTATTGATTCAATCTGTAGCTATTGTTTATACATCCATACATTTTGGGGAATGTCGCCCAAGAGCTTACTTTGATAGGAAATCATTTCTGGAATTATTCGGATTTGCGGGATGGAATTTTTTGGGTAGTATGTCTGGTACTTTCAGCAACCAAGGGGTAAATATGCTTATAAACATATTTTATGGACCAGCCGTCAATGCGGCTAGGGGCCTTACTTCTACGGTGAGAAATGCAGTATCTATTTTCGTGAATAACTTTACTTTGGCTCTTACTCCACAAATAACAAAAGCTTATGCTGCGGAAGATATTGACTATATGAATTCATTGGTTTATCGAGGCTCAAAATTCTCATTTTACATTATGTTTTTCATATCTCTTCCGCTTATCTTGGAAACAAAATATGTGCTCTCATTGTGGCTGACAATGGTTCCTGAACATACTGTGGAGTTCGTTCGTCTTGCTCAAGTAGTAAGTTTGACGGATTTATTGTATGTAATATTTGCCAATGTTCAAAATGCTACAGGAAATATTAGGGATTATAAGATAATAATGAGCATTTTGACGTTTCTGAATTTTGTTCTATCATGGTTTTTTTTGAAGATAGGCTTTAAGATAGAAGTTATATATTTTGTTGCAATTGCCGTTTCTTTGATGCAGGCCATAGTGACTTTGAAGATAGTTAAACCGACGATGAAATTCTCCTTTAAAGAACTTCTAGAGAAAGTATATATTCCGGAATTATTGGTGGTGTTGTGCTCTTCAATATTTCCTGCCCTGTTATATCTTTCACTCCCTTATGGTTGGAAACGATTTTTAATCGTTGGATTGGTCAGTGTAGTTTGTTCTTCTTTTTCAATCTTGTTTATAGGGGCAACCAAAGGTGAAAGAGCGTATGTTTTGTCGGAAGTAAAGAGTAAGTTGGGTTTTACGGCATGACAATATGGCCTTCAACGCTTCTCTGTCATTGCTCAAATTGGATGAGACATTTTGCGTTTGAGAACGGATTATGCGTATTATTCAATGAATTACTGAAGATGTTGTTGTACCGTATTACTTTATCGGGATGATGATTCCCTGGCTTGGAAATCTGCCAAAACTGCATTTTATCGACCGGTGGTTCAAAAAAATACTATTAACGGCGTCAGAGACACCAAATTGATATTTATAAAGCGAGCCATTGCAAAATTAATTAAGAAATGGACTGGATACCTCCTAAAGACAAACTTAGGGCATATTTATATTCTTTTCGCAAGAAAAGGGCTTTTAGAAAAATGGATGGATTAATTTATCCAGATTTAACTTTGACAGGTGGAGATTGCATCACTATAGGGAAAAATTCTATTATCGGTAAACATGTTATATTATCCGTGTGGAAAAAATCCGCGAGATTGGCAGGATTTAATAACCCGTCGCTGGTGATAGGAAATGGTGTTGATATAGGAGAATACAACCATATAACAGCAATTAATCGTATTGAAATAGGTGATGGTGTGTTAACTGGCCGTTGGGTGACAATTTCTGATAATAATCATGGGGACACAAGTTACTCTACATTGCAGTTAAGACCTATTAAAAGGCCTGTGATTTCATCCGGACCAATTATTATAGAGGAAAATGTTTGGATTGGCGACAAAGCAACGATTCTTGGTAACGTTCGAATCGGTGAGGGAAGCGTTATAGGATCTAATGCCGTTGTTACAAAAGACGTCCCACCCTACTCGGTTGTCGCAGGAGTCCCTGCCCAAATAATTAAGAATGTTCATCCGCATTAATTGTTGTTTCCACTATATCCTCCATTAACAAGTATATAATAATCGTTAGATTGTGTCAAAACTTCTATTGAGTATATTTATTTGCCTCAATTCTATCCAATATCAGAAAATGATAAATGGATGGGGCTGGTTTTACAGATTGGACTAATGTAGGATTAGGTAAACCATTATAATAAGGAAGCAATGGTATCGATAGCAATGGCCACATATAATGCAGGTAAGGATGGAGGCAAATATCTTCGGATGCAGCTGGATTCAATATTGGCACAAACGATACAGGAGTATGAGGTGGTTGTTTGTGACGATAATTCTTTAGATGGTACTGTGGACATTCTGAAAGAATATGCAGAGAGAGATAGTCGTTTCAGAATATATGAAAATGAAGTTAATTTGGGAATTGTGAAAAATTTTGAGCGGGCGATAACATTATGTGAAGGTGAATATATCGCTTTATCAGATCAAGATGATGTTTGGTTGCCAGACCATATTGAAACATTAATAGGGGCAATTGGCGATAAAATGTTGGTTTGTGGCAATATGCTGCTGATAGATGCAAATGGAGAGTTGATTTCCGAGTATCCTTGCAGTTATCTTCAAAGTATAGATTGGCTACCGGAGGACGATATTGATAAGGCATATTCTATCATCTATTTTTTCAACTGCTTTTTGGGACAATCGATCTTATTTAGAAAGGAACTTGTTAAATATATATTGCCGATTCCTTCAGATATACACTTTCATGATTTCTGGTTTTCTCTATCTGCATGTTTTCATGGTGGATTGAATTTTACGGATAAAATCGTTACTAAATATAGGCGGTATACAGATAATCATAGCTGGACACCAATGGAGAGGCAGAATAGATTAGGTTGTCTCAGGGCTCATTTTAAAGGTAAGTTTTTTTCAGATCGTAGACCTTATCTTAACGCGTTGAATCCCAAAACAGAAGAAGAAACGGAATTCGTCCGCATGGTAAATAGATACATTGCAAATGTTTCATGTAGGGGAGGGCGATTTCGTAACTTGATATTTGAAATAAAGAATTTTAGGCGTATTTACAGGAGCAAACATAATTTCCTTGTTCAGTCTTTAATGGAAATTAAAGATTGGATGGTGGCAAAATTGTAATGCGGAGTTATTGGGGATAAACCTTCAAAACAAAATATGGCAGAAAAAAAAGCAATCATTACGGGTATTACTGGTCAGGACGGATCTTTCCTCGCTGAGTTCCTTATAGAGAAAGGGTATGAGGTTCACGGTATTATGCGCCGTTCCTCATCGTTCAACACCCAAAGGATAGAACACCTCTACCTTGACGAATGGGTGAGGGACATGAAACAGAAAAGGCTTATAAACCTCCACTGGGGAGACATGACGGACTCCAGCTCACTGGTTAGAATTATAAACGAGGTCAAACCCAACGAGATATATAACCTTGCGGCCCAGAGCCACGTCAAAGTGAGTTTCGATGTTCCGGAATTCACCGCAGACACGGATGCCGTAGGCGTACTCAGACTTTTGGAGGCTGTGCGCATTTGCGGGCTGGAGAAGACCTGCCGCATTTATCAGGCTTCCACATCGGAACTTTACGGTAAAGTCCAGGAAGTCCCCCAGAGTGAAACCACCCCGTTCTATCCCAGGTCCCCTTATGCAGTTGCCAAACTGTATGGCTTTTGGATAATGAAAAACTATAGGGAAAGTTATGGGATGTACTGCTGCAACGGAATACTCTTCAACCATGAATCCGAAAGGCGGGGTGAAACTTTCGTCACAAGGAAGATAACACTGGCTGCCGCCAGGATAGCGCAAGGCTTCCAGGACAAGCTTTACCTGGGTAACCTCAATTCCCTCCGCGACTGGGGCTATGCGAAAGATTATATCGAATGCATGTGGCTTATTCTGCAGCAGGATGAACCCGATGACTTCGTCATAGCGACAGGTCAGTACCATACCGTAAGGGAATTCTGTACGCTCGCTTTTAAGGAAGTGGGTATTGAACTGGCATGGAAGGGGACGGGGCTTGACGAGAAAGGGTATGACACCAAGACCGGCAAAATCTTGGTGGAAGTGGATCCCAAATATTTCCGTCCCGCGGAAGTGGACCAGCTGCTCGGTAACCCAGCCAAGGCCAAGGAAAAACTCGGATGGAATCCCCGGAAGACGTCTTTCGAGGATTTGGTCAAGATAATGGTCAAGCACGACATGAAGAAGGTGCGCAAACTATACCTAAGGTCATTGGAGGACAAGAAGGATGCAGAAGAACAGTAAGATATATGTGGCGGGCCACCGCGGTATGGTGGGTAGTGCCATAGTAAGGGAACTTGATCGCCAAGGCTATACAAACATTATAACCAGGACGCATAAGGAACTGGACCTTTGCAGGCAGGATGAAGTGGAATCGTTCTTCGCTGAGGAAAAGCCCGAATATGTATTCCTTGCCGCAGCTAAGGTCGGTGGAATAATCGCCAACCAGAATGCTTTGGCGGATTTCATGTATGACAACATGATCCTTGAGATGAACGTCATACATTCCGCATGGCAGAACGGTTGCAAGAAACTGGAATTCTTGGGTTCTTCGTGCATATATCCCAGGATGGCACCCCAGCCTATGAAGGAAAGTTGCCTTCTGACCGGAGAATTGGAGAAGACCAATGAGGCTTACGCCCTTGCCAAGATAAGTGGGCTCAAGTACTGCGAGTTCCTGAACAGGCAGTACGGGACCGACTACATATCTGTGATGCCGACAAACCTCTACGGCCCAAACGACAATTACCATCCCACCCATAGCCATGTGCTGCCAGCCCTCATAAGGAGATTCCATGAGGCGAAGGTTTCTGGGGCCAAGAGCGTTACATGTTGGGGAGACGGCTCGCCCCTTAGGGAGTTCCTCTATGTGGATGACCTGGCCAACCTTTGCGTATTCCTTATGAACAACTATAGCGGCAATGAAACTGTCAATGCGGGAACCGGAAAGGAACTCACCATTAAGGAATTGACGGAAAAAGTAGCAAAAATCATAGGTTACGATGGAGAAATCTTGTGGGATACGTCAAAACCTAATGGCACTCCCCGTAAACTCCTGGATGTCAGCAAGGCTACTGAACTTGGTTGGACCTACAAGACGGAATTAGAGGATGGAATACGTCTTGCTTATGAAGATTTCCTTAACAATCCAATGAGAGCTTAAAGATAAACAAACCATAAACAAAATAAAAGAAGAGGCAATGAATTACGCACTAATAATAGCAGGTGGATCAGGTAATCGAATGGGGCAAGATATTCCCAAACAATTCATGTATCTTGAAGACCGTCCTATAATAATCCATACCATGCAGGCCTTCCAAAGACATGCGGATATAGATGGCATTGCCGTCGTTTGTCTTGACGGATGGGAGACGGTCCTCCGCTCATATGCAAACCAATTTTCAATAACTAAGCTTAAATGGATATTCAGGGGAGGATCGACTGGCATGGAGTCCATCCGGAATGGAATTTATGGATTAAAGGAATATGGGTGTGATGATGAGGATCTTGTTTTAATCCATGATGCTGTACGACCGTTGCTTTCAGGGGAAATAATATCTTCTAACATAGTTATTTGCAAAAAATATGGATATGCGGTAACAGGTATACAATGTCGTGAGGCCATATTGGAAAGTGATGATGGCTTTACATCGACTACGAGCATTCCGCGAGACAAACTCATAAGGACACAGACACCTCAAACATTTCGTTTGAAAAATATAATTGCCGCACATGAAGATGCGGCAAAAAAAGGAATCACAAATTCTGTCGCTTCATGTACTCTTGTCGCGGAACTTGGAGGTAGGGAAATGCACATAGTACCAGGTTCCGAAAAGAATATAAAAGTGACCACTGTTGAAGATCTTGAAATTCTTAAAGCCCTTATGCATACCGAAAAGGAGTCATGGCTGAAATAAACTATTATACAGACATAAAAAAAGCAGCAGAAGATATACCGGCGGATAAGTTTGTCGGTTCTAGTGTCCTGGTTACGGGTGCTACTGGTCTTATTGGCTCTTGTCTTATAGGCATATTAATGAATGTTCCAGGTGGAGGTTTCGATGTGTATGCAGCAGTGAGGAACCCGTATAAGGCAGAGAAGTCCTTTTCATCGTATAAGAATAACGAACATTTCCATATTATAGAATATGACGTGACAAGACCGCTGACCGGGGATGTTGAATATGACTTTATCATCCATGCTGCCGGATATGGAAATCCGGGTGCTTTTGCTTCTTGTCCTGTGGATGTAATGCTTGCAAATATTCTTGGTACCAATAATCTTCTTGAATACGGCAGGAGACATGGGGTAAAAAGATTTGTATATGTGTCTTCCGGAGAAGTTTACGGTAGGGGAGATGGAAAAATATTTAAGGAAGATGATAGTGGCTATGTGAATAGTATGGTACATCGTTCATGTTATCCTTCTTCGAAAAGAGCTGCAGAAACCTTATGCGTATCATATGCTGCTCAGTATGGGGTGCATGTGTGTGTTGCGAGGCCTTGTCATACTTACGGACCATATTTCAGTGAAAAAGACGACAGGGTATATGCGCAATTTATTAGGAACGTTATTAACGGCGAGGACATAATATTGAAGAGTTCAGGGGAACAGTTCCGTTCTTGGTGCTATGTCGTTGATTGCGCTAAAGCCATACTTTTCATTCTATTTAAGGGAGAGAATCTTCAAGCGTATAATGTGGCGGATGAAAACTCTACGGTGTCGATAAGGGAACTTGCTGAGATGATTGCATCCATATCGGGACAACGTGTCGTATTTGAAAGGCCTAGTGATGAGGAGAAGAAAATGTTCAACACGATGGCAAAGTCTGTATATGATACAAGCAGACTTCATGGATTGGGGTGGAAAATTGCGGGAACACTTAAAGAAAAGATGGTTAAAACCATTGAGGCCGCGAGGGAGAGGAGATGAAAACAACGTCTATTCAACTAAGGAACTTATCTGATGCTGAAATTAAAGGGATCCAGATGAAAATTCTTGAGGAAATCCATGGATTTTGTGTAGAGAGAAACATCAGGTATTCTTTAAGTGGGGGATCATTATTGGGCGCCGTAAGGCATGGCGGTTACATACCGTGGGATGATGATATTGATTTGATGATGCCAAGGCCTGATTATGAGAGGTTTATAATGGAGTTTAATTCAATTGATAATGAATTGCTGGATTTAAGGAAGTCTGCTACTTGTGTGGAAATGTTTGTGAAAGTGAGTAGAAGACATACTTACATGACCGACAGAACTCTTGGTAGGACAATGTGGGGTGTTAATGTGGATGTTTTTCCAATAGACGTAGTCCCAAGTGATTATGATAACCATTACGGGATATTTCAAAAATATAGGGATGGTCTGGCTATAGTATGTCCATATTATAGGGAAATGAGGAATGATCGTTTCAAATGGATGTGTAAATATTTTATGAAAAGGATGGCTCATCCATTAATTCCTGGTTGTTTAAAAATGAAAAAGAAAATAGATGGACTAATATCAAATTGGGACGAGTCAAGCACTTTTGCCGGTGTCTTACTTGGAAGTTACGGAAAGCGCGAGATCATGCCTGCAGACATATTTAGTTCATACAAAAATATTGATTTTGAGGGAGAACAATTCCGTGCCATTGAAGATGCGGACTCATACCTCACGGGAATATATGGAAACTATATGTCACTTCCACCTATGGAAAAACGAGTGACGCATCATTTGTACGATGTATATATTGAGTTGTAGCTATGAAAACGATACCTATTTTATTCACTTTTGATCCAAGCCTGATAATCCCGGCTGGAGTTTGCATATCGTCATTGTTGGAAAGTGCCGAAAAGGACACGTTTTATGATATATTCATATTATATGGTGAGTCGTTTTCATTCGATGAATCTTATCTCGACAGGCTTTCAAATAAGTATGAAAATTTTCACATCACTTACAGGAAAGTAAAGGGAGAGTTCAAGGGGGCATATGAGGTGCGAGGTATTCCTGAAACTGCTTATTATAGGCTGATATCTCCCGAACTCATTCCTGAATATGACAAGATCCTGTATTCTGATGTAGATGTGATATTTAGAGAAGATCAAGCCAGATACTATGACATTGAACTGGGTGATAACTATTTTGCGGCTGTTGATAATTGTTCTGCACTTAGACCTAACGTACAGAAATATCTTTATGATGAATTGGGCTTAAATTTCAGGGAAGGTTATTTTTATTCGGGTAACCTTCTAATTAATTCATCCCTGATTTTACGGGAAGGCGTAGTGGATAAATTTAGGAGTTTGGCCACCAATAAGTACAAGCAACAGGATATGGACATTATAAATATCGTATGCAATGGACGAATAAAGGCGTTGAATCCTTCTTTTTGTCTTACGGTGCAACTTTATAACCTGATTATGGAAAGACGTATGGATATGTCAAGGATATATGGTGACGAGGCGTTGAGATACGCACTTACTCATGGTACGGTGCATTATAATGGAGCCAAACCATGGCAAAAGCCCTGTATGAATATGGACATATGGTGGAAATATTATAGGGAATCTGTTTTTTTTGATGAGAAGATGTGTCATGACTTTTGGAAGAAACAATCAAGTGCCTTGGAACGCCTTTCTTTTGTGAAAAGGGTGAAGATTCTACTGAGATATCCACTGGATAGAAAAATGATAAATAAACAATAAGTGTTATGGCTGAAAAATATATAGAGCAAGTGGATTTTAGGAAGCAGATGCTTGATATACTTGAAGATATCCATAAGTTCTGCTTGGAAAATAATCTTCGCTATTGGATAGCTTACGGTACTTTACTTGGTGCGGTAAGGCACAAAGGCTTTATCCCTTGGGATGATGACATGGATATTTGTTTGCCAAGGCCGGATTACGAACGTTTCCTTAAAGAATATTCTCATCCGAATTACAAAGTGATATCACCATATACCGATAAGGATTATCCTTTGGATTATGCGAAGGTACATGATATAAGAACGATAGTCAAAGAACAAGGAGGAGACGGCAATTGGGGAATATTTATAGATGTTTATCCGGTAGATGGTGTAAAATCAAAAGAAGAGTTTGAAAAAACAAAGAAGAAAGTTAGGACATACAGGCATTTTGTCGCTAATCAAAGGTTTACCCGTAATTATAGGTTATCGGAAATTAAAGATTCCAAAAAGAAGGTGGCAGCCATAGCCGGTAAATTGATGCACCCTTTTGTTTCAATGAATTATTTCTTGAAGCGGCAAGATAAGGTTATGCGAACTTCTGATTTCAATTCTAGTGAATTAGTATGTAATTTCTGTGGATTGGAGCCTTTGCTTTTCCCGAAAGAGTGGGTAAGTGAATTTGAAGAAATCCCATTCGAGGACCGAATGTTCTGTGCGCCAAAAGCATATGATAACATGCTGACACTAAGATATGGTGACTATATGACTCCCCCATCTCCCGAGAGACAAAAATCATTGCATGATATAAAGGCATATTGGAAATGATGCCTAAGGTTTCTGTCATAGTTCCCTTTTACAATGTATCTCCTTACATTGAGAGATGCGCTGAGTCATTGATGCGTCAAACTCTTGATCAAATTGAGTTCATATTTGTTGATGATGCTTCACCGGATGATAGCAGGCGAATTTTAGAAACTGTGATTTCCCGCTATCCGAAAAGAGATGTCACGATATTGACGCATAATGTAAATAAGGGGCTTCCGGCTTCGCGGAACACAGGTTTGTTTAAGGCATCTGGAGATTATATATATCATTGCGATTCGGATGATTATCTGGAACCTGATATGCTGGAGAAATTATATGATACCGCAATAGGCACGTCTGCAGATCTGGTATATTGTGATTTCTATCTTAGTTTTGAATCTGAGGAAAGGTACATGAGCAACCCTTATTATGTTAATGGGATGAATATGTTGACAGGTGGTTTCCTTTCTGGGGCCATGAAATATAATGTTTGGAATAAATTGGTTAAGAGAACTTTATATTCGGATGCTAAAATAGTTTTTCCTGAAGGACATTCTATGGGAGAGGATATGACGATGATAATGTTATGTGCCAAAGCTGATAGGGTTTCACATGTTCCAAGTGCATTGTATCATTATGTTAAACTTAATTCAAATGCATTCACTAATACGTTTTCCACAAAACATATAGAGGATATAAAATATAATTCTGAACGAACAATAAAATTTTTGAAAGAGATTAAAGGAATTGGAGAAAGGGACATAGCCCTATTTAAACTCAGTGTTAAACTCCCTTTCCTGTTTTCTTCTGATAAGAGGCAATATGAACTGTGGTCAGAGTGGTATCCTGAGGCCAATAAGTATATAAAAGGGGATAAAGAAATTTCATGTCGGACTCGGATAGTACAATATTTTGCTAGCAAGGGACAATTCTGGCTTGTTTCAGCTTATTCTAATGCTGTAAACTTGTTTTATAAATTGCATTACGGAAGAAGATGATTAAGATTCTGAAAATAATCTTTGTTGGAATTCTGACCAGTTTTTTCTTTTTCCCTGTTGAATTCCAAGCCTTACCTGGCATAAACACGAAAATGATGCTGGCTGCTATAGGCTTAGTACTCTTTGTGTTCACGCTTGTGCAAAAACGGGAATTCTCAATTCCTAAAGAGCTTCTTGTGCTTCTTTTCTTGGCGTGTTTGGTTTCTCTTGTGGCACTGTTTTCCATTACGATAAACCATACCCCCGATATGTCATATGTGACATACATAGTGTCTTTGTCCGTATGGATGAGTGCGGCGTTTGTAGTATGTGTATGTATTAAAGCTGTGCACGGTCGGATAGATGTGGAACTTGTCTTGGATTATCTTACGGGAGTCTGTGTGTTCCAATGCATTATTTCATTGTTGATTAATTTTAATCCGGCAGTACAGAGACTTGTGGACTCAATTTTTAGGCAGGGGCAGGAATTGTTACAGGAGATGGGAAGACTATATGGAATCGGAGCTTCTCTTGACGTTGCGGGTTCAAGATTCTCTACAGTTATAGCGGGGCTTGGGCTTTATCTCTCTGAGTCTAAATTCAGATTATCCTTAAAGAAAAGAAACATTTATATATTGTCATTTGTGCTGATAACAGTTATTGGAAACATGATAGCGAGGACAACGCTGGTTGGGACGATAATTGGGTTGGGAATCATTTTGGTTTCATTCCTTTTTACCGGCTGGAATGCTTTGTCGGATAAGATAGGCTCTCTAGCTTCATGGCTCATCCTTTTGCTATTTGCAATAATTGTCAGTGTGTATTTGTATAGGACAGATGCCCAATATCGTGATTTGTTCCGGTTCGCATTTGAGGGCTTCTTTAATTTGGTAGAAGAGGGCACGTGGGAGACGAATTCAACCGCGAAACTCCAGACAATGGTCGTGTTTCCGGAAACTATGCATACGTGGATTATCGGTGACGGATATTTTAATAATGCACGAAGTGACATAAACTATGTGGGTGATTCCACTGATCAAGGTTTCTATATGGGAACGGATGTGGGTTATCTGCGCTTCATATTCTACTTTGGGATAATCGGACTCATTGCAATGATTGCGATTGTTTCGTATTCTGCGGTAGCTTGTATGAGACGATTCTGGGATGAAAAAATCATTTTCGTTCTGGCATTGATAGTTGGGTTAATTGTTTGGTTCAAAGTTGCCACAGACGTATTTCTGTTTTTTGCTCTTTTCTTGTGCGCGGCGTTTGTCGCAGATAAAGAAGAATATGGATTGGTGCCTTGAAAGTATTATATAACATAGCAGGACTTTACCGGCCGGCCGGAATGGAAAAGATACTGACGGACAAGGTCAACTATCTTTCCGATAAAGGTTACGAGATAACCATAGTAACCACTGAGCAGAAGGGAAGGGATATTGTTTATCCATTGCATTCATCTGTAAAAACGATAGATTTAGATGTGGGATATGAGGACAATAATGAGGGTACATTCTTGTCTAAATTTGTAAATTATCCAATAAAACAAAAAAAACATAAGGACCTGCTTAGTGAAGTTCTTTACAAGGAGCATCCGGATGTGGCCGTGTCGATGTTTTGTGGAGAGGAAAGATTTCTGGCAGATATAAAGGACGGCAGCAGAAAAATCATCGAGGTCCATTTTTCCAGATTTAAACGTATACAATATTCTCGAAAGGGTATATGGGGCCTATCTGATAGGATACGCTCATTTGTGGATGCTAAGGTGATAGGAAAGTTTGATAAATTTGTAGCACTTACCCAAGAAGATTTGGAATATTGGGGAAATCCCTCAAACGGCATAGTAATACCAAACTTTGTTTCGTCTTATCCTGATACGGCATCGGACCTTAGTGCGAAAACAGTCTTGGCTGTTGGTCGGCTTTCTTATCAGAAAGGTTTTGATCGCTTAATAACTGCATGGAAAAATGTTTGTGATGCGTGTTTGGATGTTGGAGGAGATGGATGGATACTTAGATTGGTTGGGGATGGAGAATGTATGGATAATTTAAAGCAGCAGGCTTTAGATTTAGGTATTGAAAAAAGGGTCGTATTTTCCGGTCAACAGAAGGATATGGATAAGGTTTATAGAGACGCTTCTATTTTGGCGCTTTCGTCGCATTATGAGGGGATGCCTATGGTACTGATGGAGGCACAAGCTTATGGTATCCCAATAGTTTCATTTGATTGTAAATGTGGCCCTAAGGATATCGTGGCAAACAATGTGGATGGTTTTTTAGTCAAGGAAGGAGATGTGGATGGATTGGCGGATGCTATTACAGAACTGATAAAAAATGAACAGTTGCGGATGGACATGGGATTGAAGGCCCGCGAACATTCTTTGGAATGGGATAAAAAATCAATAATGGACAAATGGCAAAAAGTGTTGGAAGGAAGATTGTAGTTTCTGCCGTAAATATCCGTAAGGGAGGTACTTTGACAATTTTACGGGATTGTCTTAGGTATTTGTCAGGCAAAAGCCAGTTGTCTGTCACGGCTATTGTTCATTCAAAAAACCTTTGTTTTTATGAAGGGATTGACTATATTGAAATTCCTTGGAGTATTAAGAGCTGGTTCCATCGTTTATGGTGCGAATATGTATTTTTAGACAAAATTTCCAAGAGAGTCGGGGATGTCGATTTGTGGCTTTCTTTGCATGACACGACCCCTTGGGTAAGGGCTAAACATCAGGCGGTATATTGTCATACATCTTATCCTTTCATGAAAATCCGAGCGCGAGATTTCCTTATGGATTACAAGATACCGTTATTCGCATTGTTCACCAAATATGCGTATAAGACAAATGTCCATAAAAACGACTATCTGATTGTCCAGCAGGAATGGTTTAGGCGTGGCCTTGAAAAAATAACCAGATTTGATATGGACAAGATTATTTTGGCTCCACCAAGAATGACGTCCCCTCAAATCGCAAATCAAGAAAAGGCATCTCCTCCTTGTTTCATTTATCCTTCAACTCCGGATTGCCATAAGAATTTTGAGGTATTATTGGAGGCTGCGTCACTTTTGGAAAAAAAGATAGGGAAGGGAAAGTTTAAAGTTCTCATAACAATAGCTGGAAATGAGAATAGATATGCTAAATGGTTGTATGGTAGATGGGGATCCCTTTCTTCGGTAGACTTTCACGGTTTTATGGCTCAAGAAGAATTATTTTTGTCATACGGAAAATCAGTGTGTCTTGTTTTCCCCTCAAGGATAGAAACGTGGGGCCTTCCCATATCTGAATTTAAACCTACAGGGCAGCCAATGATCCTTTCAAATCAACCATATGCCCGCGAGAGTGCTTCTGGGTGCGAATATGTTGCATTCTTTAATAACGAGAGCCCAAAGGAACTTGCCTCTTTAATGGAAGATGTGCTTCATTCGGATTTCTCTCATTTTTCTGCTGTTCCAGATTTATCTGTAGAGCCTCCCTTTGCTAATGGCTGGGATGAACTTTTTAATCTTTTGTTGAAAAAATGATATGAGGATATTGCAGATAGGAAAATTTTATCCGATAAGAGGAGGAGTGGAAAAGGTTATGTGGGATTTGACGTGTGGCCTTTCTGCTTTGGGAATTGATTGCGATATGCTTTGTGCTCATTTGGAAAATGATGTGAAAGAAATTGACCTTAATGAACATGGACGGGTAATCTGTGTGCCGGCTATAACAAAGAAGGCTTCGACTATGATAGCGCCTTCTATGATTAAGTATATGAGAGAGCATTGTAATGAGTATGATATAGTACATATTCATCATCCGGATCCTATGGCTTGTCTTGCGTTAAAGTTGAGCGGGTTTAGCGGAAAGGTTATTGTTCATTGGCATAGCGATATAATATCACAAAAATTAGGTTTAGGTTTATATCGGCCACTTCAGAATTGGATGCTGAGGCGGGCGACTAAAATTATAGGTACGACACCGATTTATGTGCAACAATCTGGAGAACTTCAAAAATTTAAAGATAAATTGGATTATGTCCCGATTGGTATAAAACCAATGAAATTTGATGAAGAGAAGGCATCCAAAGTTAGGAAGAAATACGATGGAAAAAAAATAGTCCTTTCAATTGGACGCCTCGTGCCATATAAAGGCTATGGATATTTAATAGGTGCCATGCAGTACCTTAGTGAAGATTATCATTTGATAATAGGTGGCGAGGGACCATTAAAGAATGATCTTATCAATCAGATTGACATGCTTGGCTTACAAGACCGTGTGACCATGGCAGGTTATGTGCCAGAAGAAGACTTATCTGTATTATTTGGGGCCTGTAGCATTTTTGTGCTAAGCTCCATAATGAAGACAGAAGCGTTTGGTATAGTCCAGCTTGAGGCATTCTCATGTGGGAGGCCCGTTGTGGCAACTAAAATTCCGGAATCTGGGGTCCCTTGGGTGAACGAAGACGGATATTCAGGTCTCAATGTCCCAATAAAAAATTCAAAAGCTATAGCTGATGCTATTGTAAATATATGTGGAGGGGATTATTGGTATTTTGCTAAGAATGCATTGGATAGATATAATAAAGTATTTACATATGGTAAAATGATAAATAAAATTAAAAATATTTATGAAAAAATTCTTTAATCTATTTTCGTTACTCTTGCTCATAACGGTAACAAGTTGCGTGTCTTCTAGGAGTATGACTTATCTTTTGGATATGGAGTATGATACGAAGTATCCAGTTACTACCCAACCTGACATCAAAGTTCAAAAAGGGGACAAATTGCAAATTTCCGTATTTAGCGACGATGCGGCTTTGACTGCACCATTCAATCCCACGGCTGGGCTTAAGGAAGATCCCCAATCCACTATGGTTACTTATACCGTAGATAATTACGGGAATATAGACTTTCCCGTATTGGGAAATGTCTATGTTGAAGGGATGAGTCCCAAAGAATTGCAGAAGCACCTGGAGGAAAAAATTACTGAATCAGGATATATCAAGAAACCGATTGTTAATGTGAAACTTGATAATTTTATTATTACAATTATTGGAAGTTCAGGTAATAGTGTGCTGAAAATGGATCGTGACAATGTTAATATACTACAAGCGGTGGCTATGGCAGGGGGAACGAACGAGAATGATATAATTAACGATGTCATGTTGATAAGGACTCAAAATGGTGTACGTGAGGCATATTCTGTCAATTTGCAGTCAAAAGACCTGTTTGACTCTCCAGCCTTTTATCTTCAGCAGGATGATGTTCTGTACATTAAACCTAAGGGCGGATTCCTCTCAAGGACAACTAATACGGGCATTAGAATATTTGGATTGGCTATCAGCGTTTTGAATGTTATAACAAGTGTCCTTTTGGTTACATCCCTTAGCGAATAGAAAATATCTTATTCAAGACTTATTTTATAATTTTAAAGTTTTGTTTGAACAGATAGATATATGAAACAAAACAATCAGATAAACGTAAAAGACTTGTGCTTTTATTTCTTTAACCATTGGCACTGGTTCTTAATAAGTGTCCTGATATTTGTCGGAATAGCATATTATCGTTATGCCAAGACGCCTTTGGTTTACAGGAGTTCTGCAACTGCCATTCTCAAGAATCCCAGTAATACCAAGGCTTCTGTACGTATGGAGAGTTATAGTAGTAAGATTAATCAAGTCTCAATGTCAGACGAGATATTGCAGCTTCAGTCTAAGAGTTTGATGACGGAAGTGGTAGAATATCTTGATGCAGACGTTAATTATTCATTCCATATAAAACTTAGGGATGTAGAACTTTATGACAAAACTCCCGTAAAGATGTATTTTGTGCGTGATGAGGAAAATATTCCCATCATTAGGGCTAAAGTGTCATTTTTGGATGACACTAGAATAAAGTTGGATATGAGCCAACCGACAAAAGTATCTGAAACAGTTACCTTAGGAGATACATTAGTTTATGATGGCTTGAGAGTAGTATTTGTACCAACACAATATTTCAGAAGTTATGGAAAAAATAAGGAACTTACCATCACTAAGAATAAAGTGACAAATGCTGTCGCATCATACTTGTCAAGAATGAAAATAACGCAGAATGAGGGTAGTATATTGAATCTTACAATTCAAGATTATTCGCTAAATCGGGCATGTGATATATTGAATACATTGATTGAAAAGTATAATGCTGATGCAGTAAGAGATAAGAATAGGATTGCTGTAAATACCGCAGCTTTTATCAATGATCGAATAATGATTATTCAATCAGAGTTGGGTGACGTCGAACGAGATTTGTCAAAATTCAAGAGCTCGAAACAGGTGATGAATGTTGATCAGACTGCAACTCAATATCTTAATGAAAGCCGTAGCTATAATTCAGAGCAGTCTCAGGTTCAGGTTAAGATAAATATGGCAGATTACTTACTTGATTATCTCAAGAATAGTTTTGGAACGTATGAAACTGTGCCTTCAAATTCTGGGATGGATGATGCTATTATAGATAAGGCTCTTGGTGATTATAATGCCTTAATATTGCGTAGAGAAAAGTTGTTGTCTGCCGCAAGTCCATCTAGCCCTGCTGTTCAGCAGATAGATGCTTCCATTAAGGATCAACAGACAAATATCATCTCAATGGTTGATAAGGCAAAAGAGAATCTTAAATTAAGTATTAAGAATTTATCCAAAAAGGAAAATGAAGCATTAAAGAAATTTACTTCTATGCCGGAGCTGGCACGACAAATGCTTTCAATTGAGCGTCAGCAAAACATAAAAGAATCACTTTATATCTATCTGCTTAATAAGAGGGAAGAGAATGCATTGACTCAAGCTATGGCGGATGATAATGCGAGAATGATAGATTCTGCTGCCGGACCATCTTCTCCAATTTATCCATTGAGAAACCGTATGCTGATGATGGCATTTCTTATAGGTCTTTTTATCCCGGCATTTATACTTATTTGTATGCTTTTCTTGGATAGCAAGATAAGGAATCGAAAAGATATAGAGGAAAGTACAACTGTTCCATATTTGGCGGATCTTCCTGAATTGAAGAAGAAAAAGAGCAAGAAGAAAGATAATATAGCTGAAAAAGATGGGGTTGAATATATTCATGGTGGCACTGACGTATTTAAGGAGGCTATGAGAATGATGTGTACTAACATTGAATATATGAGACCTGAGGGATGTACGAACCCTGTTCTGATGACGTCTTCTTTTAATGCAAAAGCCGGAAAGTCCTTTGTGACTAGGAATATGGCAGCTTGTCTTGTTGATGCAAATAAAAAAGTTGTTGTAATAGATGTGGATTTGAGAAAAAGAACGATATCCGGATTCTTTAATCTGAAACATAACAGAACAGGTTTGTCAAATTATTTATTGGATAGCAGTGTAGACGTATCGGATATTATAGTTAAAAATGCTGCTGATGGAATTGATATAATACCTGCTGGTCATACACCGCCAAATCCTACGGAGATGCTTTCTAGAAAGCGGATGGATGAATTGGTGAATCAATTGAAATTATCATACGATTATATAATTCTTGATGGAACACCTATTAATATGGTCGCTGATGCGATGGTGTTGGGCCATTTGGTCGATATGAACCTTTTTGTCATTCGTAGTGGGGTTTCAGACCGTAGGGTTCTTCCAATGGTACAGACATTTTATGATGAAAAACGATTGAAAAATATGTGTATAGTCCTGAATGGCCTTGATATGAAGAGTGCCTATGGCTATGGTTATAGCTATGGTTACGGCTATGGCTATGGTTACGGCTATGGCTACGGCTATGGCTATGGCTATGGCGCAGATCAAAAGGATGATTGATAGTGATATGGGCTAGCACAAATGAAGGCATATTGTACACGCTTGCGATTGTATGAGGTTACTAAGGATTTTGATGCAACTCTTTTTTGTTTTATTTTTGTAATCAGATAACCATAGGGCCTAATCTCATTAAGAAAGATTATCGACACTCCAAGGCATTTGTCTTGGAGATGTCATTGTATAAGATAAATTAAAAAGCACATCAGAACGAAATGGTAATAGCTGTTGATTTTGACGGAACTATTGTTGAACATAAATATCCGGCAATAGGTGAAGAAATTCCAAATGCCATAGATACATTAAAGAAATTATCTGGTCAAGGCCATCGTTTAATACTGTTTACGAGCAGGGATGGTGAGACTTTAGACCAAGCTGTGCAATGGTGTAAAGATAGAGGTCTCACTTTTTATGCTGTAAATAGTAATTATCCTCCTGGTTCATTGTTCGCTGAGAGAAGGGAAGGGGCATCTAAAGTAATGGCCGATGTATATATTGACGATAGGAACATTGGAGGATTGCCATCATGGAATGATATGTATGATGCCATACAAGGAAAGTCCAGGTCGAAGTCTAAAAAAAATGGGAAGCGAAGTTTATTTCGGAAAATTTTTGGAAAGTAAAAGTTGTTTACAAACCTTTTACCGTCATTTAGGCTATCTCGGGTCGGATTATTGGCGGTTTTGGGGATTATAATTAATGAGGATTTTATGAGGTATAAACACTATGATTTCCTTATAGTAGGCTCAGGACTATATGGGGCAACATTTGCATATTTTGCGAGAAAGGCCGGTAAAAAAGTTCTTGTAATAGAGAAGAGAAATCATATTGGAGGAAATATATATTGTGAGAATATAGGAGGAATTAACGTTCATAAGTATGGTGCTCACATCTTCCATACATCAAATAAGGAAGTATGGGATTTTGTTAATTCAATAGTTGAATTCAATAGATATACAAACTCGCCTCTAGCTAATTTTCGAGGGAAATTATACAATTTGCCGTTTAATATGAATACTTTTTATCAAATTTGGGGTACGAAGAGTCCTGATGAAGCGATAAAGAGATTGAACGAACAAAGACAAGAGGCAATATGCCGAATGAAGAATGAAGGGGTAAAGGAACCGCGAAATTTAGCAGAACAAGCTGAAATTCTTGTAGGTAAAGATATATATGAGGCTCTTATTAAAGGATATACAGAAAAGCAGTGGGGAAGAAAATGTGAAGACCTTCCCGCATTTATAATTCGTCGTCTTCCAGTGAGACTTACTTATGATAATAATTATTTTAACGATAAGTTTCAGGGTGTTCCTATTGGCGGTTATAATAAACTCATTCAAGGCTTGCTTTGGGATGTAGAATGTTTGTTAGATACTGATTATTTTAAGGAATCCCATAAAGAGGGATGCTCTAAAAATACTATACTGGATACAAAGTTTGATAAAGTCATATTTACCGGAAAATTAGATGAATTCTTTTCATATTGTTACGGAAAGTTAGAGTACAGGACGGTAAAATTTGAAACAGAAGTCTTAAATATCCCGAATTACCAAGGAAATGCAGTTATAAACTTTACTGATAATTCTGAGCCGTATACCAGAATAATTGAACATAAGCATTTTGAAATGTTTGGCGACGACGTATATAAAGTCCCTAATACGGTAATATCTAAAGAATATTCAGTAGAGTGGAAGAATGGAATGGAACCATACTATCCGATAAATGACCCAAGGAATTCATCTCTTCTTGAAAAATATAAGATCTTGGCTGATGAGGAAAACGGTGTAATTTTTGGTGGAAGATTAGCAGAATATAGGTATTACGATATGGACGATATTGTGGAAAAAGCAATGTCTGATTCAAAATGTCTCTTTAGTAAATTGTAATAAGACTTCATTAAATTCCTGTCCTTTAGTATTTTGGCGAGGTGTATCTCTGGCGGCATCATAAACCCTTTTAGGATAAGATGCTCCATTACGTCATCTCGTGCAAGTTCAACAACAAGATCAAGCACCTTCTCGCCAGCGAGACCACCTGAGTGGAGATAGCCGAGGGGATAGAGATCGCCGAGACCATGTACAAGGCAGACAAGTGGTCCAAGGCCAGGCGCATAGTAATGGTCCGTCAGGACACGACCAAGCGCGACGCCTTGGGCAAGCTGCCGAACATCAACGCATAAGAACAGTATTGCATAGACCTCGGCAACGACACGTACCAGTTGCTGATACAGTTCACCGACTACATAGAGATGTCTCGGTACCGTTACAGCTGCTATGACCGACCTCGACCTTCCGATGAAGCCCGTGTACGACATCTACAGGGGCAGGGCCGACAGTGAGAACAGGATAAAGGAGCTGAAGTACGACTTCTCCTTGAACGGGTTCGTGGTCTACAGGTTCGACGCGAACGAGGCGTGCTTCAATTTCATCGTACCCGCATACAACCTGTTCAGCATGTTCAGGACGGTGATAAAGAACAGGGATAGCGCACCGTTCCTCAAGAGCGTGAGGTACGAGTCCTTCGCCATCCCCGCAAAGATCAAGAGGGACGAGAACGAGGACATCGTGTATCTGGCGAGTTCTGGTACGGGAAGGCTCGCTTCCAAATCGATATGGCAGGAAATCCAAGACATAAGCCTTCCCCGGGCCGTTTCCCATAAGCAGGGGAGGCCCAAGAGCCTGTCGGGAGGTTAAATGTGTAAGTTCGCAGACTTCCTCGGTACCCCGTTTTCCCCCTATGGTTTTTTTTGAACAAATTGAGTTCATGCGTAGTTTGCCCTAAAAAATAGTAATAGATAGTATTAAAATAAAGGAATCGAAGATGCGTCAGGAAAATTCATATGTTAAATATGAGAAGATTTTGGAATTTAGTCAGTTCTTCGATGATCAAAATGACTTTGATCTTATCGACACGTTGAAGAAATATTCAAGAAAAGGGTTAATACGAGCTTGCCACATATTGGGTATGAATTATGGGGAAGCCTATTTCCCAGATCCGAAGAATCCATTTTTTTCACCTGAAAGCTTCAAATATTATGATGAAATAGTATCACGTTATAAAAAATTGCCTAAAGGGCAACAGCGAAAATTCTGTTACTGTACACCTAAGACCGCTTTAGAATTAATGCGAATTATTTTTGACATCCCTCAAGATGAATTCAGAGGAAGTGGTGATATGTCGGATTTGGAATATGATCTTTTTCGAGTATTGCTGAAGATCAATGAAAATCTTATGAGTTATACGGTTAATAAGAACAGGGATCGGGCATCAATGACTTATTTCCATCTTTTTGTAATGAACGATTTTGAGCGTGATATAAAATATATATATAACAATCAACTTAATTATTATTTGCCGTTTGCAGATTTTTTTGAGAATGATGAAAGATGTGTTGTTGCAAAAGAAAAATTTTTCAGCAAAGTCGGAATCACATCGATGAGTCAATATTTTATGACTTGGTATGGGCTAGTTGCTTTAGTTTTAGATTCTCTAAAGAAAAGAGAAAAAGGGTGTCATATTTTGGATGCTTCGGAATATGACGATAATATAAAGTCTGTCTTTCAGTACCTATCATTTAGTATAGATGCTGTTATTCCTAAAAAAACGGAAGATAAATCTGATAGGAATGACAATGTTGATTATAGGTTTTTTAGGGCGCACCCTTTGATAGAATTGGAACGAGAGAAATATCAACTTTTTAGCTTTCCGATACTGTTAGAGAGACTATATAATGGTTTGTTTTTTGACATTAAAGAGCACTTCGGTAAAGAAGCCTTTAGTTTTTATAACTATGAATTTGTCGAAAAGAAATTATTCCGACCACATATGTGGAAATCTACAGGACTCCATAGCTCGTATTATTTTCCGAGAAAAAATGAATCGGATGAAGTTGAAGAATATAAGAATCAACCGGATTTTTATATTAGGGAAGGTAGTAATATAATTCTTTTTGAGTGTAAATCAATTAAGTTAGGTGGAGAGTTGAAAGATAATAGGGACATTGATAATTTTTTTGAAATTTTAAAAAGTAAGCTATTCCTATCAGAAAAAAATATTGATCCCAATAGGCACGAAAAGAATAAACCAGAGAATGTTGGTGTAATGCAATTGATAACCCAAATGAAATCGATTGATGACGATACTTGTCCATGGGATAAAAATATTCCCGATGAAGTGTCATATTATCCTGTACTTGTTTTGGATGACATACGCTTAATTATTCCTGGTATAGTAGAAATTATAAATTCATGGTATGACCCCGTGGTTAAAGTTGAATTGCCGGGCCAAATATGCAACCCTATGATTGTGATGTCAATTGACATTTTGATTAATTATTGTCATGTGTTTAAGGAGAATGGCTTTCGCAAAATTTTTGATTTTTATATAAATGAGGAAATAGAACAAAGAAAGAGTATTTCAGAAGGCGGAGGTCTCATTGTTGATTTTGATTCTTTTATGCTTAAAAGGTATTCTAAATCGAAGAAGCGAATAGACGAAAGAAATGATAAGATTCGGCAGCTATATTGGCTAACCGAAGAACCTTATATTTGAAAAGAATGTTGATTTGCCATATTTTTACGATTATCTATCAGAGTCTTGTATATTAATGCTTTACGACACTGGGTAGGTGAAAGATGGCTTCATAGAATATGGGTGACGGAATATTACTTACAAAGTATGCCGTCAATGAAATGAGGCCCATATTAATTAGTCGGATATTGGCTGGTAGATAATTTTATGATTATATCCCGCTTATTAGATATTAATTTTCATGCCTAATTACGACTTCACTTGTTTAAGCGCTACTGATTTTGAGAATCTGTGTCGTGATATATTGCAAAAGGAATTCTATCCTATTCGCATTGAGGCTTTTGCTGAAGGGCCGGATTCCGGGATAGACGGTCGTTTCATCGACAATAATGGCAGATTGACAATTCTACAAGTCAAGCGGTATGAGAACTTTACTGGTTTGAAGAGTATTCTGAAAAGAGAGCTGCCTAAGGTCAAACTCTTGAAACCCGATCGATATATCTTAATGACATCTGTGCGTTTGACGCCAAATAACAAGAAGACGATAAAGGATATATTTGAACCCTATATCATTAGCGAGGAGGACATATGGGGTTCATCCGATATAGACAACCGCTTCCGCAATTATTCGGATATAGAACGTAAGTACAGTTTGTTGTGGCCTAATAGTGAAAAGATCCTCCAAGCATTGATTAATCCGGAAAATCGCATTTTCAATGATATCCTAAAAGAAAATATTGAAAGAGTCTCCAAAAAATACGTTAAAAACGAGAGCTACGGTCAAACCTTGAAAGTCCTTGAAAATAAGCATTATCTAATCATTTCGGGTGGACCTCGGGTCGGAAAGACCACATTAGCCCTTATTCTTGTCAAGCATTTCCTCGAGGAAGGATATGAAGTGATATCGGTTGAAACATGCATTCGGGAAGCCGTAAATCAGTATCGTCAAAATGTCAAGCAGGTTTTCCTGTTTGATGATTTCCTCGGAATGTATTATCCGGATAAGACTTCTGAAAGTGATGGCAATCTACGGATTTTGAGTAAATTCTTATTGTTCGGATTCCCTTCTTCTGAAGATAAGCGAATTATTCTTACGACTCGGGAATATGTACTGCAAAGGGTTTTGATGGGGAATGGCATCTTGTATTCCAATGGTATATTGTCCGCAAAATACACGATGGACCATCATTCTTTTACTATGCGGCAGAAGCAATCGATTCTTTTCAACAGACTTGATGAAATTGGCATATTGAAAACCACTCAGAAGGCCATTGTTGATGAATATGAATTTAAAAAACTTATACAGAGCGATAAGTTTAATCCGTGTATGCCAGATGGATTTTTTAGGACACTTGATGCAAACATTGAGGCCGGAAAGCTGGCCAAGGCTTTGTACCAGTATTTCGAGAACCCTGAAGAGATATGGCTAGGTGTGTTCAATGCTCTGGATGAGAGGGAACGCTGTTCTATTTTAGCATTGGCCACAATGGGAGGAATAGCCCTTAAAGATGACTGGATAGAAGCGACTGACACCTTAATCTCAATGTCGGAGAAAAGTAGCGTCAACGAGGCAATGGCAATAGTTGGCGCGTTGAAGATTTTAGAGAATTCCCTGGTTAAAACATCGTTAGAAGACGTGACATATGTAGATGTGATATCACGGGAGAAAAGACGTAGGCATATTGTCAGATTATCGGATGTTTCTTTTATGGACTTCATAATCCAATTTGTGCGGGAGAATAATACTTTACTGAGAGAACTGCTTAAAAAGGCGTGTTTTGTCGAGCAATTTTACTTCATATTTGGTGATGACAAGGGATGGAGGATACGGCGAAAATTAAACAAAGAAGATTCTTCGCTTGCGTTTTCGCTATATAAAGATCTTTGCCAAAAAGAAAAGTCTTGCTTACTTTATCATGTCGGGGAGAAATATATGAAATATCCGTTCCCTTTTGTCGAGTCGATGTTAAATATACAGCAGATGTTCCCTGAAGAATTTGATGGCGGTAGGGCAATGGGAGATATGATAACACTTAATATGATAGCAGGGGATTGTTCAAGTATTAGTGATAAGGTAAGATTGTGTGAAACGCTGGATGAAGGTCTTGTTGATGTTGATGATTTGTTGAGTTGTTTTCAATATTCCCTTTGTTCAATTCAAGAATATATAGAGTTCATTGAAGTTTGTTTAAATGAAAGTCGATACAATCTTTTGGATGAAAGATTCTTCCAACTAATGGATTCGGAAATTAAGATGGCGATAGATTCCGTAGAAGGACTTAATCAGGCTTTTGAATTGGAAATGGATATTGATTGGATAGAGAATGCATTAATAGAAGAAGACAGGGATTTCGATATCGATTTTGGAATCTTCGATGAATATTATCGTCTCTTGTATGAGAAAAGACACAAAGAACTTAGTGATAGTGAGTGAAATATTTTTCGTAAATAATCTATGGTATAAATACAAGAATAAATAGGAGCTGTAAATTTAATTTAAAACTATTGCGATGAAGCCAAATTTATATTGGAATATTTATAAGAATTTGGAAGAAGAACTACTAGATCTCTCAAAAATGATACATATCGACGATATGCAACTCGCAGTTTATTCAATAAAGATTGCCGACCTTCTATTGAGAACATGCTCTGAGATTGAATCTATATCGAAAGAGTTGTACTATGAGAACGTGGGTGAGACACCTGAGGATAGAAATTTGTATTTTGATACTGAATGCATAAAACTACTTGTGGATGAATGGTCTATTGATAAGAAGATAGTATACGTTTCATGTCCTAATATGTTTTTGACTGATTCTGCAGAAATAAATTTATTCCCACTGCAGAAAGCATCAATAAGAGGTAAGCAAGATTGGAAAAAGGCTTATCAAGCAATCAAACATAATCGGCATCAGAATCTTCATCAAGGGAATATACGGAACTTGATTCATGCGATGGCTGCGTTGTTCCTACTTAACCTGTATTACAGAAATGATGTATACGAGTTTAACACTTATTTAGCCGCAAATAATGATTTTGATGCGCGATGTGGCTCGGAGATTTTTTCCATAAAACTTCATAAACTATCAAAATATGTAATAGGAGGTAGCTTTATAAGAAATAGTGATTTCGATGAATGTACTTATTTAATTCGTGCCAATCCAGATAGCGAGAAACCATTTTTAGACGCCGCTAAGAAAAGAGGTGAAAAAGCAGTTGAAATAATTAGAAAAGCAATTGGCGATAGAGAAACTATAAGAAAAGATGAATTTAATAGGATTTCTATTGATGCACTGCGACAAACCAATTCTATATTGAATAACACGTTCGAGAAAATTAGATTTGATGCTTTTGTGAATAAAAATCAGTGTTGAATATGGAGGCACAATTAATGGTTGCTTGAAGTATTAATAAAAGGAACACCTTTCCATCTAAAACTTTGCTACGTTTCATTTTTTAGCCAAGAAGATTAGAATTCTTATTTCATACCTCAGCTTTTACACACTTGTAGGAAAGTTGTTAAATTTGGACATTGATTTAGATAACCACTAACATATTAGCACCAGAGAACGTCCATTAAACACTTTTATCCGGAAGTTATGAGTTGTAATTATAACCGTCACCTTCTTCCGGCAAATTCTAAGGTAAATTTTATAATCCCCCCAAACACACTAAACGATAAGGCTTATGCGTAGATACAAGATTCATAATCTCGGCCCCGTCAAAAATGCCGAATTCAGTCTTAATAAAATCAATGTATTCATAGGCCCGCAGAGTGCGGGAAAGAGCACATTGGAAAAGATAATCAGTTTCATGATGTGGCTAGAAAAAGAAGCGATAAAGCATCAGGATACAGACTTCATTGATGATAATTTCATTAATGAGCAGCTTGTTGAATTCCATAAGCTGTCGGGATATTTCAATGCGAATACGATTATTTCATATCAAAGTGATATCATTGGGTTCGAATATGGAAACGGGAAACATTCCGTCAAGAAAATGGACGGCTTCTCAAAGGGGGAATATGGGAAGAATTCATACATACCTGCAGAGAGGAATATAGTGGGTCTATCCAATATTTCCGCTGTCCCGTTCCAAAATAATTATATCCGTAGCTATTTGTTTGACTGGCTGAGTATAAACAAGAGATATACGAAGGATTCAAAGTTGGATATTCTTGATCTCGGTGTGAAATACTTAAATGATGAGAAGAAGGGCGATCAATTTTTATTGGATGACGGGAATAGCATAAGCCTGGAGAATGCCTCAAGCGGTTTGCAATCACTTACGCCTCTTTATGTGTTTGTAGACTATCTGACATCAAAGAGGCTTGGGTATCCTTCAGATGAGTCCTATGACTCATTGCAGGAAAAGCGGAAAGGCTTATTGAAGAAGTATTTGGAGGTTATAAAACTTATCCGGGAGAATAAGACCGGAGATGATATAACTGAAGTGTTAAGGGCAATAGGTCTTTCCCCTGAGATTGCTGTTTATATTTCTAAGGAGCTCTTTAATAATCCAGATTTATACACTAAGTTGATGGCCGGAAACATCAAGCTGGATAAGGAAACTGTTGAGAGAATATTCAAACATATGTTTTGCAATATAGTCATAGAAGAACCTGAACTCAACTTGTTCCCAAAGACACAGCTTTCCCTTATGTACTATCTGGTGAAAGCCATTCAGAAGAATCCCAAGGATACGCTCGTGCTGACCACCCACAGCCCATACATCTTATACGCATTGAATAATTGCATCCTTTCATATCATGTAAAGGATAAGCTGCCTAAGGAAATTTCTCAGAAGGTTAACGTTCCGCCAATCAATCCTCAAACTGTTTCCGTGTGGTCGGTCAATGACGGGAAAATAGAAGGCACGAATGCTGTTGACGGTACTATCCAGGACGAGAACGGTCTTATCAGGAAGAATTATTTCGATTCCATTATGGGAGAACTGATGGATGATTTCAGGACGCTGCTTGATTATTATGGAGAAGAGGAATAGCAAGACAGAAAAGGTAGAGCTGGAAGAAATCAAACGAAATGGTGAGATGTATGATCGCACCATATATGTTGCCGACTATACCAATCAGACCAATAGTCAGCGTGGCGTGGAAATCTCGACGCAAAGACCCAATGACATCTCAAGTTTTGTCCTGGTAAATCGTAGCAAGGTGGATTTCTATGCAGTCAATTTGGATAGGAACAAGGGCCTGACTGGAGGAGAGACGCAATGTGAGTGTTTATGTTGCGGGGCAAAAGCCAACAAAAAGCGGTGGGTGCTGTTTTTGGAAATGAAATACTGCCTCGATAAGAACATTGGTGAAAGGTCGCGGGAAGCATTATCCCAGTTAAGGCACACTCGGGATTATTTCTTCGACAACAACCTTCTGGATCCAGAAACCTGTAGGGTCTATTTCAACATCTCCATACCGGATTACAGTAATCTTGAACCATTTACGCAGTTTTCATTTTCCCAGAACGAATTGTTAAGTATGAAGATTGACGAAAAAACTGTACTATGGGGACATAATCGTATTGAAATCCTCAATGGCAGTTATCTTGGAACTCCTTCAGGAAAACGCAAGTGAAACCATAGCCCTTTAATTGCCGTATCACTTACAACAACTATCCTATAGCAACAGATATTACCCTCACCCCTCCGGGATATCCAATCCTCGGTCACGGTCTGAGGGTACTTTGTTCTACTTTCGCACCTGCAACATAAATCATAAACCATCATCTCAATGCCGAACCCATCCACATCTGCCACTGCCACTTCTGGAAACAGCACCCCGCTGACACCGTTCCTGAAGCAGGTTGCAGACCACTATTATAATAAAGGCGACATCGAGTCCACGCTTTTCGTATTCCCGTCAAAGCGTAGCACGGTGTTCTTCAAGAAATACCTCAGCCAGGCAGTAAAGGGTCACACCCCGATAATCCTTCCGACGCTTGAGTCCTCGCAGGATTTCTACTACAGGCTGTCGGGAAAAAGGCCTGCCGACAGGATTACCCTTCTCCTTAAGCTCTACGACTGTTACAAGGCTCTTGTCAAGAACGCCGAACCCCTTGACGAGTTCATATTCTGGGGAGACGTCATCCTGAAGGATTTTTCGGAAGTGGACCTGCAGATGGTAAATCCACGGGAGATTTTTACGGACGTGAGGGATTTCAAGAGCATCGACATGTCTCCGGAGTATCTTTCCAAGGAGCAGATGGAGGCCATAGAATCCTTCCTCAGACATTTCAAGGAAAAGGTCCGGGGGCAGAATGAAAGCGGCAACGGGAAGATAAAGGAAGAGTTTCTCCAGGTCTGGCAGATCCTATACCCTCTGTATGCAAGTTTCCGGGAATCCCTTTCAAAGGATAACCTATGCTACGAAGGTATGGCCTACCGCTCAATAGTGGAGCGTCTCGATGGGAAGGATCCTGGCACAGCCCAGGGTGGGAATTCGGATTCTGATGATTCGCCGGGCCATCTTAAAGGTGAGAGCATAGCGGATATCCTCCGGGCCGCCTACCCGAAGGCCCGGAAGGTGGTTTTCGTCGGCCTTTCAATGCTTTACGAATGTGAGAAGAGAGTCATGTTGGCACTTCAGAAGGCAGGCATGGCGTCCTTCTGCTGGAACTACTGCTCTTCCGAGATCAAAGACCCCCTCAACCGCTCCCACGCCCTCATGGACGAGACTGTGAAAAAATTTCCGATGGAATGGGAGCTTGAGAGGGTGTCTTCAAGGCCCGAGGTCAGCGTCATAAGCGTCCCTTCGGGAGTCGGGCAGGCAAAGCAGATTCCCTCAATCCTAACGGAAATAGAAGCCAAGGGCGAGGAGACCGCCATAGTGCTTCCGGACGAGACACTTCTTCCGTCTGTTCTCAATTCCATTCCGCCGGACATAATAAAGGATGTCAATGTCACGATGGGAGCGCCGATTTCAACAAGCGCCTTCCACTCGTTCATGAAGGAGGTCTGCGCAATGCAGATGCATCTACGCTCCAAAAAGGACAGCAGCGCCTTCTATTTCTACCACCGCCAGGTTGGCGACATCTTTTCAAACAGCGTATTCCGCCAGGCAATATCCCAGGATGAAGAAGCTCAGAAGATCGTAGAGAAGATAAAAAAGGAAGTAAGGTACTATATTCCGGAGGACAATTTCAAGGGCTCGGAGATCCTTGAGACAATATTCCGTCCGGTAGCCAAAAGCCTCAATCTCTCCGATTCTTCACAGATAAAGGCGATAGGGGACTACCTGAGGGAAGTGGTTGGCGAAGTGACCCCCATTGTGGCCGCCAACCAGGAGATGCATCCCGAAGTAGTCTATGCAAAGATGTATCTTTCATGCATTAACCTTCTATCCCGCCACACCCTTGAAGTCATTCCCGCCACCTATTTCAGGATCCTTGACTCCCTTCTCGAAGGGATGGCAATACCATACGAGGGAGA
>Ga0181612_163669_pt1 | contig 38781 bp, 29 predicted proteins | sample HoacroProtozoa21_FD_119630 | JGI IMG/M metagenome (GOLD analysis project Ga0181612, IMG submission 119630) | Hoatzin crop microbial communities from Cojedes, Venezuel. Combined Assembly of Gp0051906, Gp0051904, Gp0051908
TCTCATTCGTTACCATAAGATTTTAACTTTTTTCATGTAGCAAAGTTAATAAAAAGGCGCGAGTTGATATCACATTTTGTGATATCTCGTGGTAGAATGATATTTGTATATTTCGAAATCGCATGAGATTAGTTTCGCTGCAAAAGTATAGTAACATTTTTTATTGACCAAATATTTTTAAAAGAAATTTTAAAGAAAATCAACGAAATTTTGTTTTTCTTATTTGTTTAATAGGACTTTATCAACTTTTCTGAAAGTTAGCTGTGTGTTTGAGTGTCGTTTCTTTTGCGATAAAAATCATTTCACATTTTATATAAATGAAACAAAATAAAAAGCAAAATGAAATATAATAAACTTCGTTTTGTTCTTTTAGAAAAGATTTATGGACATTTTTTTGCGAAATCGAGCTTAATGATTACCTTTGTGGCGTCAATTTAATATGCTTTTGATTTCGAGATTTAATGTCCTATGACTAAAGAACAACGCCACAATATCATTATGGAATGCCTAGTTAAGCAAGGTTCTATTTTGGTTGCCGATCTCGCTACGTTGCTCAATGTATCGGCTGTTACGGTACGCAAAGATCTCACCGAGCTAGAAAAAAAAGATAAACTTTATCGTAGCCATGGTAAGGCAGTACTAATGAATCCGTACATCAACAATCGTTCGGTCATAGAGAAAGAAAAACTTGCTAGTGAAGAGAAGCGCGCTATCGGTCGTGAGGCGGCCAAGCTTATTACGCGCGATGATAGTATTGCTATAGCTTCGGGAACCACTGTACATGCCTTGGCGCATGCTATTCAGCCCCTTCACAAGCTTACTGTGGTGTCGGCTTCACTGCCTGTTAGCAATATTCTTGCCCAAAACGAGCACATTGATATCATCCAATTGGGTGGCATGCTACGGCATAGCAGCTTGTCGGTCATAGGTAGTTATAGTGAGGAGATTCTTAAAGAGTGCTCATTTAGTAAGTTATATCTCGGTGTGGATGGTATCGACTTTGACTATGGTATCACTACAACCGATATGCGTGAAGCTACGCTCAACCAAAAGATGATAGCAGCTGCTCAAAAGACCATTGTAGTTGCAGATAGTAGCAAGTTTGGACGACGTGGATTTGCTAAGATTGGTGATATGGATGTAGTAGATGTGATTATCACTGATAGTGGCATTAATTCCCAACAAGCTACGCATATCGAGGAGTTAGGTATTGACCTTATCATTGCTCAATAAAATAGAGATTTGCATAAATCAATTAACTCAATTATGGCAAGATAGCCATTCTTATTGCTGATTTTCAGAGGATTATTCAACGCTTTTATTTTAAATAATTTTAGGTTAAATTTGTTAAATCTAAAAAAATAAAAAAACTTGTTTGTAGTGTCAAAAAATAATATCTAATTTTGCATCGTCAATCAAGCAAGCCGATATAGAGATGACACTGACATTAGGCATACCATTCCTGATAACTTGCGACCTAGACGCTGCAAGGGTAAGGATAGAGCCGCAGCATTATCTCCAAAATATAGCACTTGCTTGCCGATGTGCCGCTACATTAGAATAGGTGATGACCGCTAATGTGGCGTGTTTTTTTATAGCAATTTGATGACATTGTAATTTAAAAAGAGTTTTACTTTCTATATTTTACTACTACTTATTATTAAACAATTCAAACAAGTATGTTGAGAAAAGTCAAGTTTTTTGCTCTGATGATGATGCTTATGACGGCATTCTCAATTCAAGCGCAAGTCACTACGTCAGCTCTCTCAGGTATAGTTACCGACAACAACAACGAGACGCTGATAGGTGCAACCGTTACGGCAGTGCATAACCCATCGGGTACTAAGTACAATGCGGTCACCAATATTGATGGCCGTTACACGATTCAAGGTATGCGTACTGGTGGTCCATACACCGTCAATGTATCCTACATCGGCTACGAAACGGCTTCGTTCACAGATATCTATCTAGAGTTAGGTAACACCTTTAAGCTCGATGTCCCTATGGCATCAGGTAGCCAAACCTTGCAAGAGTTGGTAGTTACTGGTCAAGGACGTCGCCAAGAGGCTGGAGCTAGTCATAACTTCTCTACTGCCAAAATTTCGGAGGCACCAACGGTAGATCGCAATATCTATGATATTGTTAAAAATATGCCGATGGCAAACAAGACCAAGATTGGTGGTATCTCATTTGCTGGCGCTAACAATCGTTACAATAGTTTCCAAATCGATGGTACTGTCAGCAACGATGTTTTTGGCTTGGCAAGTAGTGGTACTAATGGTGGTCAAGCAAGTGCCAATCCAATCTCTATGGATGCGATCCAAGAGATTCAAGTAGTTATCGCTCCGTTTGATGTTCGCCAGAGCGGTTTCACTGGTGGTGGAATCAACGCCATCACCAAACAAGGTAACAACGACTTTCATGCTACATTCTACACCTATTATAATAATCAAGATTTTTATGGTCGTTATGATGCTAGCCAAGATTGGAAAAAGAGTAAACTCACTAAGCAGCACTACACTACCATTGGTGGCAACATCAGTGGTCCTATCGTGAAAGATAAACTCTTCTTCTTTGTCAATCTTGAAAACCACAACGAAAGTTATCCAACTAGCTATTATCCTGGTGTTAATAGTAACTACCTCAGTGTAGCCGATGCTCAGAGGATTCTTGATAAGTATCAAGCACTCACTGGCACTACCGAGACTTTCAATCAGCGTGATGTGAAACGTAATGCTTTTGACTTGCTTGCTCGCCTCGATTGGAACATTAGTGACAAACACAAATTGGCTCTTCGCTATCAGCACATGGATGCCTATGACGATAAGTATAGTGCAGGCTATACTTCGTATTACTTTAATAACTCAAGCTATCGTTTCAACAACGTTACTAATAGTTTTGTGGCCGAATTGAACAGTAACTTCAACAGTTCCCTCTACAACGAGTTGCGTTTGAGCTACAACCGTGTGCGTGACCATCGTGATGTGCCTTATCAAGGCCCTCTTTTCTGGATTAAGAATGTAGGCACTGAGGACGCTAGTCGTAGCAATATTGCCGTCAATATCGGTACCGAATATTCATCAGGTGCCAACTTGCTTGATCAGGACATCTATTTAGTTGAAGACAATCTCTCGATTTATAAGGGTAACCACACGATCACCCTAGGTACACATAACGAGTTCTTCCGTATGCGCAACCTCTTTATCCAGGCTGTTAATGGTGAATGGGTCTATAACTCACTCGATGACTTCTTCAATGATAGTCCTACTCAATTTGTGTTTAAGTGTACCGATCCTTCAAAGACCAATGGTAACCTTTTGTGGACTCCGATTATCAAGGCTGGTCAATTTGGTTTCTATGCTCAAGACAAGTGGGAAGTGAACCATAACTTGCAACTCACCTATGGATTGCGTGTTGATATTCCAGTTATGTTCAACGACCCCACCACCAACGATGAATTCAATACTTATGCAGCCAGCAAGAATCTAGACGTGAAAGTGGGGCAAATGCCATCTACCAAGTTAATGCTTTCTCCACGTTTTGGTTTCCGCTGGTTTGTTGATGACAATCATAACACATTGCTACGAGGTGGTCTTGGTCTATTCACTGGCCGCGTGCCTTTTGTATGGTTGAGCAATGCATTTAGCAATACGGGTGTTGAAATCACTGGTACAACCATTAACAATGCTAGTGAAATACCTGCCATTACGGGTAATCGTCAGGATCTAGCCGATGCTGTTTTGGGTAAGGGTACAGCTCCAACCCCCGATATCGTAACAGTTGACAAGAAATTCCGTTATCCACAAGTATTTCGTGCCAACTTGGCTTGGGAACAGCGTCTGCCTGATGATTGGAAATTGACACTTGAAGGACTCTATAGCAAGACGTTTAACAATGCCTATTTCTCTAACCTAGCTCTTAACCAAAGTGGTAGCGTTTATGCTGTCAAGGGTGTAGAGGCTAGTGCAGCTCCATTCTATAGCGTGGATAAGAGCTATTACTCAATTATCAATCTGGAGAACACCAACAAAGGGTATAGCTATAGCTTGAGTGCTACTATCGAGAAAAACTTCAACTTTGGTCTTAATCTGTTAGCTAGCTACACCTTTGGTGTTTCTAAATCGGTTTATGATGGTACCTCTAGTGTGGCTTATAGCAACTGGAAATATCAATATGCAGTTGACACCAACGATCCTCGTTTGTCCTATAGTATCTTTGACCAACCTCATCGCGTACTTGTTTCGGTAGGTTACACCACACCTAAGTATCTCAATGGAATACTACAAACCAATGTGGCTATCAACTACAATGGATACAGTGGCCAACGCTACAGCTACACTATGAGTGAGAATAGTGATTACAATGGTGATGGTTATCGTGGTAACTCATTGCTCTATTTGCCGACTACCGAAGAGTTGAAGAATATGACCTTCACCGACATTACTAGTGGAGGCGAAGTTACGATGACTGCCGATGAACAGAAAGCGCTCTTCGAGGAATTCCTCTCACATGATAGCTATGCTAAAAATCATCGTGGACAATATGCTGAGCGCAATGGTAAGGTGGGCCGTTGGGAAAATCAAATCGACCTCCATTTTGCAGAGTCTATTTTCGTGCTCAAAGAGCGTGGAAGCAAAATCCAACTCACACTTGATATTCTCAACTTTGCTAACTTGCTTAACAAGAAATGGGGTGCAAGTTGGAGCAGTACTTACAATGTGTCGGTGCTCAAATGCACTGGTTTGCAGAAGGATGCCGATGGCGCATATTCTGCCAAGTATCAATGGAACAGTTACACGAGTCCCACTCGTTCCAATATCTCGAGCCGCTGGCATGCACAAGTTGGTGTGAAACTGATTTTCTAAACGACACGTTTCTTAAATTCACATAAATCTGAGGATTTCGGGATATAATGTTTTTTATTCCCGAAATCCTTTTTAAAAAAAGCAATTATTTCAAAGGCGAAATCAATGATTAAAAAAATCTTGTTGGCACTTCTAGTTACTATATGCCTATCTTGTCATGCCCAAGTAGCTGGTTGCGATACCTATACTGTCATCATATCACTTGATGGATTACGATGGGACTACCTTGATGCCTACGATGTACCCTTTTTTGACCAACTAGCAAAGCAAGGGGTCAAGGCTGTAATGTCTCCCTCTTTTCCAAGCAAAACTTTTCCCAATCACTACACGTTGGCTACAGGATTGGTCCCCGACCATCATGGCATCATCGCTAATACATTTCTAGATCGTGCTAGTGACGATGTGTTCTCGTTGAGTAATCAGGAGACGCGCTCGAATCCGCAATACTATGGGGGAGATCCTGTGTGGCTAACTGCTAAGCGACAGGGTGTTAAGACAGCTACAGTATTTTGGGTCGGTAGTGATGTGGCTATTCAAGGAGAACATGCTACCTATTGGCACGATTATCTCACTGAAAAAATTTCTTTTCCCAATCGAGTTAATGAGATTATTAGGCTCTTGCAATTGCCGGAGCAACAACGACCACATTTGGTAATGGCCTATTTTGAAGAGCCCGATGCTAGCGGACATAAGTATGGTCCCATCAGTGCCCCTACACGGCGTGCTATCGAGTATCTTGACTCACTCTTGTCCACATTGTGGATACGTATACAGGCATTGCCTATTGCATCACAGATCAATTTGATTATCACTGGTGACCATGGTATGACCACGATGTCGCGATCGTGTTTCATCAACATCAACGATGTGTTACCACAGCGTTGGATTAAGCGGGCTTGCAACGATTTTCCGTTACTCATCTATGCTAGCCAGCCACAGTACATTGACTCCATCTATAATGCATTGATGCACATCGACCATTTTAGGGTCTGGAAACGTAATCAAGTGCCCGCATATCTCAACTATGGCAGCAATCCAAATATGGGAGATGTCATCGTTCTACCAGATGTAGGCTGGCTTATGGACTATAAACCCTATACTAGCTTAGGAAGTCATGGTTTTGACCATACGGCAGCCGATATGCAGGTAGGTTTTAGAGCTATTGGTCCAGACTTCAAGCAAGGTTATGAGAAACCTGGGCGGTTCCGTAACGTTTGCATTTATCCATTGTTGTGTCATCTGCTTGGCGTGCAACCATCGCCTTGTGATGGCACGCTACAAGAGGTTGCCGATATGCTGAGATGATCGGTGCTGATACTAATAACAATTAGGAGACAAACATAAAATGTGATACTATGTATTGACGTGGCCCTCAAGATGAAATTAAAAATTTCTGAGGGCCATGTCAGTATCAGCGTCCCTCTTTTAATCACGAATTTTGACGAACAAGTAAAAAAATAGAGGCAAATGGTTGCTTGTTCGATAAAAAGTAGTACCTTTGCAGTCGGGTAAGTACTACACGGCCAGCTCCCTCTGAATCCCCCAGGTCTTGACCGAAGCAAGGGTAGGAGGTCGTAGCGGTGCGATGTAGCTCACTTGCCCTTTTTTTGTGCCTATTATTTTTCTCTTAGGTTGCAGTTGCGATTGTTTGCCAACACCATCAACTAAATGGTGACCTATTTTTAAATAAGTGCCAATTTGGCACAAGAGAGCGTACCTTTCCTTTGTGGCACACTCTCTCTTGATAGTCTATACACCTATGTTAGAAGTAGTTGTTGAGAAACTAGTGTTTTTGGCGGATAATAATTTTCTTACCATTTTAAATGTAGATATTTGGTGTGGAATTGCTTATGCGAGCACCTTGCAGATTGTAGATGATATTTATCGGTAGGTCACTGGTATTTATCTCATCGCAGGAGATTTCACTCAGTGTTGTTTGGGCGTGATCATAGATGATTACGAGACATATAGCCATTGACAAAGGATCATCTTCGTTTTCAAACCACTAATAGATACCTAAGCATTGACCATAATAGCTATCTTGATCTTCTACAAGTTGCTATACTGAGTTAAGCATGAAGTCAAGAGGCATACATTAAAAAAAGTGGTGCAACTGGCAACAGATTTAAAATAGAGCAAGGGCCAAGACGTGTAAGCACATATAGGCAAAGGTGGTTTTGTCTATGATTAAAAAAGAAACCGTGACTCTTTGAATCACGGTTTCTCGTATGAGGTTAAGTCAAATAATCTATTTTTATTTGATCACCTTGTTAGTGGTGGTGGTACCATCGTTGTAGGTGGTAACTTGGATGTTCACGCCATCAAATGGCTCAGCACTTTCCATACCAGCGATGTTGTAATAGGTCACCTTGCTAACTTGCTTTTCAGCAATGTTATCAACCACGTCACTGCTACCATAGGTGGCTACGCGTGTCCACTTTTGATAGATGTTGCTCTCAAGATTGCCACCAGTGCCATAGATGAACTTATAGTCGTTGGGCTCCCATTCAGCGATGAAAGGCTCACGCAGACCAAACTCAATGTAACCAATGATGATGTCAATGAGGCGACCTTCTTCAACAGATTGATTGTTGTTCTGCATATACAGACCGAGCACAGGAGCGTCATCTTTCTTCAAAGCACCATTTGCTTTATATTTGCTAGCGTTCTTAGCTGACAAGTGTGAACCAAATGCATTGGTGTTGTAAACAATAACCAACCATACATCGTAGGTTACGCCATCAACAACTTTTTGATTGGTCTTCTTACCAACAAATACGGTAGAAGATGATGGAAGACGATCACCTTGTACGTAGTAGCTCTCTTCGCCATCTTCGTCCTCAACAGTTGTTAGGGTAATGCCCTCAGGAACCATCACGTCCATTTGGAACGAGTTGTATGTAATCTCATTGTACAAATCACCAGCCGAGTTGTAAGCGATTGGAGTCAAGGCTTGTACTTTCTCGTTTTCATAAATCTCATCGTCATCTAGCCACACCCAAGCAACTTGAGGTGTACCGCCCTTAAAGCTAATTTGGTTATCAGCATCGTAACCAGTGCCATAAGTGTTACGGAAGAAGAGGTGGTCGTTGGTGGTTTGACCATTTTGATAATCCATTTCTTCACCAGTGGTCACATCTGCAAATGCAGATAGGCTCAATGATGCTGCAGCAGCTAAAAGAAGTAAATTTTTAATCTTCATAAGTTGATAAGTTAAAAATGTTAGTAAAAATGTTAGTAATATTTTTTCGTTTTTCGTTATCTAGTCACATTTATTATCTCTACACCATATTGCAAGCATATAGTAACAAAATAATAAATCAACATACTGATAAACAGAATGGTTACGTGTGTTGGCGCAAATTCATTCCGCTTTTCAGACTACAATATTACTAACTTTTTTTGAACTGACAAAAAAAAAATAGCAAAAACCATTTTTTTAACTTTTTTATAGTCTTTGCTAGTGTGGGACTTGTCTTTGCAGGTAAATGAGTTTGCAATGCGATACAAGGAAAATTTGTTCAAATTTTGTGTTTTAGCACAAACTATGAGTTATCGATGGTTGATTGTGAAACTATAAATAGGTTATTTTGCCAAAGAAATAGTCAATTCTATGAGCTAAAGTGCCCATTCGTGTTGTTTAGGCATATTGAATATTTGGTAAATTAAGAGAAAATGTTTAACTTTGCATAATTAAAAAACTATACCAAATGAAGAAATCGGTCACATTAATTCTGTTGTACCTCGTTACCCTGATAGCGAGTGCACAAATGTCAGAGCCAGTAAAATTCACATCTCAACTAAAGACCAACGGCAGTGCTGAGGGTGAAATTGTCTTTTCGGGCAAGATTGATCAAGGTTGGCATGTTTATTCTACCAACTTGGGCGGAGCAGGGCCAACCGAAGCGTCAATCACTTTTCGCAAGAAGGATGGTGTAGAGCCAGTTGGCGCCCTCAAGCCTGTGGGAAAAGAAATCTCTCAATTTGATGAATTGTTTGGAGCCAAATTGCGCTATTTTGAGAATAATGTACAATTTGTGCAAAAGGTAAAATTCACCAAGCCCACCTACGACGTAGAGGCCGATTTAGAATATGGAGCTTGCAATGATCAATCTTGTTTGCCACCTCAAACGGTTACGCTCAAAAAGGCAGGTAAATCACCAGCTGTGGAGGGTGAAACTAAGGATAAGGTTCCCGAAGAAGAAGCGAAGGCAGAAGACGATGCAGCTGCACTTGCCAAGGCTAGGGCTGATTCACTAGCTGCTCTTGCGCATACCGATAGTCTTGCCACCACCGAGCAGCCTGTTGACTCTGCCGCATTAGCCGCAATCAATATTGGAGACCTTTGGAAACCTGTAGTCAAAGATGTGCAAGCGATGGATGGCTCATCTAGCAGTACCAATCGCTCGCTGTTCTACATTTTTTTGATGGGCTTGTTGGGCGGTCTGCTAGCACTATTCACGCCCTGTGTATGGCCTATTATCCCCATGACAGTGAGTTTCTTTCTCAAGCGTAACAAGGATAAGAAGCAAGGCATTCGTGATGCTGTCACCTATGGTATTAGCATCGTGGTTATCTATTTGTTGTTAGGCCTATTGGTTACAGCTTTGTTTGGCCCAAGTGCACTCAATGCGCTATCCACCAATGCTATATTCAATATTTTGTTCTGTCTGCTACTAGTGGTCTTTGCGCTTTCGTTCTTTGGTATGTTCGAAATCAAGCTACCTAGCAAGTGGTCCAATGCAGTTGATAGCAAGGCGAGCAACACGAGTGGCTTGCTATCTATCTTCTTGATGGCATTTACATTGACACTAGTTTCATTCTCATGCACAGGACCTATTATTGGCTTTTTGTTGGTCGATTTTGCCACATCGGGCAATTTTTGGGGCCCAGCTATCGGCATGCTAGGATTTGCTATAGCTTTGGCACTACCATTCACATTGTTTGCCCTTTTCCCATCGTGGCTTAAACAAGCGCCAAAGTCTGGTTCCTGGATGAACATCATCAAGGTGGTTCTAGGATTTATTGAATTGGCATTTGCCTGCAAATTCTTCTCAGTAGCCGATTTGGCTTACGGCTGGCACTTGATGGACCGAGAGGTATTCCTTTGCTTGTGGATTGCAATCTTTGGACTGCTTGGTTTGTATCTGATAGGCAAACTTAAATTTCAGAGCGACACTCTAGCAGGAGAGCCCAACAAGCCTATGCCAGTGGTGTGCATTATGCTAGGGCTAGTGTCCATTGCTTTTGCTATTTATATGTTGCCTGGTTTGTGGGGTGCCCCATGCAAGGCCGTAAGCGCCTTTGCTCCACCCATGAACACACAAGACTTCAACCTCAACACCAAGGAGGTGCGTGCGGCTTATACCAACTATGAGGAAGGTATGGCTGCAGCTGCTTTGAGTGGAAAGCCTGTGTTCTTAGATTTCACTGGTTTTGGTTGCGTGAATTGCCGCAAAATGGAGGCTGCCGTGTGGACCGATCCATCGGTCGCCGATAAGCTCACTAAGGATTATGTGCTTATCTCACTGTTTGTGGATGACAAGACACCATTACCTGAGCCGATTGAAGTTACTGAAGAGAATGGCGACAAGCGCACCCTGCGCACAGTGGGTGACAAGTGGAGTTTCTTACAACGCTACAAATTTGGTTCCAACACGCAACCATTCTATGTGTGCGTGACGCCACAGGGCGAGGCACTGTCAGGCTCGTTTAGTTACAAAGAAGATGTTTCGGGTTTCTTGGACTTTTTAGATGGTGGGTTAGATAAGTATAGAACCCGAGATAATTGAGTTTTTAACTAGAGACTAATCTAAAACGAAAAAGATAAAAGCACAAAAATGATAGAACCTCACATAAGGGAGCAAATCATAGCTTTAATTAAGCGAGAAGTAGTCCCTGCCGTTGGATGCACAGAGCCAATGGCAGTGGCTCTGTGCGTGAGTCGTGCTACCGAAGCATTGGGGTGTCGTCCCGAAAAGATTACAGCTTTGTTAAGTGCTAATATTCTCAAAAACGCTATGGGCGTTGGTATTCCAGGCACAGATATGATAGGCTTACCCATTGCTATCGCATTGGGAGCCCTGATTGGCAAGTCGGACTATCAGCTTGAAGTGCTCAAAGATCTCACCCCTGAAGCTCTTGAGCAAGGAAAGCGCTATATGAAAGAAAATCGAATCGACATTCGGCTCAAACAAGGCATTTGTGATAAGCTCTATGTTGAAATTATTTGTGAGGCACAATCCCATTGGGCAACAGCAATCATACAAGGCTCACATACCCACTTTGTACGCGTTACTCGCGACGACCACGTGTTGATTGATGAACAGCAAGGCAAGGAGGCCAGTGTGGAGGACCAAGATATAGCACTTAACTTAAAGTTAGTTCATGAGTTTGCAACCACGGCTCCAATCGATGATATTCGTTTCATCCTCGCCACCCGTGACTATAATATCAAGGCTGCCCAAGAGTCAATCAAGGGCAATTATGGGCATTGTTTGGGCAAAACGATGGATCGTCCCCTCAGCCACGGCATCTTTGGCAACACCATCTTTTCACGCATTATCTCACGAACAGCTTCGGCTTGTGATGCTAGAATGGGAGGAGCAATGATTCCTGTGATGAGCAATAGTGGTAGTGGCAATCAGGGCATCTGTGCCACCAATCCAGTGGTTGTCTATGCCGAAGAAAACGAGAACACTGAGGAAGAACTTATCCGTGCTCTCATTATGAGTCACCTCACAGCTATCTACATCAAGCAGAGCTTAGGTAAGCTGAGTGCATTGTGCGGTTGCGTAGTAGCATCGATTGGGAGTAGCTGTGGTATCACTTATTTGATGGGCGGTGATTATCAGCGCATCTGCTATGCCGTCAAAAACATGATTGCCAATCTCACGGGCATGATATGCGATGGAGCCAAGCCTAGTTGCGCGCTCAAGATTTCATCAGGAGTCTCAACGGCGTTGCTCAGTGCAGTGCTTGCTATGGAAGGACGGCATGTGACGGCCGCCGAAGGCATCATCGATAATGATGTAGATCGCTCGATACATAATCTCACGGCGATTGGCGCTGATGCTATGTGCGCAACCGATAACATGGTGCTCAACATCATGACCAATAAGAGCTAGAAATAATAATTTATTAGACCATTATTTTGTCATCATACCAAAAGCCGTAACCCACAAGTGGGCTACGGCTTTACTTACATTCATATTCTATACTTGAAGATTAATACTTCTCGTCGGTGTTTTTAAGCTCTTGGATAGTGATTTTGTGGTGGTCCATTTTGTGCCAGCAATATACAATATAGGCAAGCACAAAGGGTACTAAAATCGATACTACGCTCATTACCATCAGCGTGAAGGGGCTAGAGCTACTATTGCGTATGGTTAGTGAACTTTGTACATCAAGTAGCGATGGATAGTAGGCGGTGTTGTTATAACCAACCACCCAGAAAAGCGTAAGCACTACTAGCACCGTGCCAATGCCAGCAAACCAGATGCCACCTCGATAATACTTGTTGAGCAACGATTTACCGATACCTAATAGCACCATCACCACACCAAGCACTAGAAATACTAATGTCCACCACATACTCAAGTAGTTGTTTAGGTATTTATAGCTTACCCATTGTGCATTCCCATTATCGTCATAGCCTACACCAGGCGAGCACAATATCACTGCTAGTGTAGCAAGAAACAGCACAACAAACACTGCTGCATTCCGCAACAAGTGCTTATGTTGGCTTATATTTACATCATCGTCGTCGATGTTGTTGATAAAATAGAGCGAGGCCAACGTGCGTGCTAAGAAAAACACCATGAAACCAAACAATATGTTTTTCCAATATATAATGGCTTCGAATCCATGTGCAGGCCCCCATTGAGATATCGCAGAGCCTTCTACATTGAGAATATTGTGCTTGGTTACTGTGAATTCGGCACCGAAAAACATCATAGCGACAGCCTCTCCTAGCAACACTGGACCTAGGATGCCATTGATGAGCAATAGCACATCATAGCATCGTGACCCATAGATATTACCAGGTTTAGAACGATATTCGTAGCTGATAGCTTGAATCACGAAACTCAGCAAGATAAGTATCCACAACCAATAGGCTCCACCAAAACTAGTGCTATAAAAGAGGGGGAATGAAGCAAAAAATGCTCCGCCAAAGGTGACTAGTGTGGTAAATGTCAATTCCCATTTACGACCCATCGAGTTGATTAATAGTGCACGTTTCTCAGGATTTCTATAGCCAATCAGCATTGATTGACCACCTTGCACCATCAGCATAAACACCAGCAGGGCACCGAGTACCGACATGATGAGCCACCAATAGTCTTGTAAAAAATAGTAGGTTAACATAGTTGTAATAATCTCCTCTTTCTTTTATTCGTTAACGATGTCTAAATTGGTTTTTGACTTTTTAGAAATCTGTTTGCAGATGATGCTGATATCTGCAATGAGCAAGGCTGTAAATAATACGGCAAAAATCCAAAAAGTTATTTGCACATAGCTTGCACTCAGATTGCTGATAGCCACTTTGTTAGGCATTAAATCCTGTATTGTCCAAGGTTGTCGCCCTACCTCGGCAACAATCCATCCACTAGCACTACACAGATATGTGAGTGGAATTGTCGCAATCGAAAGCCAATACCACCACTTATTCCATTTTGCATTAGCCACAAGTTGAGGTTTATAGGCAAATAATAAGGCCAATAGCAAGAATAGCAAAAGATAGCCACCAATGGTTACCATAAAGTGGAATGTGTAGAATGTTAGTGGCACATTAGGGACGGCTTCTTGTGGTGTCTCCAAATAGCCATAGCCGAAGTATTTAAAATCAGTGTTGATGGCTTTTGCAAGGCTATCTACCATCAAGCGATTGTCGCTGCGTAGTGCTGCGCCATATTGCGAAAGTTTTTCTTGTATTTCACGCCCTTTGGCCATGCGCTCAGTATATGAAATAGTGTTTATTTGGTTCCCTGCAGCATCGTAGCTAACGCCATCGATGATGTCTTCGATACCAGGCACAAAAGCGTGAAAATCATGTGTGGCCAGAAACGACAATCCGTATGGGATGCTGATGTGCATCAAGTAGGGATCTTCATCGTTGAGAACTGTCTTGGCGGGGTTTAATATGCCAAATGCCACAATCGACTGATCCTTGTCGCCTCGATAGAGTCCCTCCATAGCGGCTAATTTCATTGGCTGATGTTTAGCCACTGTTATGGCACTGCTATCGCCTGTAATCATCGTCATCACAATGCCTATAGCACCTACCCATGCGCCCACCTTCAAGCTACGCTGGCAATGGTCGTAGTTGCGCTTGCGCAGCAACATCCATGCGCACACACCGCACACAAATACCCCTGCCAATGCCCACGCTGACAACACCGTGTGAAAAAATTTGCTCACCGCCATAGGTGACAATGCCACTGCAGCAAAACTCGTCATTTCGTTGCGCATCATAGCTGGATTGAATTCGCAACCTGTGGGATATTGCATCCATGCATTGGCTACTAGAATCCATAGGGCCGATAAGCTAGCACCGATAGCGGTCAGCCATGTTGCAGCCAAGTGGAATTTGGGACTTACTTTTTTCCAACCGAAAAACATTACGGCTATGAAAGTGGACTCCATAAAAAAGGCCAGAATGCCTTCAATGGCGAGTGGCGCACCAAAAATGTCACCAACAAACCAGCTGTAGTTCGACCAATTGGTGCCAAACTCAAATTCCAAAATGATACCAGTCGCCACACCAATGGCAAAGTTTACTCCAAAGATGGTCATCCAAAATTTGGTCGTTGCTAGCCATTTCTCACTTTTAGTACGCAAGTAGATGGTCTCCATAATAGCTACAATGATGCCTAAGCCCAAGGTTAATGGAACAAACAACCAGTGGTAAATTGCAGTCAGCGCAAATTGCGCTCGCGACCAATCAACAACATGCATCAGTTCTTCCATAAGAAGGATATCTTTTTTTGATGAATAATTACTTCAAGTTTTACTTGATGTTTATTTTAAAGTGTTAATATAAATATATATTAAAATACAGTATAAATCAACATATTGTGTTATCTATTTGTTAATTGTTCGCGAACATATTCTGCTTTTCCTTCATCATTGTCACTTTTGCTGTTTAGAAAGTTAGGAAAGAAGATTAAGCGCAAAATCACGAAGAAGATAAATAGTTTCACCAGTACAATAGCCCACAAAGTTTTACCTACAGTCATGCTGCGGAACCCATCATAATAGAGGTAAAAGATGCGCAACCACCATTTATGTTTGTTAGAGGGGTTTTTGATATCGGTCATTGAAGCCTATTGGTTTAATAACTCACAAAATTAGTAAAAAAATCTAAATTTCCAAATTTTTCGACCAATTTTTAATGATTAGCTCTTATATTGTTGATGATTAGCGTTGGGCGATGGCAAATCGTGGTTTGCCGTAGCTATCATCAACGATACGAATATCGTTAAATTGTTCGTTCTCTAATAGTTGCTTGATTTCAGCAGAAAAGCGGTGGTTAATTTCTAGATAAATGTGACCTCTAGGCTCTAGCGATAGGGTAGAGTACGACACAATTGCGCGATAGTAGAGCAATGGATCTTCGTCGGGGACAAACAATGCAGTGGCTGGCTCATAATCAAGCACGTTGCGATCCATTGTAGCGCGTTCGTTTTCGCACACATAGGGCGGATTGCTTACGATGATGTTATAGCTAGCGGTCGGCTGGGGAGATAGTATGTCGGCAAGGATAAAACGCACTTGTGTCTTGAGTGTTGAGGCATTCTCCCGAGCTACGGCTAGTGCTTTGTCGCTAACATCTATGGCATCGATTTGAGGGAATTTCAATGCGCGTGCTAGTGCGATGGCGATACATCCACAACCTGTGCCGATGTCTAGCACATGCAGGTCACTACTTTTTTTATTTTCATCGATAATCAAATCCACTAGTTGCTCGGTTTCGGGACGCGGTATCAGGGTGTCGGTAGTTACTTTGAATCTGTGTCCATGAAACTGAGTGTGTCCTAGCACATATTGTAAGGGTTCGTGTTGTTGCAGTCGTTCTATAATATTGCTGAGTCGAGTGGAAACAAAATCGGGTAGTTCGCTCTCCTGCCTCAATTCTATATCTACAGGAGTATAGTTGAGCACATCTTCGCAGATAGCGCGAGTGATGGCTTGCACCTCACGAGCATCATACACACTATTTAGGTTGTGTTTGATTGATTCAATAAATTCTCGAAGTTTCATATTGTATCTAGTTGATATTTTTATAAATTAATTATTTTTAAGTTCAATAATATAATTTGCATTTTCCAAAATATTTAAAGTGATGCTTTAAATTGTTATAAGGGCAATAATAAATTGTCATCAATAACTGTTGAGTTACGATGTTAAGATATATTGTGATTGAGGTTTTTTGCAAAGATACATTTAATTTGCTTATTTAGTCTCAATTCAACAATTTTTAATAGTTGCTCAATTCAACCATTAAGTTGTTTTCTGAATATCAGGTGCAAGTGGTGAGCTAATGGAAATAATTATGTACTTTTGTCCTTATCAACAATTGAAAAAACAGATGAACTACGATGAGCTATATATGATGCGAGCATTGCAACTAGCGCAACTAGGTGCAGGGCATGTATCTCCCAACCCTATGGTTGGTGCAGTGATAGTGTGTGATGGACGTGTCATTGGAGAAGGTTGGCATCGTTGCTATGGAGAGGGACATGCCGAGGTGAATGCTGTAGCTAGTGTCAAAGAACCTGAGCTGTTGTCCCGTAGCACATTATATGTCACATTAGAACCTTGCTCGCACTATGGTAAGACTCCGCCTTGTGCGCGACTCATTATCGAACGTGGCATTCCTCGTGTAGTGATTGGCACGCTTGACCCCTTTGTGCAAGTGAGCGGTCGTGGGGTAGCAATGTTGCAAGCTGCAGGCATAGATGTTGAAGTAGGGGTGCTAGAGAAGCAATGTCGTTGGTTAAACCGCCGATTTTTAACTGCTCACATCACAAGTTTGCCGTGGGTTCAGCTCAAGTGGGCCCAAACAGCAGACGGCTATATCGCTTTGCCCGTTGATGCTACTGAACATCCATTACACATTTCATCACCCACTACTTTGCGACTCATGCATCGACAGCGAGCGCTATGTGATGCGATTGTGGTGGGTGCTAGCACAGTGCGCATCGATAATCCTGCATTAACTACGCGCTATTGGAGTGGACGTTCTCCATTGCGGGTGGTGCTTGATGGCCATTGTTCTATTCCAGACAATAGCAGATTGCTCACAGATGGCTTGCCTACGATTGTTTATAATGGTGAAAAATCTCAAAAGATTGGAGCTGTGGAATGGGTGAAACTCGATACTGCGCAACCGCATAGTTGGCTGGGCAATCTCTATAGTCGTGGTGTGACTAGTGTGATGGTTGAGGGAGGAACCAATGTGTTGCAACAGCTTATCGACTATGATACATGGGACGAGGCACGTATCGAGTTATCGTCACGTATGGTAGGTGCTGGTGTTGTTGCTCCTATCATACGTGGTGCGCAATGGCGGCAATGCTTTCAAGTGGGAGGCAATCGGGTGATATATCTACAAAAACAAGTTAAAAAGGCGTAAAAAATCACATTTTGCCTTTTATTATCTTAATAAAGTGCGGCTGTTTGAGAGCGAAGTTGTAATTTTACACGCTCATAACGAAATCTGATGCTTGCCAATGTCAATAAACGTAAAAAACGGGAAAGCAATCAAATTTTTTTGTAATTTTGCAGTTTAATAGATAAAAATCAGACAGACTGAGACGATAATGACGAAGAACAATCCGCTATGCCATTTCTTGTTGTTAGCAGCCTTGCTGTTAGCGTTGCCTATGTGGGTTTCGTGCAACAAGAGCGATGATAATGACGATGATAGCTATACCTATAGCGAGAGTGAGATGACCACATTAATCACGGCCTTTGGCCTACAAGATAATAGTAATGTGATGGTTAACCTCGACTCTGTGTATTTCACAGTTGACCACGATGCGGGATTGATTTATAATGCTGATTCGCTGCCTGTTGGCACCAATGTGACTAAGTTGACAGTGACAATAGATTTCCTAAACACGGTCAAATCGGCTGTCTTTACCGTCAAGGGCGGCAAAGTGCAATCTGATACGACTATCAATTATACTACTTCATCTACCGATAGCATTGACTTTACTGGAAATGTGGTGTTGACGGTAACAAGTTATGATGGAACGCGTGTCAAGGACTATACTGTCAAGGTGAATGTGCATAAGGTAGAACCCGATGCTATGGTATGGCCAACATCTTGGTGTCGCATTCTACCTGGCTATAGCGTGAATGCTAGCGAGCAACGCACTGTCCAACAAGATGACTATTATCACAGTCTAGTGCATGTGGGTGATCGTTATGTGTTGACCACGGCCTCTTCTCCAAATCAATCGCAATGGGCTATAGATACACTAGATATCAATTTTACGCCTGATGTATCTTCATTTGCGGCTACGAGTTATTCACTATTTGTGCTAGACCTAGACGGCAATCTATATACCTCTGACGATGGCGAAAATTGGGTTTCGTGTGATACCAAATGGTTTAGTGTGTTAGGCTCTTATGAAGATCGATTATTAGGTATTGCTAGCGATGGTTCTACTACCTATTATCATGATGAGTTTCCACGTCCTGCTGGATTTGTGCCGACTGTTATCGAAGACTATTTCCCCATTATGAGTGCATCGCAGTTGGTTCATGCCGACAACTCATGGACAACTAGTAGCCAATCGATGCTGGTGGGTGGCATCGACCGTCGTGGTAAAGTAGTAGGTGATGTGTGGGGTTACGATGGTACCAAGTGGGGCGTTATCAATGATACCCATGGCAAGACCAAGTTGCCTGCTATGTATGGAGCCACTTTATTTCCCTACTATCGTTACATCAAAACCTCAGGTACTTTGCGCTATAAGAAACATATTACTTGGTATGTGTTAGGTGGTCGTTTCTCTGATGGTACGCTCAATGATTCTGTCTATGTCTCCAACAACCAAGGCATCAATTGGGCGGTAGCCGATAGTGCTTTGCAAATGCCTGAACTGATGCGTTCATTCTATGATGCTCAAGCGTTTGTATGTTTCGAGACCTTAACAGCATCCAAGCAAGCTCCTCGCCGAGTATCCCAAGCTGTTATTTCATGGGAATGTCCATACGTCTATTTGTTTGGTGGTTGCGATCAATCGGGTGATTTGCTTCCATTCTTATGGCGCGGTGTGTACACTCGCATGACATTCTATCCATTGTATTGATTAGTTTGAATGAAGATACGTACGTTCACCATATTGACCTTGCTACTCTTGATGTCGCTACCTACCGTAGCGCAGAGCTATAAATATGATATAGGTGGTTCTCTAGGTATGACTGGATATTTTGGAGATGCCAATAATGGTAACATGTGGAAACGTCCAGGTGTGACCATTGGAGGCTTGTTCCGTTACATCCACAATAGCCGTTGGGCTTTTAAGGCCAATTTGAATGCTGCAACTGTCAGTGGTGATAGCAAAAATATCCAAAACAAATATCCACAAACAGAACCCTATAAATTCACTTCTACACTGGTGGATTTGGGGCTAACAGCGGAGTTTAATTTCTTGAATTTTGGGAGTGGTCCTCGCTACAAAAACTATAAACCAATTAGTCCATATATGGTGGCTGGCATCGGATTTGTGACATCCATTTGTGATGGACACTTGGCTGCTTCGTTTATGGTTCCTGTTGGTGTGGGTGTCAAGTATAAGCTCAAGCAGCGACTCAACTTGGGATTTGAGTTTACGATGCGCAAGGAGTTTAGTGACTGTATCGACCAATTGAGCGATTTGAATGGTATCAAGCATTCGTTTGCCAAAAACACCGATTGGTATTCGTTTGCTATGTTTACGGTAAGTTATGAGTTTGGCAAGCGCTGTGTGCGTTGCAACCATATTGAATAGCATAAGCAATCACGATGATATCATAATATAGAAGTTCTTAATATGGCATCACAATACGACAATATCGGATTATTAGACTTGAAGCGCATCCCGCGCCATGTGGCCATCATTATGGATGGTAATGGGCGTTGGGCTAAGCAACATGGGCAAGAACGATCGTTTGGGCACGAGAGTGGGGTGGCCACTGTGCGACAAGTGACCGAAATCGCTAGTGAGATAGGCGTTCAATATCTAACACTCTACACATTTTCGACTGAGAATTGGAATCGTCCACAAGACGAGGTAGATGCCTTGATGAATCTGATTGTTGTGTCTATTGAACAACAAACCCCAGACTTGATTAAAAATAATGTGCGTCTGACTTGTATTGGCGATGTTGAGCGGATGCCTCAATTTGCCGCTAATCGCTTGCGCAAGTGTATGCAAGATACGGCACATTGCACTGGACTAGTGCTTTGCTTGGCTTTGAGTTACTCTTCTCGATGGGAAATTGTAGAAGCTTGCCGCCAGATAGCCAAGGAGGCTATCGGTGGGAAACTCAATCCCAATGACATCAATGACAATACCCTTGCCGCTCACTTGACCACTCATGATATGCCAGATCCCGATTTGCTTATTCGCACGGGTGGTGACTTGCGTGTGAGCAACTATCTGCTGTGGCAGATAGCATATAGTGAATTGTATTTTACGTCTAAATATTGGCCCGATTTTACAAAAGCAGATTTTGTGAAAGCAATCATCGACTTTCAAGCGCGTGAGCGCCGCTATGGTAAAACGAGTGAACAGGTAAATGAAACGCATGAACAAGAGAAAATTTAAGTCCATCATTAGCCACAAGTTGCTTTTCGTGCTATTGGCAATGGTGTTGTCACTACCTTGTGTGACGATAGCACAAGAGACGCATTCGGTCAACGACACGATCTACAATCCCAAAATCGTGTTTACTGGAGCGCCTAGCAAATATGAAATTGCTGGTATTCGGGTCGAAGGCGTGGATAATTATGAGGACAATATTATCATTGGATATTCAGGTCTTTCGGTAGGGCAGCGCATCGATATCCCTGGAGATGACCTCAAAGCAGCCGCCAAGCGTTTCTGGCGACAAGGGCTCTTCTCAAAGGTGCAAATTGCCGTAGATAAAATCTATGGTGACCAAGCCTGGCTAGTGTTTAATCTACGTCAGCAACCACGTGTGTCACAAATCAACTACAATGGCATGAAGAGTGGTGAGCGAAAGGATATTGAGCAGCGGTTAGGTTTTCAAGTGGGCAGTCAGATGACCCCCAATATTGCCGACCGTATCGAGCAAATCGTTGAAAAATATTATGCCAACAAGGGATTTGAAAAGGCTACGTGCACGGTCAAGCAGACACCTGATATTAGCAAGCAAAACGAGGTGATTGTTGATATCAATGTGGATAAGCACGATAAAATCAAAGTACATAAAATATATTTCACTGGCAACAAGGTGTTTAGCGATGGGAAACTCAAGCGCACCATGAAGAAGACTAACGAAAAAAACAACTTGTGGAAAATCTTTAGCCAGAAAAAATTTGTCCGCACGGACTATGAGGACGACAAGCAACGTATTATCGACAAATATAACGAGAAAGGCTATCGTGATGCCGTGATTACTGCCGACAGCGTGGTGGCTTATGACGACAAGAATGTGGACGTATATATCAATATAGACGAAGGTAAGAAATATTACATATCCAATATCTCATGGGTTGGCAATACTGTCTATCCATCTATCATTCTTGACGACGTGTTAGGCATACGCAAGGGAGATGTCTATAACCAAAAACTTCTCAACAAGCGCACCCAAGAGGATGATGATGCCATTGCCAACCTATATCTCAACAATGGCTATCTCTTCTATCAACTCATACCCATTGAGAGCAAGATACAAGGCGATAGCATTGACCTAGAGATGCGTATGTATGAGGGTAAACAAGCACGCATTAACAAGGTGGTGATTAACGGCAACGATAGGTTGTATGAAAAGGTGGTGCGCCGTGAATTGCGTGTGCGCCCTGGCGACCTATTCTCTAAGGAGGACTTGATGCGTTCAGCTCGCGAAATCGCTCAAACGGGACATTTCGACCCCGAGAAAATGGATATCCGCCCAGAACCCAATGTGGACAATGGCACTGTGGATATCATCCTTAACCTTGAGTCCAAAGCCAACGACCAAGTAGAGTTGTCGGCTGGTTGGGGACAAACGGGTGTTATCATCAAAGCCTCCCTCAAGTTCACCAACTTCTCTATCCAGAACCTATTCCACCCATCTTCGTTCAAGGGTTTGATTCCACAGGGTGAGGGACAAACGTTCACTATTAGTGCTCAGACCAATGCCAAGTATTATCAAGCCTATAGCCTCTCGTTCCTTGATCCTTGGTTTGGTGGCAAACGCCCCAATTCGCTCTCGGTGTCTGCTTTCTATAGCCGTCAGACAGGTATCAACTCGTCTTATTACAACCAGCTCTATCAAAGCGCCCTATATAACTATTATAACTCCTACTACACAGGTTATAGCAATTACTATGGTAGCAACTATGGTAGCAGCTATTACGAGAACGCTTATGACCCCAACAAGTATTTGCAAATGGCAGGCGCCACCATCGGATTTGGCAAACGACTCAAATGGCCTGATGATTACTTTACATTTATGGCTACACTCGGTTATCAGTGGTATAGCCTCAAAAATTGGGAGTATCTCTATTATATGAACAATGGTGTGTCTAACTCCATTGTGCTAGGACTCACTTTGCAACGCAATAGCATCGACAACCCACTCTATACCCGTAAGGGTAGCATTTTCACGCTCAGTTTCAACGCCACACCACCAGCCTCACTATTTGGTAAGAAAAATTGGCAAGCGTTGAGCGAGAGCGGCACCGATGCGTCTAAAAAAGAGCTATACAAGTGGATTGAGTATTGGAAACTCAAATTCCAAGCTCGCACCTATACACCACTCACCGATCCCGATGGTCGATGGACGCTTGTGCTGATGACGCGTGCCGATTTTGGTCTGCTAGGTAGTTGGAACAAGTGGCTCAAGTCCCCATTCGAGACCTTCTATGTCGGTGGTGATGGCATGTCGGGCAGTTATACTTATGCTACCGAAACCATCGCTCTGCGTGGCTACGAGAATGGTTCCTTCACGCCTTATGGCTATGAGGGCTATGCTTACGACCGCTTCGTTATGGAGCTACACTTCCCATTGATGTTGTCACAAAGCGCAACCATCTATCCACTCGTGTTTATAGAGGGCGGTAACGCTTGGACGAGTGTTAAGGACTTCAACCCATTCGATATGAAACGCTCGGCAGGCGTGGGTGCACGCATCTATCTGCCTATGATTGGTATGATGGGTATCGACTGGGGTTATGGTTTCGACAAGGTGTATGGTGAAAAAGGTGGTAGCAACTTCCACTTCGTGCTAGGACAAGAATTTTGATGGTTAACTTAATTTATTAAAATGCAAAATAAACGTTTTTGCAATTTGTGAGTCTAAAAGTCGAAATTTTAAAACTTTAATTGAGATATGATGAAAAAGTTCGCTTTAATTGCAATCGCACTTGTTGCTGGCATGATGGCAGCACATGCACAGAAGTTTGCCCTCGTTGACATGGAGTATGTGCTCAAAAATATTCCCGCCTACGAGATGGCCAACGAGCAGCTCAACCAAGTATCGCAACGTTGGCAGCGCGAAGTCGATGAGCTCAAGAAAGAGGCCGACACGATGTACAAGAACTATCAGAGCGACATGGTGTTCCTCACTGATGACCAAAAAAAGAAAAAAGAGGCCGAAATCACTGAGAAAGAAAAAGAGGCTCAGCAGTTGCAATACAAATATTTTGGACCTCAAGGTGAACTATTCAAGAAGCGTCAATCACTCATCAAGCCTATCCAAGATGATGTGTACAATGCTGTCAAGAAGGTGAGCGAAGAGCGAGGCTTCCAAGTTATCTTTGACCGTGCTAGTAGCCAGAGTATCATTTTTGCTAGTCCACGCATCGATGTGAGCAACGAAGTGCTCGAGAAGCTCGGTTATGCCAAGTAAACAAGACCAACCATAGGTACAAGGGCAATGGCCTAGTGTTCCCTATGCTTGTGCCCTTTGTGCTTAGAGAAACTAAGAATTTATATAATCATTAATAACAACAAAAAACTATCACAAAAAACAGAAAAAGTCATGTTTAAAAAGTTAATGCTATTAGCCCTCGTGGCTATCCCTATGTGCTTTTCTGCACATGCTCAGAAATTCGGTTATTGCAACACTGCTGAGATTTTTAATGTAATGCCCGAAAAGGTTACGGCCGAAACGACCCTCAAGCAAGTGTCAGACAAATATGAAGCTGAGTTTAAAAATTTGCAAGATGCCTTCCAGAAAAAATATAGTGAGTATGAGGCTCAGGAAAAGGATGCTAGCACTCCACAGGCCATCAAAGATCGTCATCAGCAGGAGCTACAAGAGGACTATAACAAAATTCAGAATTTCCAGCAAACAGCTGCTCAAGATTTGCAAAAACAGCAAGAAACCCTTTTGGCTCCAATTACCCAAAAGCTACAGAATGCTATCCAAGCTGTTGGTGCCGAGGGTGGATACACCTTTATCCTAGATCAAGCTGCAGGCTCCATACTCTATAGTGGTAGCACCGCTGAAGATATTAGCCCTAAAGTAAAAGCCAAGTTAGGTATCAAATAATAATCTGGTAAATCTCATTGATACCAATTTACAATAGCTAGGTATCGCTCTCTCTAGGGAACGATACCTAGTTTGTATATGTATATAGGAGGATAATGGAGTGAACCAAAACCACCGTTAGGCGGGTATGTGTATGGGCTATTTTAGTCCCAGCACAGCCATTACCATAGCAGTGATGTCTGCCGTAGAGCCTCCTATATAGGCCACTTTGGTAACAGCAGTGTCTATCACCATATCGTATGAGCCTTGGTCACCAACAGCCTTGATGGCAGCCTGAATCTTTTCGGTAATCGGGCGTGTGAGTTCTGCACGCTGACGAGCTATATCATCGGCAGCACGACGCTCAAACTCTTGCATCTTTTTGTCGCTTTCCTGCAAGTCTTGCATGCGGCGTTGCTTGATGGTCTCGGGTGTGGCAGCATCCGAAGCGATAGCTTGATAGTCAGCATATTTTTTCCCAAACTCATTTTGCAAGAGTTGGTATTCAGCATGATATTTATCGCTCAACGCTTTGAGTGTTGTCTCGGCTTCTGCCTTCTCGGGCATGAGGTCAAAAATCTGTTGTGAGTTGACAACTGCAATGCGTGCTTGTGCTAGCAAGGGCAATAGCATCACGGTGAGGGCGATAATCAATATTTTTTTCATAACCATTGGATAAATTATTTCATCACTGCAAAGATAATTATTTTTTACACTATCCTCTCAAAAAAAGAGCGGTAGAATCAGAAAAATCCTACCACTTTGATGTCAATGGAGACTAGATACTTGATAACAATTGAGAAATAGCCTTAACAAACATATTGCTAAGGCTATTTCAACCCATTTTTTCTATTAACCTTTTTTGTTTATTTCACAAGCATCTTCCGTGCACTGCCATCGCTATATTTCACGATTTGGATCCCCTTGGTATCGGCGGTGACTACTCGGCCAGTGAGGTCGTAACGGCAGATAATAGTTTTGTCAGTGTCCTCATTCAGTTCGTTTACACCACTAGGATTGTCTAGTTCGGTTAAATCGACACACATCACACGCATACCACCATCTCCAACAATCTTGTTCCAGTCGCTATCATACTCTTGTGGCACGATGAGGAAGATATAAGCATATTTGCCATCACTGACAACTGAGTAACCCGAACATTTAAAGTTTTCGTTGCAGATTTGTTTGCTCCATAGTTGGTTGCCATAGTTATCAATCTTGAGAACCATAAAATTGGCACCATTCCAGCTCTGCACATTCCCATATAGAATCACCCAGCCATCGCTTTGGTGAATCACCTTGACTGGCTTGAAACCCCACTCGGTGTTGGTATCGTAGGACACACCCTTGCTGTGATCAAATGGCCATTCGGGCCAGATGAGTGAGCCACTACCTTCGATGCTTGCTAGATTGGCATATAAGTTATATTCACTGCTGCGATATTCCCATGCTACTAGCAACGAATCCTCGCTCATGGCAGCTTGGTAGGTGCCACAATTACCATCGGTACCTCCAGTAAGTGACAAGCCAGTACCATAGGTGTTACCATTGGCATCAAGATGATTGAATGCGGCATAGCCATACCAGCCATAAGGCACACGGTAAACCAAGGTGATATCACCCTCGTTGCCAGTGAAAACTGTTGGCGTAGTCACATAACTAGAGCCTAGTGCTTCACTCTCAACAGTGACAGGCTGATCCCACACATTCTTGCCATCAATGTTGATGCGTTGGGCATCCACTCCATTGTTCTCATTTGAATAGAGGAAATAAACATCACCATTGGCGCAAGGTGCTAGCATATCTAGTGCACCCGATTGGGTGATAATAGGAGCGTCCCAAGCAAATGTGCCGTCAGCGTTGACGCGAATATAGCGATAGTCGTAGTAATAGACCTGAATAGAATCGGGCATCTCTTCGTCGGGATCCCACCAGCTAGGTTCCCAGTTGGTGCTATCGGCTTTCACGCTATAGCCCTCTGAATGAACACAGCTCAAGTAAATGTTGTCGTCGCTGATAGTGAGTTGTGGGGCAAGTTCATAACTGCGGAAGGCATTGTCATTTACTTTTTCAACTGGAAATTGGATGCCATCGGCATTCCACACACTATTGCCATTCTTGTCATAGCGATAGAGATAGATGTGGTTGCTGTAACGCTCAGTCACATCGTCACGCACATCATAATATGCCATTACAATGTCACCATTGGATGCAATAGCCACACCATAGTCGGTAGTCGAACTCTGTGTGGGCTTGTTGCTGACTAGAATACCTTCTTTATCAAACTTGGGATTACCAGCAGGGTCAAAAATTTGTAGGTGCAAATAGTAGCCAAAGGTCGGCTCGTTATACATCACTCCTGCGGGTGTGCGTTGCCACAAATGATAGATGGTGCCATCATCTAGGATGAACGTTTTCATTCCCGATTGGTTATAGGTGCTGTCTAGATCCACAATTGTGTAATCTGTGTCACTTGGAGTCCATGCGCTCATAGTGCCTATGCAGGCAACAAAAGCCAAAACAAGCGTTAAAAATTTTTTCATGATGTTGTTTTTTAAGTTTATTGTAATTATATAATATAATGATACCTATTCACTCATTAATTGTGGCAAATTTATGACAATTGGTGCTGATCAGTCAAAAATCAACCATAGATAAGCACATAGATAGTATGTTAAAAAAATTAAATGTTTTGAATAAATTCGTTGAGATTCACATCATTAGATATATTCAAACGTTTGCGCAATCGATATCGTGCGCTATTCAAACTATTCGTGGAGATATTGAGTGCCATAGCCATCACTTTAGGTTTAACACCCATCTTGATGAATCCCATCAATCTAATATCGTTTCCCGTAAGACTAGGATATAGTTTTGACACTCTATCTAGAAAATCGCCATATTCGGTTTTGAGCGTTGTTTCAAGTGCCAATAGTGATTCATGGTCATCATTATCTGTGATAGTGTTTTTCATTTCAGTGATTAATTCTGTCATATTCAGATTCTTCTTGTTTGCGGCTTCGAGTTTCTCTTCATTCTTCTTGATGCGTAACTGTAGCAATTCTTTTTCTAGCATTTCACGTTGTATAGTGGCTTCGGCAAGTCGTTGCTTAGCTTGTGCATTGCGTTTGGCCATTCGCATCATCATCAACAATCCCATCACCGTTAGAGCTAGCATAGCAATCACCATACCACCAATGATGCGATTGTTTTTGCTTTCCTCACGCAAGCGTTCAATCTTGCCTTGTTCTCGTAGGGTTGCTATGCGATAAGCCACTTCTCCACCCCTGAGCTTCTCATTACAGCTATCTGCCAAGAGCCTAATTTTCAAACATGAAGGTGCCGTTCCAGTGCGAGTGCTATCTAGATGATACATTTGTTCAAGGCAGTCAATCTCGGTAGTTGGTGATTTGAGCCGCAAACTATAACGATAGCCTAACTGAGCATAATGATAGGCAGTATCGACCTGTTGAGCCAATAAACTGTGCAAATAATAGGTTTGACAGAGATAGATTTGGTATGCAGGGCGTGGGGCTGTTTCGATTTGTCTCACAAGATGCCATGCTTTGGCCGTATCGCCTTTGTGCATATAAGATTCTGCTAGATTGGCCATATCGGTCAATACAAAGGCTGTATCGTTGGGATAAAGACGACGGTCCAGTGCTATGGCTTGCTGTGAATAGTAGATGGCGGAATCATAGTTGTGTGTAATACTACCATGATAGGCGGCAAGCACACGATAATAGTATTGTGATGAGAAAGAATAGGGGTCAGTGGTGGCTTCTACATATTTCAATCCATTGAGCAACTCGTAGCTTCGGTCACGTTGCCCCGCTTGGTCATAAATCATGGCTAAATGTACTGCAGCCTCAAAGTGTGTTTCATCGTCTCCTGCTCGCTCAGCCTCGTCCATAGCGCGTTGCAGATTTACTAGAGCTCCAAAAATGCTGTCATTGTTAAAGTCTTTGCGTCCTTGCTCAAACCACTGACGGGCTTTCTGGGCATTGCCGCCACAACCAGCCAACTGTGCCATCACAATTAGCAGTAGCATCGTGGTAATCACAATATATGTAGCTTTTTGCATAAGATGTTATATAATGACGCTTGCAAAGTTACATTTTTTAGGCCTAATAGCCACATAGCTACTATATTAATTTCTCAACTATTTGTGATAACGTAAACAAAAAAACAGCCCCAGAGATATATTGCTGGGGCTGTTTCGAGCTATTTTTTCTCTTAAGAGGTCTCTTGATTACCTTTTATTTCACAAGCACTTTCCGTACACTGCCATCGCTATATTTCACGATTTGGATACCCTTGGTATCAGCGGTGACTACTCGGCCAGTGAGGTCGTAGCGGACTTCCTCTCCAACTGTTTGCTCCGTTTGGATGTCTCCGATAGCTGTAGCATCGCTATTAGTCAAGTCGATACACATCACGCGCAAACCGCCACCCTTGTCGGTGTCGTAGCTTGAGTCGGTGGCAATGAAGAAATAGGCGTATCTGCCATCATCAACGATAGAATAGCTGTTGGCGACGAAATTCTCTTCGCATATTTGCTTGCTCCACAATAGATTGCCATATTCATCAATCTTAATAACATATAGGTTGGCAGCGTTGTAACTTTGCGAGTTGGCATAGATAATTGCCCAACCATCACTCTGACGAACTACCGTGATAGGGGTAAATCCCCACATATCGTTGGTGTCATAGGATATACCCTTGCTGTGGTCAAACGGCCATTCTGGCCATAGGAACGAGCCATTGCCAGCGGTGCTCACCAAATTGGCATACAGATTATTCTCAGAGGCTATGTACTTCCATACTACCAACAAGGAGTCTCCATTCAGAGCAGCTTTGTATGTGCCACAATTGTTGTCGGTGCTACCAGTAAGAGAAACGCCTGTTCCGTATGTTGTTCCATCTGTACCAAGACAGTTATAGGAAGCGTAACCAGCAAACGAAGTCAACTTGCGGTAAACTAGCACCAAGTCTCCATTGTCTTTATGCAAAATACCAGGAGTTGTCACATAGCCATTGCCTAGTGATTCACTTTCAACTACAACAGGTTCATCCCATACATCTTGACCTGCTTGATTGATGCGGCGTGCGCATAGGCCATTGTCATCATTGGTATATAACAAATAGAAATCGCCATCAGCGCAAGGTGTTATTTCACTTAGGATTGGGCAACTTGTGATGAATTTCCAATCGAATGTTCCATCGTTATTCACTTTAAAATAATACATATTGGTTTCACCCATTTGCACCGAGTCGGGCATTTCGGTAGGAAACCATGGATTTGGTTCCCAATTGGTGCTATCGGCTTTCACCATATAACTTTCTGTGTGTACGCAACTCACATAGATATTTTCCCCACTGATGCAAAGTTGTGGTTTCTGTTCATAGCTACGAAACGCATTCTCATAGGTCTTTTCGATAGGTAATTTGATGCCTTCAGCATCCCAAACCGCATGACCATTTTTGTCATAGCGATATAAGTAGGCATGGCTATTCGTGCGACCTTCGATATCCTCACGCACATCATAATAAGCAATCACGATGTCACCATTATCGGCAAGAGCCACACCATAATCAGTCAGCCAACTCTTGGTTGTTTTGCTGCTTACAAGCTTGCCTTCTTTATCAAACACTTCGTTTCCTGCTGGGTCAAAAATCTGTAGATGCAGATAGTAGCCAAAAGTTGGGTCTTTAGCTAACACACCAGCAGGCTTGCGTAGCCATACATGATAGATGGTGCCATCATCTGCACGCAAGGTCTTCATGCTTGTTTGCCCATATAGGCTATCCGCATCCATTAGCCGATAGTCGGTGTCACTAGGTGTCCAAGCGCTCATCGTGCATATACCAGCAATGAGCATCACTGCAAAAGTTAACAATTTCTTCATCATAATATTGATTTTTAGGGGTTAATAAAAAAACAATTGTTATTAAAAGCATATTGCAAATTTACAGCAAATTGCGACTCTATATATAGACAGGGATATAGATATGCATATCCCCAACCGTGTTAAAAAAAACTAAATTCCAGAGATGAATTCATTTAGGTTGGTCTCATTGGATAGCTTTAAGCGCTTGCGCAGACGGTAGCGTGCACTATTCAGACTCTTCATCGAGATATTGAGAGCCATCGCCATCACTTTGGGTTTCACACCCATACGGATAAAGCCCATTAGCCGAACATCGTTGTCTGTGAGTTCGGGATATCGATGCTCCACTCGTTCCAAGAAATCGGCACATTGTATTTTCATCGTTGATTCGAGCGTGGCGAGTGATGGCTCGTCTTCGGTATTGGGTAAATTATGCTTTATCTCAGTGATTAACTCTGTCATACTCACATTTTTCTTATGCGCTGCTTCAAGTTTCGCTTCATTCTTTCTCATGCGCAGTTGCAGCAATTCTTTTTCTAGCATTTCGCGCTGTATGGTAGATTCAGCTAGCCGTTGTTTGGTTTGAGCGTTGCGATGTGACATTCGCAATAGCGAGATGACGGTAAACAACGCTAAGCACAATAGCACAATCAGCATCACACCTATCCAGAGTCTTTTCTCATTCTTTTCTTGTATCCGCTCTATCTTCCCTTGTTCTTGCAGGGCTGATATTTTATAAGCGACTTCAGTGCCTTGTCGATACTCTTTGCTTGCATCTAGGATTCTCTTATGCTCCATATAGGCATCCATATTGCGCATACAGCTATCTAATGCACACAGCCTTTGCAAGCTTAGGATAAGAATGTTATTAGAAATGTGATCTTTAGAGCATTCGTAGCATAGATTGGCATAATGATATGCTGAATCTAAATTCTGTGTTTCTAGCAGACTGCGTAGATAATAAATCTGTCCCAGACCCAAGCGTTTGCTTGGTTGCGGCATCGAGTTTACTTGCCGAACCACCTCCCAAGCCGATGCCGTATCGCCTGCTGCCAAATAGGCTTCGGCTAGATTACCCATGTCACCATACAAGTATGTAAGGTCGTTGGGGTATAATTTTTTATCTAATTTGATGGCTTGTTGTGCACAATAAATCATTGAATCATAGTCCTGATGCAATGTGGCGTAGTAACCGCAAAATCTGAAGTAGTATTGTGAAGAAAATGCGCTAGGGTTGGTTGTGGCTTCTACATATTGCAAATCCCTAAGCATCTTTTCTGATTTGTCACGTTGCCCCACTTGTTCATAGAGCATTGCTAAATAGACGTTAGCCTCGAAATATGTTTCCTTATCGCCTGCTCGCTCAGCCTCATCCATAGCGCGTTGCAAGTTGATAAACGCATCATAGATGCTATCCTTGCCGAATGCTGCTTGCCCTGTTTCTAGCCATTGACGAGCTTTCTGGGCGTTACCGCTACAGCTAGCCAATGGTGATAGCATAGCGCAAGCGACTATAATCAATGCAATAGTAGGTACTAACGTTTTCATCAGGTTAAAGCGTGGGGTCTGTAGCCTTTGAGTAGGCAAAGATAAAGCAAATTTGAATATTTTCCTCCCTCTCGGCAATTAAAACTAGCTTAATTGCGCTCACTTTATCGCAAATCTGACAGAAATGCTAGCGTGTGGTCATTGCTAGACGGTTCGATGGGTTAGGTGTTGTGTGGCGGTGGGGCAAACAAAAAGCCTTGCAACGAGAGTGCTGCAAGGCTTTGCTATTAAATGTATGAGGGTGGAAGATGGGGCTCGAACCCACGACCTTCGGAACCACAATCCGACGCTCTAACCAGCTGAGCTACGTCCACCATGTTGTGATAAAAAAGAGGTGTCTTGTTTCATAAGACGGGTGCAAAGGTAAATACTTTTTGGCAATCATGCAAGAGTTGGCGCGAAAAAAAGTGTTTTTCTTTGTTTGTACCCTCGCTTTAACCAGCATGTGCCACAATGGTGGCGGGGGCAATATGGTCGCTACCCTTGACAAACTGTCCCATCGAGAACACACCGCGCAGGTTGATATCGTCGTCGAGCAATAGGATATCGGCATCCTTGCCTCGCTGCAAAGAGCCCTTGCGGTCGTAGATGCCCATGATGCGTGCAGGTGTTTCGCTAGCCATACGCACGGCATCTTGTAGGGGCACTTCGACCACTCGCACCATGGTTTTGATGAGGCGGTCCATCGTTGCGATGCTACCTGCTAATGCTGAGCGGTCGGATAGCTTGCACACACCATCTTCGATAATCACACGAGGGTCGAAGGCGTGCTGGCTCTCGCTATCGGTCACAGCGAGGGCATCGGTGACTAGTGCCACACGCTCCACGCCCTTGATGCGAACCACCAGTTTGAGCAAGGTGGCAGGCACATGGATGCCATCGGCAATCACCTCTACCGACATATCCTCAATCAGATACACGCTCTCGACGGTGCCAGCGTGCTTGTATTCGCGCACACTATGGAATCCTGGCATCGCATTGTAGAAGTGGGTTGCTAGGCTATAGCCAGCATCGTAGGCTGCTCGCACATCAGGGTATTCGGCATCGGTGTGCGCAATTCCCGCTACCACCCCTTTGCTAGTGATATATTGTCCCATCTCTACAGCTCCTGGCAGCTCGGGCGCAGTGTCCCAGCGACGCATGCAGTCGTAGTTTTCGATGAGGTGCGTATATTCTTTGGGGTCAGGAATACGAATCAGCTCTGGCATTTGGGCTCCTACTTTTCGGGGGTTGAAGTAGGGGCCTTCCATGTGTAATCCCATAATAGGAAGATTGGGGTCTTGGCTCATCAACTCATCACACGTGCGACAAGCTTGCTCCATCGTGTCAAATGGAGATGAGGCTAATGTGGCATATATAGAGGTCGTGCCATGCTTGAGGTGGGTGCGCATGGCTGTGAGAAACGCCTCAGGCGTAGCCTCTTGAAAATCGCTGCCGCCGCCACCATGACAATGCATATCAATGCCACCTGGCACCACATGCATACCACGAGCATCAAATAGCCGATCCACACCGTCGAGCTTGTGACTGCTTTTGCACACCTCCTTAATGTGGTGTTCCTCAACAATCACTGATCCCTCGTTGATCCACCCCTCAGGAGTTAGCACATGACCATTGTAGATTTGTGTTAACATGAGTCTCGATAATTTTACTAGCCAATTTCTAAATTGGCTATTATATAACCACAAAGTTAGTTCTTTATTTTTGAACTAGAAATGATGGATAGTAAATTTTATGATTTATTGACATATTTTTTTGCAGATTTTTTGGCGGAATTTCTACGCGATGTTGCTCAAGCTAGGAGGGACATCGATGAGTAGGGTAGAGTGGCGCTATGGTCCAATCTGCCTATTTGTCACTTCTGTGGGGTCTGGCATTGGTTTTGCATGCACCCCAACGGTCGATAAACCAATCATTAGCAAATTATCAACACGAAAGATATATAGAATTATGACAGACAAACAAAAGACACCGAAAACTACTAAGGGAACTATTGGTGTGACCACCAACAACATCTTCCCAGTGATTAAGAAATTTCTGTATAGCGACCATGAGATCTTTTTGCGGGAGCTAGTGAGCAATGCCGTTGATGCTACTCAAAAACTCAAGACACTAGCTAGTGTGGGCGATTTCAAAGGGTCAACCGAGGGTTTGCAAGTGACAGTGACGGTGGACCCAGAGGCGGGTACTCTCACAGTGAGCGACCAAGGCATCGGTATGACTGCCGAGGAGATAGATAAGTATATCAATCAAATCGCTTTTTCAGGAGCCGAAGAATTTTTGTCAAAATATAAAGACAATGCCAATGCGATTATCGGACATTTTGGCTTAGGATTTTATTCAGCATTTATGGTGGCCAAGAAAGTGGAAATTCGCACACTCAGCTGGCAACCTGCTGCCAAGGCGGTGAGCTGGAGTTGTGATGGCTCTCCAGAATATGAAATGATCGATTGTGACAAGACCGAGCGAGGCACCGATATCATTTTAACTATCGACGATGACGAAAAAGAGTTTCTCGAGAAGTCACGCATCGAAGGCTTACTGCGCAAGTATTGCCGATTTTTGCCTGTACCTATCGTTTTTGGCAAAGAACAGGAGTGGAAAGATGGGAAATATGTCGATACCGACAAGGATAAGATTATCAACGATGTGGAGCCATTGTGGGCGCGCACGCCTAGTGAGCTCACCGATGAGGACTATCTGAAATTTTATCACGCCATTGAGCCTGGACAAGACGACCCGCTGTTTTGGATTCATCTCAATGTCGATTATCCGTTCACCCTCACGGGTATCCTCTATTTTCCCAAAATTAAGAATAATCTCGACATTCGCAAAGATCGCATTCAACTCTATTGCAATCAGGTGTATGTCACCGATAGTGTCGAGGGCGTGGTACCCGATTGGCTGATGCTATTACAAGGCGTTATCGATAGCCCAGACATCCCATTGAACGTGTCGCGTAGCTATTTGCAAGCCGACCGAGCTGTGAAGAAGATTTCGACCTATATTACCAAGAAGGTGGCTTCTCGTCTCGAAGAAATAGCCAAGCAACAGCCTGATGAATTTGAGAAGAAGTGGAACGACATCAAGATTTTTATCGAGTATGGCATGCTCAGTGATGAGAAATTCTGTGAGTCGGGTATGAAGTTCGCACTGCTAGAAAATGTGGATGGCAAATTCTTGAAGCTAGATGATTACCGCAAGCTTGTTGAGTCTGCGCAGACCGATAAAGATGGCAATCTTGTGTGCCTCTATGCTACCGACAAACAAGCGCAATATGCCTACATCAAAGCGGCTACTGACAAGGGCTATGACGTGTTGCTGATGAATGGTGAACTTGATGTGCCATTTGTGGGAATGCTCGAGCAGAAGCAAGACAAGACACGCTTTGTGCGGGTAGATAGCGATGTGGTTGATAACCTCATCCGCAAGCAGACGGGCGATGATACGCCAACATTTAACCAACAACAGCAAGAATTGGCCTCCACGCTGTTCAAGTCACAAATTCCGCCAGTAGAGAAGGCTGACTTTATGGTGAGCTTTGCTGCCATGTCGCCCGATGACCAGCCTGTTGTCATCACCCAAAGCGAATATATGCGTCGCATGAAAGATATGGCGCGTTTTCAACCTGGAATGAGTTTTTATGGCGAAATGCCAGATATGTATAGCCTAGTGCTCAACACCAAACATCCACTCATCCAGAAGACGATAGCTGAGGCTGAAAAGGCTTTAGCAACACAGCTCAAGCCTCTAGATGAAGAACTCGCGGCTACTCAAAACGTGATTGCGGCTATCCGCGACCTTGACAAAGATGGTAAGGGTGTGCCCGAAGATAAGAAAAAAGACTTGGAGGACAATGAGAAACGTGCCAGCGAGTTGCGTGACAACAAGGTTGCTGCCATCACCGCATACGCTGCCGATGATAGTCGCGTGCATCAACTCATCGACATCGCTTTGCTCGGTAACGGCATGCTCAAGGGTGAAGCACTCACACGGTTTCTCAAACGTTCGATAGGCCTGCTACGTTAAGGCCGAAGCGTTAAAAAAAACGAAAAACCGCAGCCCTACCGACTGCGGTTTTGGTCGTATGAGGAATTATGTTTAACTTTGCAAGCTTAAAATCATGAGGCAATGATTAAAAAAGTTTCCATTCTGCTATCGGCGGTGGCTCTGATGCTGGGACTTGTTGCTTGTGGCGAGTATAACAAGGTGCTCAAGAGCAAAGACCTAGAGTATAAGTATGCCTACGCCAAAAAGGCCTTTGAGCAAAAGCGTTATGCACAGACCTATACGATTCTCACCGACTTGGTCCCCATTTTCAGGGGTACCGACAAGGCCGAAGAGTCGCTCTATCTGTTGGCGTTGAGCTACTATGAAAACAAGGATTACCTCAATGCAGGCAGTTGGTTCAAACAATATTATCAGCGTTATCCACGTGGGCAATACGCTGAGTTGGCTCGTTACTATTGTGGATATGGCTATTATCTCGATTCCCCCGACGTGCAGCTCGACCAGTCGGAGACTATTCGGGCGATGGAAGAGTTGCAGGCCTTTCTAGACTATTATCCCAAGAGCGATAAGGCCAGCATTGCACAAAATGCCATCTTTGAGATGCAAGATAAATTGGTACTCAAGGAACTGCAAAATGCAACGCTCTATTACAACTTAGGCAACTATATGGGTAACAACTACGAGAGTGCGGTCATCACGGCCAAAAATGCGATTAAGAGTTACCCCTTTAGCAAATACAAAGAACAACTAGAGATGCTCGTGTTGCGTTCTCGATACAAAGAAGCCTGCGAGAGCGTCACTGAAAAGAAAGTTGAGCGATTTCGCACGGTGATCGATGAATACTATAGTTTTATCAACAACTATCCTACGAGTTCCGACCGCAAGGAAGCTGACAATATCTTCAAGATTGCCAATCGCTATGTCAATGGCAATTGATGTTGCTAGTTGACTACATGCTAACATCCTATTCAGACAATTAAATCACAAAATCACAATCAAAATAATCACATCAATCACAATGGATTACAGGAAGACCAATGCCCCTCTCACCACCACCGTTCATGATTTAGTGGAAATGGCCGAGCAGACGGGCAACATCTATGAGACTGTGTGCATCATCAGCCGTCGTGCCAACCAAATCGCAGCCGAGATGAAAAGCGACCTCGAAAAAAAACTTCAAGAGTTTGCATCGCTCAACGACAACCTAGAAGAAATCAATGAGAACCGTGAGCAAATTGAAATCTCTCGCTATTACGAGAAACTGCCCAAGCCCACACTCATTGCTACCAAAGAATATGAGGATGGCAAGTTGGCGTTCCGCAACGTGGCTCGCGAAAAAGATGAATTCTAATCCCCTACGGGGTGGCGTGTAAGGGCTATCCCATGCGATGTCCGCTCTGCGAGGGAAAAAATGTTGTGATGTTCGCAAAAAAAATTATTTTTTTGCGAACATTTTGCAAAAAATTATTATCTTTGCCCCGTTGATGGCTCGAGCTAATGCCTGCCATCAACACTTACTGAATGTTGGTCATCGAGCATGCCGAGAGGTGTCGCTCGATGATTTTTTGTCAGCAACCATCTCAATGCCTATTGGATGGTGGTAATTATAATACTTTGTGATAGTTATAGGGATCGATGTGTAGAGGTTGTTGGCCTAGCAAACTTGTGTGACAATAGCTGTATCGTTTCAATATACCACTTCAGTTGGCTTTTCGAGATTACTCCAATCCATATCCTCGATATATTTACCATATCCCAAGATATAAAGTGGAGCAAACTTCACCATAGCAGCAGCATCAGCCATGTTGGGTGTATCTATAGGGTTCCATTCGGTGTAAACCGACACGTGTTGTCCTTGGCGTACAATTTGATTGATGAATTTATCGGTCTCAGCGTTATTTTCTGTGAGGGGACTCATTGCCATAATGTGGTCTGCACTAGGCACGATAAAAGCCCAATAGCTCACCTGTTGTTTCTGCCATTCACGCACAAGCGATTGGGTGCCGACAAAGGTGTCACCATAGACCTCGGCTCGGTCAAAGGGTACTACTAGGTCGTTGCTACCATGGAAGAAAAGGGTGGGGCAGGGTGCATGTTTCCATGTCAATATGGTGTCGCTCTTGGCATCAATGGCACCTGCATGCGAAATGATGCCTGCAAAGTTGAAGCCATCGGGTAGCCGCTTGGTGTATTCAGCTTCGTTGCATAGGTCATATTCGAGTGTAAGGGCTGTAATAGCACCCGCACTGCCACCACCAATCACAAAGCATGAGTCATCAGGCTGCTTGTCAACCAAACCGAGTACAAAGTTCGCGGCATCAGCTACATCTACGCATGCAATTTGTACGATATCATAGAGTGAGTGCACCTGATACTTGTTGGTGGTATCTTGCTGTGTAGTCCCCGCTAGCCTATAGTCGGTAGATACAGCCAAGAAGCCTTGTGCCGCTAGATGTCGCAACAGTACCTCTTGAGCCACATTGATGCGACTACCTGTAGTGAATCCGCCACCGTGAATATACATAAATACAGGGCGTTTGCCATTGGGCTGAATGGCCGTATCTACATAAGTGTCGAGCTGCAAGGTATCATTACCTTTGATAGCATAAACATAGGTTTCACGCACGATTGTTGCTGATACCATGATGGAAATAAATGAGCAACATACCAATAGTAAAAGTAGCTTTTTCATTCTCTTTTCTAGTTTATATGCAAATTTCGTAAAAACACTAACAACGTGCAAGCATTTCTTAAAAGATTCTGCCAAA
>Ga0181612_172765_pt1 | contig 38729 bp, 15 predicted proteins | sample HoacroProtozoa21_FD_119630 | JGI IMG/M metagenome (GOLD analysis project Ga0181612, IMG submission 119630) | Hoatzin crop microbial communities from Cojedes, Venezuel. Combined Assembly of Gp0051906, Gp0051904, Gp0051908
CACAACATTCCTCTACACTTTTTTTTTAGCCTAAACACCGACGTATGCCCACCACCAAATGGGACCGCCGCGAGCCGCACCAGGCACTGCTAGGCAGAGGGAGTGCCCTGCTTTCCTGCCAGAACAGCGTGGGGCTCTGCCCCTTTGTCCGAGGCTCCACAGACTGCCCCAAACAGCCAGTCTGCCCAGAGCAAGTGGGCTGGCAGGGCTGGGGCAGTGGTGGCAGAAAAAGCCATGCTGAGCTGTCAAGCTTTAATGCTTAAAAAGCTAGGAATCTGTACCTTCAATCAGCTATGCAGGGCACCACAGAGTGAGCCTGGACTCCAGGGATCACACCCAAGAAAGGGATAGTGCAGGAAAGCTCTGGGGAGAAACCTGGTTGAGGAACTTCAGTCCACATGCAGAGACCCAAGAGATACGGATCATTTAAGTGAACCTCAGACTTCCAAGTGCTCCGTGAAATCTGGCATTGGTGCTGAGTGTTTGCACAGGAGACACAGCTGTCAGGATTTCTTCAAAGGCCAAGAAATGGCTAAGATGTCTTGAAGTTCATGCTCTTCTGGAGGCATTGTGTGTGTTGATTTAAGAGCAGCAATCCAAGACCAAAGCTCTTCCCTCAACTCCCTTGCTGATACGTTATCCAGGCTCTTCCTCTCTTTGTGTCACTTGTTTCTGCTCCCACCCCTTTGCCTGTCCTGTCTATTTAGTCTGCAAGCACTGCCTGGCATTTCATACAGCGTCCAGCAAAAAAGGGGCTTCACATCTGCTTATGCTTTCTTACACATATTCAGTTAGAAACAGATGAAAGCAAAAATCCAACTGATATTGATGATTTCAGTGAGACAGGGTTACTGCCTCCTTTAGCGGCATGCAATAATTGAGAGACAGAAGGATGGATGGATACTTCTGTACAGAAGTCATGTTTTTCCAGACCTTTCTAAAATTGGTTTGCGCTTTTAAGTCAAGCATCTGCTAGCATGTTGATATAAAATAGATCAGAAATGAAAGGAAAATCAATGCACACTACTATTTAATTGGAAAATAAATTCTTTTAGAAACAGAAGTCACAGTACTAATGTGGATGGATGGAAGGAAGGAGGAAGGAAGGAGTAAAGAAACAAAGCAAATGAAAACATGCAGTGGAGTATTTTTTCAGGGACTTACGGCTGGCGTTACCAGCACTCACAGCTTGGTAGTACTGCCTATTGTCATGCACTCACTATATTATTTGTCGGTGTTGTATCTATACGGACAGGTGCATTTAAAGCCAAGCACTTCTGAGTTTGCAGAAACAACCTTAATCTGCTACTTAGGGAAAGCTCTTTATAAAATAACTATCCCCATTTTTTGGTGCTATTTCACCTGATCTCTGCCATCTAACTGCGTGAACACCCAGAAAATGTCTTGGCATAATTATACTCAAAGGTAAGGTAAAAGTAAGGTAAGGTTTTGCTCATAAAGCGGGCATGCAGTCCTAACAGACACACTTTAATAAATGAAATACCATTCTCAACAGTTCTAATCTCAGGTTATGAACAGCATAGGTGCAGCTGAAGGATTCAATAGACGCTCAATTTTCTCCCACAATACCACAATAGGATACATCTATGCTTCATGGTTTTTCACCACAAACTTTGGCTGAAATCCTCTTCACAGTTGTATTTCTTTATAAAGAAATATCAAATAACATCTAAACACTGGCTGGCCCCTAATTCTAAAAAGCTGTCATTGATGTTTTTACTGATCTTGTAAAAATTCACACATGCAGGTTTACTAATGGATAAAATTACTTGCCTACCCATGTTTGCATTGTGCTTTAAGACACTCTATATTATCCGCTCTACTACAACAAATCTCTGGCAATAAGAGAGTGTGGAGGCAGCCACTCTGCTTTGCTACGTGGTCACTTCAAAATTGATAGCAATTATGGGCAATTACAGTGGGTTACCTATTATTTTTAAGGCACAGGTCCTCCTACATGCTGTTCAGAAATGTTGGTACTGTTCAGTAAAGGACAGCAGTGCCAAAAGCATGCTGGTCAGATCACCGCCACAGGAACGGTCGCAGAAAAGAGATGATAAAAGCAAATGTCGGATTATCTCCCTAATGCTGGATTATCACTCCTAACAAGGTGAATGGTTTGTCTTGGCAAATGGCTTCATAAGAATTGTGGATAGTTTTGAAAGCATCTGTGCGGTCACACTTCAACCGTTGGCTCCTGCAGCTCATGTCAGCAGAGCAAAATATCACACCTCCTATGAATTCTTTTAGCGTGCCATTAACTACAGACTAAGATTGCAGTGTAGCTCAGGGGAAAAGTCTGTGAGCGGGGTCAGTCACTCACAGGGTGAGATCTGCAGCAGGCATAAAGCAACATAGCCCCATGGTGCAGCCCACTATCTGGAAAGACGCAGCACAAGCGGAGACTGCATAACTCTACAGTAAACTACACAGCCTACCACTTAAAGCAATGATACCCCTGCAAGAGCAGTTACACATTGGACAAGGCCATATGTGCTCCAGAATGCTATTTAAATCACTGCAGTGAGTGAACAGCTCCGTAAGCAAGGAAGATAATTGTGGTATATTGTATTTAGAAATATCTAGGGGAGAAAAAAAACTAAGCTACCCCAATCTTTGTGCAGCACAACTCAACAGAGAGATTCCATGTAAAATAGCATAGGCACAAGGTTTTATCCAAGTGGGATTGCACACACGCACAAAAATAAAACATTCTGTATTCTACATTATATTACAAAAGCAGGCAGTCAATAAATAGGTCAATAAATTACAGGAAGCACAGAAGAGTATGTGTGAAAAATAGGTGAAACTGGTTTTAGTTGATGCATGATAAAGTCTTTTGTGTTCATTCCCACGAAGTGCTAGAGTGATTCCTTCAACAACCCTTATCGCTTCCAGGGAAGATAACTTTCCCTTAAAAGTGTAAAACAGATGCAGGGACAGTACAGTAGGCTCTGGTACAGGCTAAAAGAGTCAACGTCACTTACACTTTCCCAAGAATTTGACAAATTTGCAGCTTAGTATAAATAAAGTGACAGGTCTATTGTTTCTCAGCTCTGACACCTTCTTATCACCACCATTGGTTGGAGAAGAGTGGTGGAAACATGGCATGTGACTCCATCGTATATTGTTTAAATGGGGGGGCAATATCTTTACAAACGGACAACTTCAGCACATACATAAAGGAAAGATCCTCTCTATCTAGCTGGCACAAAGGGGTTGCGTTTTCTGTCTAGCTCTATACAGACTAAATGCAATACTACTTGGCCTTTTCAACTGGACTACACAGCTGCATTGTACGTAATTTTCTGGACTGGGTAGAGGCACTAGTTTCTTAGCTGGTATAAACTGGTACAATTTCAAGAACTCAGGAAATTTACTGCGCTTATTTCTGCCACCTAAATCTTGGGCCCTTGAGAGACAACACATGGCTAATGCAACAGAGCCAGCGCTGCTTTACAGAGAGTGCTTTTGTAATAAACACGCAGGGGGGAATTTCTTGCCATTGCGCATCAGAGCACTGCACAAACCTGGCATTGCTCCTGGGCCCACTGCTTTACTAAGAAAGATGGTAGAGGGAATGGCTCCCTTCCGCTTCAGATGCCAAATCATCCCTGACAGTTAACTCAAACTGAAACAGGGAAAGATTAAAGAAAGGACGAAGAAAAAAAGAAAAAAGTCTACCACCTTGTCGTGCCTTAGTGATTAAGGACCTTGAGAATTATCAGGGCTTCAGATCAACAGAGATAAATTTAAAAAAAAAAAAGTCTGAGCATGTAAAGATACTTATAAAGATTTTACACAAAACTAAACAATCTAGATGTGTATTGCCCAGAATTCACCTATTTTTCATAGCTCTGGAAATCCCTGCAGATGCCAATCAATATTTATCAAGTACAAAAATATTCCTTTATTGCTGTGAATTTGAAAGTGCCCCTTTGGCACAAAGAGCCCTCCCAAACAATCCAGTGATCTGCTCTGTGCCCTGACAGGAAGAGAGACTCGGTCATAATTTTGACAGCAAAGAACAGCAAGAAGCAAGCAATGGAACAAAATATACATTCCCTACAGTCGTACGACTTGCCCATTCCCCACAACAGGAAACATACAATTATCTGTACATGCCTCATTAAATAACCTTATTAAATAGCAAATCCAAAATGTACAAATTTACAGACTGAATCATTAAATACTTCCCCTGTGCACTCCCCTGCGCATGCGTTCCCTGCTACTATCTGCAGCCACACTCTGATACCACCATGCCTTCGTATTTGAACTTGTAGGTGACCACCCCTGCATCTAAGTAGAGAATAGAGATGGGATCGAGTTTGGTGGGCACGCAGCAGGCTTTGGAGGCTTTCTGGGGATTCTTCAGGTGAACCAAAGTCTGGACAATGGCATGTTTCGTTGGTGTGACATGCTCTGTTAAGGGGTAGGCGCACACGCCATGGCACTCGTAAGCTTCGTATCCTGCCGGGGCAATGATCCAGGAATCCCAGCCAATCTCCTTGAAATCTATGTAGAGTGGAGTCTTCTTGCAGTAGTTGCCTTTTGCGTTTCTCCGGATTCGGGCAGTAGAGTCGTAAATGATGTTGGAGCGCATCTGGAGCAGCGCCTCCTCACCAGGGTGGCCGTGGAAATTGCCAACCTCCAGCTTCTCCAAGTCCAGAAATTGCTCATGGTCTATCATTTCGTTCAGCTCCTGCTTCTCCTCTTTTTTGTCATTGCTTTGGTCATCAGAGAACACAATCAACAGGGGCACGTGCTTAGCCTCAGAGTTGATGTCAATATCGAGTTTCCCCTCTCCATTATGCTCCTCCCCTTCTTTGCTCTCTATATGAACTTCCAGCCGGTGCGTGGTCAGCCCTGCCCTTCGCCAACGCCTGATGGCTTCGGTGACCTCGAAGCTCTCCCACTCACTGCTCGTTCCATAGATTTGCCTGGATGCCAGTGCCAGTGTCTTTCTCTCTTCTCCTACCCCCATATGGTCATTTTCCAGTACTTCAAAAATAGTGACCTTCCGGTCAAGCCCATCATAGAGCATTTGGTCCCGCTCCACCAAGGTGTAGAGCCTCAGCTCTGCCATGGTGATTTCTTCATGGTGAGGGATGGAAACATTGAATAGAAGGGGGTACTTCCGAATTCCTGTAACACCAATAGGGTGGGAAGCCAAGTCTGGAAACGACAAAGATCAAATATTTTAGAAGGGTCAATACATCCAGCAACACATGCAATGAAGTTCATCTGACACGTTTTGCATTGCTTGGTTTCAGTCGAACAGTTCCAGAAGAGTGTTTTTTCATCATCGCCCAAAACCGTAATTGTCAAAAAGGCCAACTTTATTTCAGATGTTTAAGGACAGCAAGATCCCAGACACAATAAAATCATAAACCTGGATTTATAGATTCTTCTTCTATCCCCATGCCTTCCAGAGACTTCCTTGTCACCTGGAAGGATTACATACTAAAAATGTGATGATGCCTAACACTGAAACGAAAACAATTCTAGGTTGCTGCACAATGACTATTTAAGAAATGAGGGAAAACGTTCATCGATGTAGGAAAGGAAGCGAAGGACATGGCACTAGAGTGAATGTGGGACAGATGACATACAAGCTGCATACGCAGGAACAGCAGGCTGTATCTGTGTCTGCTTAGCATTTCTGTGCTACCAAGTATTCCCTTCTGCTGAAACATCTCTCAGAAACCGAAAAGGCCAAGCACTAAGGGAGGAAAAGTTGCTTCGGAAGATGTAAAGGCTTCTGGTTAGGAAGAGCAGGTGGTGAACATTCAGCATGAACTGCCAGTCAGCAGAAATTCTACCACGGACTCCATAGGCTTCAAGCGAACAGTCAAACAGCTGTACTCAGCCAGGCATTGTTGGCAGCTTTAGTTAATAAAACATGTAAGAAGTACATAATATCTGCTTGTCAGTCAGGCTGTCTGCCCTATCTGCATTGTTTGTTTATACACAGGCAATATGCATTTCTTCACACAATGCAGGAATCTTAGCTAATGATTGGGTATTTGTTGCTGAATTACTGTGCTGTCTACTTCTAACTCAGAAGTCAGATTAGGACATAGGGATCATGCGTAACATTTCTGCAAAGGCAAACTACTTGCAAGCCATTACTATCTTCATCTCTGACTTCTCCAGTTTTAATATGTTTGTAGAAAAATGACACTGATAAAGCTGCAAGTATTGGCCATGCTCCATCAGTGCACTTAAGGAGGCAGTTAACTTAAGCACGTCACTTGTGCTACTTGATTTCAGTTTCGAGGTACCTGCCTTTTTCTTTTTATTTTTTCCCCTCTCCATTTTGCACTTTCACCTCTTCATAAATTAAAAAAATGAGGGGTGATTCTGCCTGCATTTGCCTACCTGTCAATTGATAAAGGTGGGAGAGGAATATTCTCTGCACAGCATCAGGGTAGGAGCAGACCATGAGTCGAAAGACAATGCTGTTCAAGCTTAGCTATAATCTCCATACTGGAAGGAATCTTTGGGATTTCCTAGACCTTGATATGCTAAAGCAAGTCTGCAGTGACTACATATAATGACAGAGTGGAGAAATGCCACCTGACCACATAGAAGAGGAGCACAAATATTTTATCAGGACGCAGCACAAGGCCACACCACATGTAAGAAGCTGGATGAGCACTAGCAAGGCATCAGAAGTGTTTATTTCTAAGTCAGGATGTGACTCTGCTCTTTAGCTAGAAAGTCCCTAGGGTTAAATATCTCCTACTGTTACCGGTACACCCCTAGGACGGTCAGGAAGGGAGATCTGGAGTCCATAGGAAAAGAAAGATTTCCTTAAGACCTTTACTCAAGTTTCAAGAACTGATTACAGTCCCATTTACAATTAGGTTGTTATGGTCCACGGGTTAAAACAAAGAGCTAATTCCAGCCATGCAGCATGTTATATTTCTCTAATCTTCTTAAAAAAATTAATACAGGATTTAATGGACAATATCGAAACTACCATTACTGCCAGTTTTCAGTAGGTGGGTGAACAAAAAAATTCCATGTTATGATCTGTTTTTACTGTCCTGATCACTGCAAATAATTAATTTCTCTATCAAAAGAGCTCTTTAGCACAAAATGGATGGTTCTTAGTTATACAGACTTTCAAGACACACAACAAACATTAATTGCATAGTCCCTCTAACTGCATACGTTTACAACGCTGCCTTAATATCAGCAGTCGCACTTTGCATCTTGCTGTTTTGGATTGGAAGAGGTGAAAGAAATACTGAAACGACAGAAAGCTAAGCCAAATTTATCCCAACTGGTGCAGAGGAAACAGGCATCGAACGTCACGGTTACAGAAAGGCACAGAACTGCTAACTGCTACTTGTGTTACTGGAAAAAAGTCGGTCTGTTCCATTTAAAAACCTGAAAGAATTTCTGTTTTGCCAGTGGAATGACTTCAGATTTACGTCGCTAAACCACACTGTATTTTATTCTTTAGCACGTTGTACTTAATTTTTATCCCATTTATTTTTTCTGAATAGTGTAAAAAGAGAAAAGAACAACACACATTCCTGCATGTGTCTTCATTTATGCTGATGAGCAGTGACAGGCACAGCTGTTCAGATGAGCGACTGTTCACCAGTGAGTGTAACTGGTTTGCATCAACCCTTCAGTAAATTTCCTCACGTTGGAGAAAAGACTATGTAAAGAAGATTTAAGCCACAATGTAGGGCCTCTTCAAACCAGAAACATGTTGCTGGGAAAGAGTGCCCAGGCCTGGCAGAAGGACACAGCAGAACAGAGCTTTTGGATTCTCCCCTTGCATCTCACTGTGTTGTGAAACTGAACTGACTTGCACGTAGCCTCTCCTTATAGTTCATCATTTTGAAATTGCAAATGTTAGAAAAAAGCAATAATGACTTCTGTACTTCATTAATTTGACTAACAAAGGATGAGAGAAGCCCCAGGGCAGTTTGAATAGTTACATGTACCCCTCAGTAGTTAAAACGGAAGCACTTGTATTTGGCAAGTGGAGTAATGGGTATTTGGAAATAATCAGTTGAAAAATGTTTTTAATGTAAAACCTGTATTGGTACTAATAGGTATTGACAAACTATTGAATGTTAGCACTGAAACATTATCTTGTCCTCGTTGAACTGACGGGAAATGTAGCAGAAACAGATAGGGAAACTACCCACGCTCACAATTAAGATTCTTCAGCTTTTTTTTTTTTTAATAGGAAATAATCTAGTTCCCCAAAGTAGAACCCAAGTGTTATCCAAAATTCTGCTTCACTTATTTCAATGTATTTGCTGGACTATGCTCAGATGCCAAAGGAAGAAAACTATAAATCCCAAGAAGATCGACAGCGAGAGGATACTAACAGAAAGCCATATTTGGTTAAGCTCTGAATAGGAAAACATAACACCTTTGAACAGCGTGTAAAAACAACTCTAGCCTTAATTTCAAATATTACTAAAGATATCTATTCAAAAAATCAATCAAGCAATTGCAAATTATGTGTGTCGTTATGGAGATAATGAAAATGATGCACCCAAATTATACTTGGTGCTGCCTGAACATTAAAGAAACATCTTCTTACCCCCAAACCTTACAGTCTCAAAAGTAAAGGACTAGGGATCTATCTCAGAAGAAGTGGGATCTGGGTATCACTGGTACGAGCAATGTTAACTGCCCGTTTGCAGCTCCACCCTCACTGAAAGGCCCTTTTTCCCTAGTGCTGTTCACGCTCCACGCCTGGTAAATACATTTCACACTGACTATAAGGATGCTCATTTCTGTTTACTTCTTCTAGAGATGCACTCATCTTACCTTCATTCTTGAAGCTCCTAATAATATTTGCGGACGGCATAGATGTCCTATCAGTGGCAAATCTGTTGTACAGCTCTAGCATGTACTCTGGTGGATCCACCTTGGCCGTTTCATGCAGGGGAATGTCAGAGAGGTTCAACGTCTTCAAAAACTCATTTTTCATATTCTGAAGCAGTGTGTTGAAATCAACACCATCCTGCTCGGAGAGAATCTCGTCAAACAGAGGCACGTCCTCCTCCAAGGAAGAGTGCTCCAAGCTCAGGATGGGACTGCAAGCGGCAAGGTGAACCAAGAGACAGAGGACAGCCCACAGCTGGAGGACTACAGAATCCATGACTTCGCTCTAGCCTCCAGCCGCACTCAAGCTCTAGCTCTCGTGTGGGCTAAGTGGCGGTTTTATCCCCTGGGTTGTACGCGGATTGTGTCACAGAGAGATGACAAGTTTGGAAGCTCTTGTCTTGAAACTTGTGATCCGTCCTGTCTGTCTCCCCCTTCCCCCTCCCCAAAACCAGGTCTCGGTAATTGGATATGGCTTGCTCTCTTCTATGGTCGCCTTGCCTCTCTTATCTCGTGTAGTGTAAGCTGTTCACCAGATTTGTTGCTATCTCGCAATCCCCTTTCCCTTAATGAGCCTTTTGTAAACATTCTGCGCTAGGACACTGGGAGATAGGACAAGCTTCTCCTCAGAGAGGAGCTGCCCTTTCTTTCTGCCTCCCAGTAGCTGACTTCCTTCATGGTGCACGAACAACTTTCATCCATGCAGATTCCAAGCTAACATGTAAATTCTACAGAGCCTCTGTCCAAACTTATCAATTCTGCACTAAGGGCAAAGAATAGCTCCCTTAAGGCAACAACTCTGCCCTTTTCAAAACTATTTTAGAGCTAGGTCTTTACCTAACACTTACAAAGGAACCTCTTTGGGAAAAGGTTCATTCTTCTGTGCTTGTACAGCGCAAAGAACAGGAGAGGAGCTTTAGGTACTGCCACAATACTGTAGTCACAAGGCCCTGAACCCAGACGAGCAGATGAGCGAGGAGAATTTCTCACATTGCAACTAGAAAAGCTGTGCTTTGAAAGGGCTCTGCTGGAAAGAGCACTTTGAAGAGAGAACAAATGTGAGCCAGAGAGCATGGCCTGTAAAGCCGGGCCTTGGTTTTTTTTTTTTTTTTTTTAATGCAGACACCATACACCTGCACTGGCACTACAGAGTTTAGTGCTGAAGTACTTTTTTTTTTCCCCCAGTGCTTATTTTTGCTATAAACCACTCTTTCCGGATCTGAACATCAACACTAGCTGAACGCTAGCGCTCAGTGCTGCGTGCCATATAAACGTCTAGAAACAGAGAGAGCACTGGAATGTTTGCTAAAGGTTCAGAAAAATCTTTTCTTCCATCTTTATCTTATATATGTGACTCGGCAGGTTATAGTTATTCTTGATCCAGTCACAGCACTGCCAAAGAGGTTCTCTAAAAATTACTGAAAGCACACAAAGGCCAGACTACTCTGACTTCACCTTTGCATCAATTCAAACAGCTCAGAGGTGCAATATGGGGAAAACGCAAATGATTTTGCCAAATGATGTGCTAAAATTATGTTATGGCCCTTTTTGCTTTCGTAGGAAAATTTCAACAAACTGCGAGCATTGTGCATTCAAAAATTGGTCTAGTATTTCTATAATATCGCCTACTAAATCTCCTTGTTCTTCACAGACTTTTTTAAAGCACCCTTGTTTTCGGCAACTGGGCCATAGCTCAGCTCCTAAGCCCGTATACTTCAGCCCCTAAGATAGGCATTTCTTCTCATGCTGCAGAGTTTGCCCTTGCAAGCACTAAGAACTTTACCCAAAGGCTAAACCACCATTGACCTTCTGAGTTTTCTGGACTCTGCTTTTCCATCATGGCTAAGCACATCCTTTGATTTGTTACTCTATTTCTGCAACTTTCTTCCTTCTTCAATAGCCTAAATCTATCACTGGCACAAATAGCCACAACTCCAGCTAACTTAATTAGAAGGATACTTAAGCCACACCTGTTTTAAATTAATCTTCTAGGGTTTTTTATAAATATCAGTATCTTTGTGAAAATCACATGTAGTACTGACATCATAGGGCCAGACCTTAGTGTGGCCTTCAACCTCGTTTTATTCAACTTTTCTTCTTCTAAACATGGGGAACTTGTCACTAAAAGCTAAGTACATTATCAAGGTCCCTGTTACTGCTACACTACATTAGTACATACTTGAGTTTAGGAAGATTAATTTAGATCTCATTGTGGAGTTCATGGTTATCTGTGCAAGTTTATCTATAAATCCTCTGCCGCCTTGGCAAAGTCTCATCTCTGAATATTGTGGCTTTCCAGAGCTAAGCACAGAAAACTTTGGGAAATTTTGGAGCTGAGTTCAGGTCACTTCTGTTAATGAACTTTACAAGAAAAACACAATCTTCTTTTTGTTGGTGATTCATCACCTGACTATGCCGATCTAAGGTCCTTACTGCCATAGGAAGTGAGATTAACATTACAAACCACGAGAACAGACTTCGCCTTAACTCTTTCATGCAATACAATACTGGGTACTGTAAAAGAAAGTCTTCAAGAATGGCTTGCCGCAGTCAGTTGTGCAGGTAGCACAAAATGGATAATACCCACAGAAGTGGTTTCCCTTTTCTGCGCTTAAACTTTAATTGCAGAAATGCACTGATTTAATGTATATAAATGTAGATATTGTTAAATGAAAGAGATAAGCACATTGTAAGACCTACTGTTTGCTGGAAGGCAGCAGGTGCTGAACCTTCTCAGCACTTCACAGCATACAGCCTTATCCTCAGCCCTTGCTCGTATCTGGTTTTCTTTCTCAGACAAGTGTGAATAATGGCTTGACGGCACAGGCAACAGCAAGCAGGTATGCCTTGCAGAGCTTGTAAGCACTGGGATCTACAGCATTACATGGCTCCTTTCTGAGAGTTTGGGGTTTTCCACAAGATTTAGAGTTGAAGGGTTTGAATTTAAAAGCATTTCTTCAGCATTTGTACGGCTCCAAGGTTTTTAGCTGAATCTCCTCTCTCACTACAAATGCACTGGCTATTTTGAAGCCTGTACCTGGCCCTTAATCAGACACTGAGCCAAATTCTTCTCCCTGTTACTCTGTTAATCCAGATGAACAATCCCAGAGCCAGAAGAGCTTTTCTAAATTCACTCCACTTTCCTATTAATTAAAATTTAGGCTGCTGTGCAACTCTGGTTTGCCGGGTGACAAAACTGAAAAGCATCACTTTAACTGCTCCGGCAGTGACATAAGCAGCGCTGACACTGCCTTGGAGCAGAGGCTGGGCTAGTGACCCCTCTAAGCCCTTCTAAATCCAGACATTTTTTTTATGAATCTGTAGTTTTACACCCTGCAGATATAAATACGTACAATAAAAAGTAGTAGTGTGCGCACAGTGATCTAACAAATTTCCTAACCCACAAATATATGATCTCAATTCAGTGGCTCATTAGGAACACAACTACCGCTCAGCCATTCCAACTATCTTTGCATTTCTGCTGTTGTTTTGATAGCGCCTTGAACAATAGCATACTGAAGGGCAATACAGCCTGCTGTGTTATATACAAACCAGTTTTTGCTGAGTTTCCCAACTTACTCAGTTTAGACCCTGCTGCAGATTTGCCAGATGAGGAATACCCATAGAGTACATCGGATATAAAAGCACCTTCCTGTTTCCTTAGGTTGGAGGCTGATGAATTTAATGCATGCATATTTTTCTTTTCTGAATTCAAATGTTTAACAGAAGGACTTTATTTCATGCCACTGAAATGGTTTGTCCTGTTTTTTACACAAGCAGTGCAATTTACATGCACAAATATCCTAGAAAGGAAATGGCCCTCAAAAAAAAAAAATCTATGCTAAACAGATTAACTGAGGTAGCTGGAGAGGGAACATTAATAATCACAGAATCACAGAATGTTAGGGGTTGGAAGGGACCTCTGTGGGTCATCTAGTCCAACCCTCCTGCCGAAGCAGGGTCACCTACAGCAGGCAATAAGCATTACTGTTCAATTATTAAATCTGTAGCACAAACAATTAACCCATTTCATTAGCAACAAATGGTTCATCAGGCAGGCAGAGTTATAGAAATGTCTCTTGGTCCTCACTCCTAGGAAGTTTGTGTTTGTTTCCACAGTGAATTTGAAGTTGTACATGGGAAAATGTAGCTAATGAAAACCTAAGCCTCTGCACTGAAGCCAGCAGTGTGAGAAAACAACATTCAGTGCACATACAGCACTGTTCATTAATATTTTGCCCTTCTTGTTAGAGCTGACTTCTGACAGAGCTGGCACCATCCTTGTGCCATGGTAAGAACTGGAGGGGAAAGCCAGCCCAGAGAGCAGAGAGGTCTTTCTTATGCACAGCGCTAAGCAGACTGGGCATGAACCTGAGTGCAGTGGACACAGCAGCAGTCAGGGCTATGCAGCAACTCCTGGGAGCAGCTCAGTTGTCGAAAGGGTCAGTCCTGAAGATTGCGGGGCTCCAAAATAGACTCTAATCTCAGGCACCCCACAACTTCCTCCAAGCCGATGCCTCCACGGCTTCTTCTGTCAAGAGGCAACAGAAGAGCACGGGTTTGAGTAGGAATGTGTGAAGCAAGCTCAGTGCTGAAAGGCTAGAAAGTGAAGCAGGCCTTTACGAAGTGTCAAGGTCGACGATATACAAGATTGAAAGGGTGTGATGCTCCTCTGGGTAAGAGGAAGTAGGGAAAAAGAATGTGAAGTGTTTTTTAAGCATCCTCACCCTTCCCGAGTCTGATTTTCAGAATGGAGGAACACCTGCTCTCACTAACACATTCAGAGCAGACCGGGATGCGGAACCTTTCCCAGGAGAACATGATTAATGTTTGCTTATATGTCCTGGCTTTCCGGACATGAACAGTTTCCCAGTGAATAAAAACAAAGTTTGCCAGTTAGTTATAACGTCACATGTAATTTCTCCATGTGTAAACTCAGATAGATTTTTGTTCAGTAGTCCATACCATAACAAATTCAACTAATATTTAAAATTAGATCATGATTACACACCAGGCTTTTTTTCAAATATAAAAAAATGTTTCCTTTTTTCTATTTGTTTCTTCTTTTTCTCTGATTGTTTTTAATAGATTCTATTAAAAGAGTCTCTCAGAAAACACCACCAAGCAAACCCAAAGAGAAGAAGTACAGAAGAAATACAGAAAAGCAGATATTTATTAGTTCCTCCTCTTTTTTTTAAAAAAAAATATTTGACAAGAGGTATTTGATGAAAAAATATTCAATCAAATAACCTATTGGAGGGAGAGAGAATATTTAAATTTTGCCTGCACTGCTTATATACGAATACAAATATCACAGGTAAAACTGCTGCTGGAATGTGGAGATAAGAGTATTTCATTTCAGATTTCACAATGGGAAGGACTCTTATCCACTACAGGCTTTTGGAGACATTTCTTACAGATGTTCAAACTGCAACTCCAAATCTCCCTATTTAGGGCAGATGAGACAGGAAACCTAACAAACATCAAACATTTCCAGAACACTATGACTTCAAAGAGCTTTACAATTTTCATTTAAGTTTCATGCTTGTCAGCAGCACAGTTAGATGCTTGCATGTGCAATAGACAAGAAACAAATCCTGCCCCCAAATAACATACACTGTATATAAAGAGGCACTCAGGATAGCAAAGGGAAGCCAAAGTGAAGCATCCCTATTTCATAGCAGAAAATTCACTGAACTACTTGCCCAAGGGAGCAGAGGACATCGATAGCAGAGCCAGCAATCATGCCTCAATTTCCACAACTCAAAACGCAATATCCTGTGTCACCACAAGAAAATATCCTACCTCATTCTGCTTCTGCAAGGGGTTTGCATTGTAGCACAAGGGAACTTTTGTTTCTGTTCTAAAACCTATGAGGATAAAATAGATAAAGTCAAGCCTGAGAGTCTTTTCTACACGACGCAGAGAGCCATCACTCTCACTCACATGAGTGCATTTGCCCGTAAGTAATGCAGCATTAGCAAAGAAAAGGGTGTGTTTTAATGGAAGAACAGGAGTGCCTTCCGTGACATTAATCAGCGCCCAGAACCACCAAGATCAGTCGGAAAAACCCCCACTTGTTTTTCCATTGCACAGCATAAGGAAGAATAAGACATATCTGTCACAGCATTTGGATCACATCTCAAAATTCAGACTGACTCAACAGCAAGACATCTCATTGAGAAATTTTAAAAATTCATACTGGGCAAACCTGAAACCCTTTTCAAAAGCTGTGTAAATGCAGGGATTTCAGTTCAAGGCTGCTCTCTAATCAGGACACCACAGACATATATGCCACTTCAGGGAAGTAGGAGAGCAATGCAAGCTAATGTGCTCTAGCAACCATCACAGCATGTGATCTGAAGTTTTCCAAAATACAGGGATGAAATTATTACGAAAATGCTGTACAATGGTCTCTGTCATGAGATAGCTGCGGCATGAGGTAACTGTTGGATGTGATATGGGAGATAAAGAAGAGTGTGACACTGACAGTGTGATGAGCTTGCAATGGAATAACTAAAATTAGTTTCCATTCCTGCATCTGCCTCAGTCCTTATTCCTGTATGCCTCCCTTCATGGCTGCTCTGGATTTGCTTTCCATAAATGGGCTGTTCCCAGCAGCTCTCTATTCCGATTTCAGATGTCACTGGAAGATGAAAAGATAGTCTTTCATTAAAGAGTGGGCAAAAAAGCATAGCAATGCACTACAACCAGCGTGACTGAGAAAAAGAAAAGAAAACAGGAGAAGGAAAGTCACTGTGCAGACACAAGGGCAGGGAACTACTTAAACTGTATAATACAACTCATTCTGACCCAGAGACAACACTGAAACGCTCATCAATAGTTTTATATGTGAAGCCAGCGGCACCTCTTCTTTGGCAGCTATTTCCAGGCAAGTGACAAGGATGGGGGGGCATACTAATGAGGCGGGCACAAAAACTACCTGCACTACTACTGGAAATTCTCTTCCTTCTCTCCTTTTTTCTCACTGAGGTGGCAAAAGCTCCAGGCTCTAGGACGGGAGTCCACCAGTGTGCATTTGTACTAGTGCAACCTGGTCTCAGCTGCGGGTCACTGGCCCTGCAGCAGTACAGATAAATATTGACAGACAGAGATTTTCAAGCCAGCACAAAGCCTGAGCAACTGAAACAGAAAGAAAAGAGCTGGACATTGCCTTCCCGTCAGTGTCCTGCAAGTCCTGTGCAGCAAATTCACCGCTAGCTCATGGCCTCATTATTACTGTGAGTCCCATCTCCCTGCATGCTCATTCTCCAAGCAGTTATTTGGAAGAGCTGCCCTTTTCTAGTGTGATTGGGTTGTCTTTGTATTTAAACAGGAAATTTCTAGCACACTCTCAAGTACATAGCTCAGTCCTGCAGACAGAAAACCATACACAGAAAATTCTTAGATCCTTACATGAGAAAGGCAAATCAGGCCCTTGCTTTTGCATCTGCTTCTGCACGTTCCAGCATTTAACCTGCCTTTTTTCTTGCTAGGCCTCAAAATGAATGAACACAGGCAATCAAAATGCTTACATTTAGCACAAGTATTTCCAGGAGTAGTAAACTAAATATTTGCTTATTTCGTTTCTGGGATGGGAGATGTCTCAAGAAATCTATTGATTTGCCTCCACCCCCATTATCTTGGTATATGCCTCCATGGAGATGGAGGCCCTAACTAATATTAAAAGGTCATTTAAAATTTAGCACCCTTAAAGGTCACACAATTTCTTAATTCAGTCTGACAATTCAAACCTGGTGAGACATGGCCAAAAATAAATCAACTACTATTTGAGATCCTCACACAGAAAGTGATTGTACTACAGTGCTAATGAATAGCAGAGTAGGCACGCTGTTTCAGGGTTTTGACTCTGCAGGCTTCTTATCACACTTGCTTCACAGAACAGTTTAACAGAACAAGGTCAAGAGAAAGTTTCAGTTTTACATTTTTGAAATTCCCTTTCTCATCATGTAGTTATTTTATGGAGCTTTGGTATTCACGCGGGCGTTAAACTTTGGGCAACTCTCTGAACAGCTTTAGTGATGCTGACAAGTGCAAGATTCCTGAAGAAAACTTTACTGAAATCTCCAAATTTGTTCCTCTTTGTCAGCTATGCCCAAGCAGGCTGTTTGAGGAATACCATTCTTTTCCTTAATGAGGACTCCATTTAAATACTCCCACAGCCCTGAAAGAACAAAGTTCTTGGGAACAATTACTAAATGTATCTTGTCCTCAGTCTTTAGAGCAATGGATTCTTAATCTCAAACAGTGGGTTGGAAGAAAACAGTCTCTGTTCACCAGAAATTGTTTTGCTGGCAATTTTAATTAATAGCTTGAAATTATTTAACTGACAACTAGAGTACTAAGCAGAGATGGGAAATTTTCTGGCAGTGTTAGTTGACATCTCAGCACAAGACAGTAATCACAAAGCCAACAGTTTGTAATCTTATCAAGAAAACTTAAAGAAAAATTAGACAAGTATATCTAATATTTGCTCTGTTTATTTGATGTTAGGGTTGGGATTAAAAAGAGAAAGCAAGTTGTACCTAATAGTAGAAAAGATTGATTCAGTAAAAAAATACTGTTTAAGTACAGCCTTAAAAATTCAAAGACTAAAACGAATGACATTTTAGTTTCTGTAACTAGATGATTGGAACTATACTGGATAAGTTCAGGTTGTCAGCAGCCTCTCTCATTTATGTTTGCCATGCAACTGAATATCGGAATTTTGTCTTTCCTATTTTTTTTCTCCCCAAGGGAAACTATATAGAACTTCTCATTAATTTTGGCTGCGATTGCAGCAAAAATTACAAATATGTTCTGGTTCTCGTAGTCTGTCTTCTGTATTTTTATTGTTTAGGATGTTCAGAATGCTTATGTATGGGTTAGCATTACTGAGTAATTTGATCAAGTACTGTTAGTACCTCATTTCACAAGGCAGCTGCTGAATTCTCCTCACCTGAAAAAGTCTTACATTTATTCAAGACCAAACTGAAGGACTAATTGGTCTTCAAATTTAACTAACACATCAGAAATGTGACTGTCTTGGCAGCTTTTAAAAAAACTCACAACAGGCAGGGAAAATGAGAGACCATAGGTAATCGCTCTATGCAATTATCTTTACAGCTAGGAAAGCTTACCTCATTGACACAGATTGTTTTCTGATTAGCTGTCACATCAGTTTGAGACCATTTTAGTGGTAACATATGCATAGACTATTCTCTCTTAGGTACGATTTACACTGTATTAAACACTTGTGAGGGTAACGATCGTGAAAAGATATTTTAGTTAGAGAATTTTTAATCAATCTCCCACTTTTTAGACTCTAGTACTGTTACCTCTATCATTCTTGTTGCATTGTAGTTATCTCCTTCACAGCTGTTTAACACCTGTAAGCTATGCATAAACAACTCCCCTATCTGAAGGATCCAACCCCTCTGGTAGTTCCTCACCTTTCATTAGCAAGACCCCCACATTTAGGATGATAGCTTGGGGGACTCTGTTATGTCCTTTAAATCATGCTGCACATCTCCCATTTTTTCTCAGAGCGGCTTGGCAGATAGGAGTGTCTTGTGAAGCGTGGATGGCAGCTTATCTCACTGAGAGCATGGAACAAGCCCCTCACAGGCCCTGGTGTTAAAGGGCTCGACTTATCTGGAATGAGTGGCAGAGTGCCCTGGCTCAGCTCTCAGTATATTGCACCCAGGGACATTGCTTAATGTGCTGCTGTCAAACACCTCCCAGTGTGCTCAGGACAAACTTCTGAATAAGTGAATTTCTTTAGGTGAAAACAGCCTCTGCTTCCTATCACAGGTGATGGAAAAGGTTACTGGCTGCCACTGTTGGCTCAAGCCTTAACATCCTTAAGTCTCCATTTTAGCCTGTTTTTAAATGCCTAACAATCCTTACATGACCATCTGTACAATGGTGCCAGAAGAAAGGGGAAACTCCCCAGCAGGTGGCATTGTGACTATCATGGTGTGTATGGGAAGTGTGGATGCGTTGTGTCCTACCTGGAAAGTGCAGGGCAGGATTTACAGCCTGCAAACAGATAAAGGCCTTAGCTACCTTTATAATAGTCTGGGCTGTCCTGCAAGTTATCTGAATTACAGGAATCTCCTCAGAAAACCTCATTATACTGCTTTATCCTTCTACTCTCCTTTACATTCCCACATCAGCTCTCATCCTAGCACCAGCAATTACAAAGCTATTTTTAAAGGATGCTTTCTCCACTCTGAGCATAGCCACAAAAACATCTGGTTTGTGCTACATCCGCTTTTCTATCCAACAAGAAATGGATGGAGCAACTTGAGGACTCTATTCAATAGCTCCTCTCTTCATACACACTCTCAGAAAATTAAATCAAGTGGGAACTGCCAAGTCACATGAGTCTGGCTGCCTCTTACTGAGCTGAGAGAAAGAGCAAAAACAACTTGCAGGGTAGGAAGAGAGATGCTACAACCAGCAGAGCATGTGGCCATGGCAAGCTCCAAGAACAGCAGGACCTGCCTGCAAGGAACAGAGACCTGGCTACAAAACTCCAGCCAGACTGCCAGCCCCCTTTCTCTGTGGTTCCCTCCAAAAAACCACCCCAAACCAAACGAGCCAAGAGTATATAATTCCTCTGTGGACTAAGCAGAATTGGGCAGGGGCAGACACAGACAAGGCTGGTTAGATTTCACTTGGTGGCAACGGGATTGTGATAAGGAGAGGGAGATAAGAAGAATGCAGGAGTGTTGGGGCTTCCCCCCTCACCTGTATTCACGGTCAGTTGTGTGATTGGCCTTTGTCAGATCTATCTTTCATCCATTGCTGCATCTCGTTTCTGAAGATTTCACTCATTCATATTAGATCTTGTGAATCCTCTTGCTACTTATGTTTCTAGTACATTTCAAAAATGTTTCATTAATAAACCTCGTTCAAATCCAACACCTTATTAGATAAAGGAATATATATACATATATTAAAGAAAAAAAAGACAAATACTAAGGGATCAAAAAAAGAGTTCAGTTAGTCACCAAGTGGGTCACAATTACATGTGAATATGAATATTCCACTGGTTTGGAAATGTGAAAAAATTTTAATCCTCTGCATCCTGATTCAGCTTTTACTTCCTTGGAAACAGGTCTCAGGTTGACAAGGATTCATTTTCTTTTATTTTTGAGGTATAGTTTGCTCCTAATCAGTGTTTTTACTAGCCTAATGACAACAAGACTTCACTTAGTAACAACTTTAGATTCAGATTGCAGTGAGAAAAACAGAACTGTTGAGGTTACCGCAACGATTTGCCATCTAGTGGCCAGCCGAAATCACACTCAAATCTAAGCTCAAGCAGAAAGCAAACGTGTACCTCCAGGACAGGATCATACGCCTTGGATAATCTGGTGTGGCTCACCGGCCAAGTCATTTACTTTTTTTAATCCATGCAAAACCCAGCTCACCTCCTTTCTGGACAATAACTTAAAATCTGAGTATTTAAGATTAGGCATCTTGATTCAAACTGAGCAAGTACGTACTTTCCCTTTACAGGGATGCATCCTCTTGTCTTCTCGCACATGGATCTTGACATGTTGTTCAGTGCTTGACCACAGCAGCTTGCTCCGAGTGGTTAGTGGTTAGAGACACACTCCAGCGCTAAGTTTTTGTCTTCTAAAACTAAGGGATGATTTTTTTTTTTTCCCCTCCACTACTATGTATTGTCAGTACAAAAAGGGTGGGAAGACCTAACAAACAAGGACACTCTTTCACATCTTTGACTTGTCAGCCCAGACCACACAACTGTGTTTAAAAAACAAAACAAAACACAACAACAGAAAAACACAACCCAGAAAAACCATGATGGGCTTGATTCTCCAGTCTGACTTAATTTTTCTCCACTAGTGGAAACTCTTCCTATAAAGGGAAAATTTGTTAATAGCTGTCCCTTTTCATTACCTGATAAAAGCTGGAAAACTTGTTTTCATGTATCAGACAACATAAATGAAAATCTGCCTCTCCTAATTTAAGCCGTCTCATTTAAATGATATTGCTCACTAGGGCCAGAGTTTCCAGGTTAGTATCTGATTTTAAAATGATCACAGCTGGCAAAGTTGTCATAGCTTGACCTTAGTAAGGAGTCTTGTACACCAGAAAATTTGGGGAGGTGCTGGGGGGAGGTTCTCAGCAGAACAGTTTAGTGGTAAAAAGATCTTGAATTAGTGTGCAGCACAGGTGACTAGATAAACTGGTGTCCTTGGCAGTGAGGGACCATAGAGGCTTCCTGCCCACTGATACGTATAAAGATCAAGAAAGGTTAATTGCAGCAGAGTTAGAGATGTGACTGGAATGTGTGCTAATTCTGCCCTCCCCAAATGCTTGGCATATTTTAACTGCCTGTCAGTGTGCATCCAACGATACCATTGTTTGGATTCCAGGCATGCTTTTAAACACCTTTCAGGCTTTTTTAAAAAGCTGGGAGCAAATAATCAGCATTATTCTGATATCCCAGCCTAGGATAAATATTGTTTTAACTTACAAAAGCTGCCAATGCACAAGCATACAGATAGTCACTCAGGCACACCCAGACACCCTCCCACTGTGCTATCTTCCACACAAAACAAATTCTCCACCTTCTGTAGAACAAGCCTAGCTAAGAAGCTAGCTAAACTTCTGTAACATGTATGTTACTCTGATGAAGAGAAGCTCTTGGAAAGATCAAGTAACTCTCAAGATACCAAGAGTCACACCCTGATGCTCCTTTCTAGACTCTTTCTACCAGTACATCTTTAGGATCTAAGCTTTATCTCTTTTTTGTGACAGATCTGGGTTCCAGTCCTGGTAGGATCACCACAGCCCTGCCCCTCTCCTGATGCAGATATAGCAACTGCCTGTGCTATTTTCAAGGTGTTAATCTTATACTTCAGGCTAATAAGCGTCATGGACAACCCACGCTGCACATTAACCTTAGGCAGGCTAGGATAAGCACTCTGCTTTGTTGACTGTGAACATAACTCTCCCGTTGTTTCTGAGAACAGTTGCTGGCTGCTCTCCACTTAGGAAGTGGCTGCAAACCTCCGTGGGTCCCTCCCATGGAAATCAGTGGGAATTTTCCATCCATTCCAATGGGAAATCTCATGGGTCACAACGTGAAAAGATCCCTGCCAATGCTTGACCCATAAAACCACTGACACCTAACAAGCACTATGACAGCAGATGCTTCATATGATATAGAACACAGGTCTAAGTGAAGTCATAAACAAAAAGAAAGCTATCTGCTTCCTTCAGATCGTGAACATTCAGTTGAGACCCTTTGCTGACAGGCTGTGGATTTAAAGATCAAAAACATTTTTCAGACTACAGTTACTTCAGGCAACAGATGAACCATATCTTCAGGGACATTTTACCTGTTGTTGCTGCTTTTTACTTCCTTGGTCTTTCCCTGTAGTCCAGTAATAACACCCATCACCTTGCAAAATAAGAAAAATAGTTTAATTACAGTCCAAGGCATACATGTAAAACATATGATGAACTGTGGCACAGTCAGCAAAGAAGGAATAGCAGAAAATAGCACTGGTCAACTACAGTCATCAAATAGATAAAAATATCAAATTTCTTTCTCCTGCATAGGTCCCTTCCTCTGCTTTTGTTCAGAGATAGGTATACATTCCTGTTTGTCCTGTAGTTACTTACTCATTTCAGAATAAATTTATTTTCCTCTGCAGCCATTTCTAGCACGATCTTTGAAATCAGTGATAGGTTGGTGATACCAACAGGCCTATGCTCAAGGTCTGTAACTTCAGAGCCATAACATGCCCATCCATGTGCTCATATGAAAACAGACCATCCTCTGAAAAAGAGGGGGAAGTAGAACACGGGCATATGGGTCATGTGGTATATGATTCTTCTTGTGCTTCTTTTTCTCTTGTTGCGAGCTGCACCCCAAAAGGTACAGCAACGTCACAACAAATTTGCCTCCAGGGATGCGTTTCCTCCAAGCTGTGCACCTTGGCACTGGAGGTGCTGTGAGAGCAAGTGGATAGCTGAAGCATTATTTATCAAACAATAAACACAGCAATCCAAATGCAAATATATTGCTAACAAGCCTGATCAATACACTGAGACCATGAACTAAAATAAAAGCTAGAAACAATCTTCTTCCACATTTGAGTACATGAAAGGCAGAAACATTACCTCCCTAGCTCAGACAAAATTAAATGGAAGACAGAAAGGCATTGAGGCATGTTTCAGAGTTCTTTGTAGAACTATTTGCTCTAGTATCAAATGCAAACCTCATGAGCTTATAACACTGCCTTCAAAACTAGCAGGCAGTAAACACTAAAAGCTTACTGGTAAGCTTTTAGATGTATATGTAACAGTTTCTAAACAAAAGATATAAGACCTGAAACAGCCTTGGAACTTAAATGAAATTCAGTCAAACCCCAGAAAGGGATTCTTTTAAGCCATCAGCAAAGACTGACGAGCTGGGTTGAGTTCCTGCCGCGGTCACAGACAATTTCCACGACAGCAGTCAAACCATAGAGTACATTGTGCTTCAGTTTCCCATCAATAGTATGAAGGCAACAACATATCCCTTATTTTGGTCATTCAGAACAGTCCTCGTGATCTGTAAGCAGCTATGCAAGAGCAGAACAGAAGACTCTTCACATGAGTAATGCTCTGTATCTCTGGGTCAAGGGAAGAGTTTAGCCCTGCATTTTTAATAACCATGCATAACCTTTCTGTTTTATTCAGATCTCACTCACATGTCTCAGAACACTTTCCATTTATAAATGAATTTAGTACACAGAGGGTTTCATTAAAGTAACTAATTCTGATTACACTAGTAGCAACACCACGAGAGTCACAAAGGACCATTATTACACTGCACAGACAGTAAAGGTTCAGATTCATCTATACTGCAATTAGACAGAAATCCAGATTGCATTGACTACTTATTTTAAGTAACTTTGAATTAAAAAAGAAACTTAGAATAGTAAGACTCTGCTTTGTTTGTACATCTAGTCTGTTTCTGGAAGTTCTACCAGTTTGTTCCTTTGTGATCTACTTCAAACTTCCACTGGATAGTCAATGTCAGGTCAGCATCCCTAAAGAAATAATCCTAAGATACATAAAGCTTGAAATAATCAAGGCAGTTATTTGCTATATTTTGGAGACCTTGGCTGACTTGGGGCAGGGGCTTGTCATGACTTTCTTGCCCTCCAACAGAAGAATACACAAGGAAAGGGTTGAAACATGACAGCTGTCACTTGGAAACTAGATTAGGGCTTCCAACCGAGTTTTGAAGGTCTTGAGACAACAGCTTCTCTGGATACTGCAAGCACAAAAGCTTTAAAAGTCACAACCCACATCAGTACTCTTGCCAAGCAGTGCTCTCAGAGCACTTTCAGGTGTTTCACATCCCCCATGCATCAGCCAAGAACATCACAACTACAACTCCTAGTTTCACTTCCCATCAGTGAACTCCAAAATACAACTAAAGAGGCTAGCCTGTATCTTGCAGACACACACAAGTATTCCTGGATTTAATTACCGACATTTGAATCTCCAGAAACATTCTTTGCATCACCAAGAATCTGTAACCTGTTGTGAATACAATTAATCTAAAAGAAGTTTCACCATATGATAAAATGCTCTTCACTAAATAATGGGTGGTTTCACCAGGAGTCCGATTTGCAAATAACAAATTGCAGACCTGGGGCCAGTTTCCTGGACTCCAAAGGAATGCCTTGCCCTCTGGCAGCCACTCAAGGCTCCAATAAACAGTAAACATTTAGTCTTCAGCCCCAAAATATACACTCCTTCCAAGCACTGATGGAAAGGATATTAATTCAATCGTTCACCACGATCTACCAAAAGAGCAAGCAGGCAGCACCAATGCTGCCTCATGTCGTATTTTAATTGGCTCCTGACACAAACTGGTCTCCAACATATGTGGGGCACTCAGCAAGGGGTCACAGCTCTTTTTACACCGGTATTGTGTGAAAGGGTAGTTTTATTCTGGGTTACGGTCCCAGTCCTGAAGAGTCTATCTCCTCTGTTCAGGTTTCAAAAACAGCCAGAACAAAAAGCTTTCTGACCCATTGCACCCATCCAATTTGCTACAAATTATCACTGGCCCTGCAAAACTCAAGTGTCTTTTGCAAACGTTTGCGCTCTCCCTTTATCCATGCATTCATCTTTGCTCCCTCTCTCCCTCCAACAACTGTACATAAGATGAATCAGCACCTGAAGAGGCTGGGTGCTGATGCCAAATGGAAGTTCTCCAGTGGAAAAAAAGAAAACCTGTTCTCTTATTGTTTCTTCATTGGCATGAAACATATACCAATGCCTAGGTCACGCTGCAGCCTGACCACAGGAACACACCAAAGGGAAACATAAGTGTTCTGCAGAAAAGCTATAAAGGCCCACTTTATTTGCATTCTGCTCTTGGATGAACAAAAAAAGACAAAGCATTTTAACTGCTGCATTATGTTTATTTGTATATCAGATGTGTTGCACTCAAAGCTTAGGATAAGCAAGTTGAGTCTAACACCGAGCTTTGTTCCAGTTGGAGAACATCGCTACCATCACAAAAGCATGCAAAGAAACAAGCTGTTTCCATGCAGCAAAACTGTCAAGATCCAGACTAATTGACATTTTCACAGATTTTAATGCCCAAAATGCTTGGAATTCCTCCATTGGCACAGGCATTAGGATCCGGTCGTGCTAAAAGAAACAAGAACATTAAGATATTATCAGTGACAAGATGCCAGTATCCAGCAAGGAAAAGTCTGCTAAATACACGAATTCCGATCCGCAGTTGCGGCCCTGTTTGAGGCTCCTGTTGGTCCCAGTGGATACTGTGTAAAACTGTACGGTGTAACTCGAAGGGAGGAAATGCCTATAAAGCTTTAAATCAGCTTTGTGCTCCTTCTTGCCCATAACCCACACACAGCAGGTAGCATGCTGGCATACAGCAGATGCCTTGTGGGACCATTGTATCATCGGGGCATAAGCTTGGTACAGCTGCTACGCAGTGGCTTCCTTTGACACCAGGCAAACCACTTTGGAACAGCTGTCGCAGACACTTCAATGCCTAAAGATGAAAAATGGTGCTTTACCAGCTTTTCCAACGCACCCCAGAACCATACCCTTTCAGTCCTTCTAGGTAGTTTACTCCCCCTGTCTAAAATAGGGCGGTATGTTCTTGCCTCAAAAGGTACCACATAGACTTAGCTTTCAAGGATAGAAAAGTGCTTATTCACTCTAACAGAAGCATAATGTTCTGATCTTTAACTTACATTCAATCTTTGTAAGCTCGTAGAGAGGCAGACCTGAGCAGAGGTGTTCAATTTGGCGACCATAGCGAAGCCAGTCTGTGATTTTCCCCAACACGGAATGGCCAGACTGAAACTGCACCCACACATTTTGTGGGGAGTATACTGTCCTCATAGCCTAAGAAGACAATATGAGACATCATCAGTAACGTAGCTTTAGTTTCATTCTACGAGGACGCCCTTTGAGAAAATCCCCAAATTTCAAGTCACCTTCCTTTGCTTCACACAAAGCATTAGCTACACGCTTTTAAAGAAAATAAATATTTTCAACCTATGCAGAAACAAAGTTCACTAGATCCTAATTCTGTCAGCTCAGCAAAATTGACTTGTACCATTATCATCGTAAGTTATGTTAATTGGCAGCAAGTTTTACTGTAAACGTGCATGCGCTACTGTTAGGCTGTCATAAATCGGGCCAGAACTTAAGTTCCTCTCCAGGCAATATTTCAAGTTACCTTCAAGAAATCTTTGTCTGAATAGGAAATTCAGAGTCTGGTCAAAGTAAATTGACTTCTAAATTCTGTTGTGCAAGCAAAATTATTTCAAGCCTAAAATATCAGCATGACAATGAAAAAAGGAAAAGCCTGTCTGAACTCATATTGCCATCACCCCCAAACAGTCAAATTATACTACTTCCAAGGACATAGAATAAGTTCTAGTCACAAAAACAATCCACTATAAAACCACAGGAGGGGGTAACAATTGCTTATTATCTTAAAAGAATGTTCTATATGACATTCCCTTGAAGTTCTACCTTGTCAGATCTGCTTCATCATTGCTAACACAGTAAAAGACACTCCTAAGAACAGCTGTTCTTAAAGGCAGGATGGAAGGCTCCCACCACACCACGCAACTTAGTAGCCTTTCTTGTATACAGTCTGGGTTTCCCTACAAAGTCACCTGTCTCTCGAAAGCCAGGCGTCCAATTTCTTGCAGCTCTGGGATGTAGTCCTTATTTATTTTCATGATAAAGCAGGCATGTCGTGACAGTAACCTTGTTGCAATATACCCCTGTGATAAAAAAATTACAGATAATTTGATTAATTAAAAATGGCTGCCACTGATATTAGCTGATTCTCCCTACTCTTTAGGACAATCTAGAAGGAACACAAAGTGGCTACACAGCCTCCTGTTGTGGAATGACTCTGCATTCACATCATCACCTCTGGGTGCCCATACTAATGTCTGTCCATCAGACTGGAAGTATCTTTTCCGACAGACTTCTGCTGCAGTTGCTATACATGAGCAACTGCAGCACATTCTCAGCTCTGACCTCATTGAGATCAATGACATTCTTCTCACTTTCATGAGCTGCCACCACAGGTTTCATTACAAGTTTTTTTAAACTGCACCATCATATGGGTGAAACAAACAGATGGCCTAAGAGGAGAAAAGGTCACAGGAGTCTTCAAAGAAACAGTGTTTCAGGACAACTTCTGGTGAGAATACAGATATTAAGTCTAGGCAGATTCTAGATTTACTTACACGTGAGTAGTCAAAAATGCTATCAGAGGAGTACACGCCAGCATTGACATGGACTTCAACAATGTGCTTCTCACTGTCGATAGTCATAGTTCCAGTAACATAGTCATTGCCAGGTTCATGCAGGACAAAGGTCTTTGGTAAAAAAGACAGTCACCATTCAACTTTAAAAGGTGCAATACAAACAAATGCTTTCTCTCAAATAAACAAGTATGATTGCTTTAAGTAAATATTAAATCCCTTAACAATCCTCTAGCAGTCTCAAGAGGCCCTTGAGGCAGAGAATAATTATGCAAGAGTGCATCAGGGTGAGAAAGCAGGGGACAGGCCCTCACTGTAGGCTAAGGAAAAACAACATGGGGCATCTCAAGTGTGGCAGCAGGGACCGGCAGCAAACTGCAACAGTCTCAAAACTTTAGCTTAAGCTAAAGCAGACCTACGCCCCCCCAAATTTCTTGTTACTACGCACTTGCACAGAACTGCCTCTTTGGCTTATATTATTATTACCTTTTGCAAATGCTGTTTTTCACTACACTTGGCAATAAGTGTCTTGTTAGTTTCTTCTGTGCTTCTTCTCCTGTTATTGTCCCTGCCCAAGGATCCAATACATTTTAAATGAGTACGTGCACTAAAAGGCTTATCAGTCTACTTACGTCCAGTGCAGAACTCTGAGTCCAAAAGACTCCCAGCAAAACGAGAACTGCAGCCTGTAAAAGGAATAAGCATTCTCACTGAGACACCAGGCAGTACCATAAAAAAAACCAAACAACAGTTCATGAACTGAGGGAAGCAGCTGTAGCATCAGTTTGAAAAATCACCCACTTAACACAGGTATTAGCTGAAAACCATTAAAATTCTTCATGGTAAAATTCTTGCTACTGGGCTCTCTTTTGCCTGTAACTGAAAAGCAGAACGATAACTTAACAATCACACTTTCTGTGTTTCGTAAAAGTCCCTCCTTGATGTCACGTCACTTCCTGATTTGCCTCTGTAACTGTAATTATTAAATCATAACTAAGTCCCCCTTCTGAATTGTAATCAAGTCCTGAACTCTTTGCTCAAACGATGCTTCCACTGACTCCAAGAGGATTACTTACACCCAAGAAATGCAAATTTCCCACTGAACCTAAAGAAACAATACACAGATCATATTAGTCCCAGTACTGTACCACTCACTTGAGCACCTTTGCTATCCTTTTGTTTTTAAAAATAAGGAACTTCCTATATTATAAAGTTCAAAAAAATGGATATACTCACAAATCCGTTCATTTTTCTTTCAGATAGGAACAAGAGGCTGCAGAAAGGAAGAATGCAAGAAAACCCCAGAGACCTTCAACATTTATATCCTGCTGGAGGTGTGGGAAACACGACAGATCTTTTCTTTGTGACTCGAACAAGTCTGTATCTACGTGCCACACTGTGGTAAGCCTCATATCTGATTTTTGGGTTGATATAGATAACCTGACCCCGATATGTTAAAAGCATGCTAGGCCAGCTTTTGTCAAGTCAATCACTCTACAAATGGCCATTATTTACTGGTTTAAACTTTAGAGGACTTCCCACTCTTGCTGTTTCCTTTCCTTAAATATTTAACAGGATACTGCCCAGAATCAAATGGCATTAGGAATAACTCTGCTATTCATTCACACAAACTGCTTTTTTGTCTTCTGAAATATAATCCCTAATAGCCTGATAGCCCATGAGAAGTACTCTCCTACGACTATGACCTTGCCTGGGTGACTCCTCGTCTGACTCCACGTCAGCCAGCACTGGAACCTGGACAAATCACATTCTACTTTTACTAGAAAGTCATAATTGAGGGCTATTCCCTTCTGATTAAATAAGAACTCAGTCTAATAGCGACCGCTTTTCTGTTATCTCAGTCATCAGAAGAAAGGTGAAAGAGATCGTATGGAAATCTCTCTCAGCAAACAGGCCTCAATGCAAAAAAGGAAATTGCATGAATTTTCTTTATTCCACCTAACTCCGCATGGAAAAATGTTATCTGAAGTGTAACAAAGCTGTGCTGCTAAACAATATTTCGGAACACATACAAATAAATATCAAATCACGACAAGCATGGTTAGACTACTTAGATTGATGTTACCCTCCTCCTGAAAGCTGGCTCTGCCCCTACTTCTCTAAAGGCTCTTTGTTTCTAAGATTACAGATATGTCAGAAATATTCAGAGTAGATTCCAGCAATCAAACAAGCCTTTCACAGGAGGAAGCTAACAGGGTTCAGGCACCACAAGCTAAACCAAAAGGCTTTAGTAATTTTTAAATGTTTTTAAACTAAAGCTTAACTTATCTTTCCCTTAGTCATTATTTCTTCATATACCCAATTCTTCCGAAAATCACCCAAGAAGCATGAGCTTCTGCTTTCTTCAGCATTGTTATGCTTAGGCCCAGGTAAGAGCTGAACACGTGAAATCAGTCATTTGGTGAAGGAGAATTGCAACTATTGCCACCACCTCATGATTTTCACTTCACATTGCACTGACTGAATTTTGCTGATCTGATCACATAAGGCCAAAAATTAAGTCTAAAAAGTATTTGACTAATTAATATCATTGCAAGAGAACATACTCCTAGTTGTCTCAGGCAAAGTCTATATATACTTCCAATAGGAAAGCCTTGCTTTTTCAAGACTTTTTCCCCACAGCTAATAACCCATCTCCCAGCATTACATCTGAAATTAGCACACATGTACTTGGAGGCAAGACTGTGCATGACAAGGCCAAGATTCCTCGAAGCACCCTTCTATACTAAGCAACTGCAGTAAAGAGCTGCACAAGGAGGGCTATAACTCGCTCCAGTTTCTACATGCACAACTTCAGCTTCCACCACTTCTCAGAGTGAGGTTTAGCTTAAGAAGCCATGACTCCGAACCCCTCAGTGAACGTGAAATTTCATGATGCCCACATTCTCAAAGTAGTCTTCTTGCTTTGGGTACTTTTGATCTAAGTGAAGATTCTCAAGCTTTTTGCCAAATAAAATCACTTTTTCTTCAACTGTTACACTTGCAGTGGGACTAGTCATGTCAGGGAAGCCAGCAGAAAATGCAATTTGAGCAATGTTCAGAACAAGTAATAAGTTGCTACAACACAGCAACATTTAATGTTGCAGGAAACCTAGTTTGTTCTTTTCATAAGGCTAAATATTTTAAAATGCATTCTAGTTTACCTTGATGAAATACGATTAAGCTACAGAATTACTCTTAATCTACATAAGTAAAATCGCCAGAAGAATTTGACCTATTATTTGGCACCGTCATCCACTAAAAATCACCTAAACAAAAGAACCTTGAACATCAAATGAAAAGAATAATCGTACAATTTCAGTTTAAGTCCGATTACCAAACAGGAATTTCAACACATAAGGGAGAGGGATTCTATCAAGTTCCGGTGATATTATACTATTATAATCAACTCACCTGGTGACTCACAGGGTTTTTTTTCCAGACACTTTTCACAAATATTTACTTTATCAGGGAGTGAGCAGGTAGCAGGAGAAAAGTAAAGAATTAAACACCACCTCAAAAAAAATCAACAAAATTCTCTGTGCTTCCATTTGCATTTAGCTGGGCATAGGACACACTAGATAAAGATGGGGTGGCACAGTCTAGAAAAATCCACGTGGCACAAGGACAGGTCAAGCAGCATTAAACACATTCTCTAGTTAAACCAAGCTTTGAGGATGAATCCAGATATAATTTCAGAAGTTCTATTCTTGCTAGACAGTAAAGGCTAGAAAAACATGTGAAAATAAGTATCTGCCCAAAACAAAAGACTAATTTCAGAACAGAGTTTAAACTAGAATGGCTCTTCGTCTTGGGAGCTGGCTGCACAGTGGTACAAGAATTTAGTATGGAAACAGAATGCCTTGAGCAGAGCTTTACAAACCGAAACAGAGACAAGCTTGTACTGGAAGAATAACAGGGTCTTACACAGTGGAAGCATTCCTGCCTGACCTTTTTCCTGGCTTCTACCAGTGTAATTAGTTTCATAAGCTATTCTTAATGTCAAATGCTCTAGTTGTGCGTGTTTGCCATACAAACTACTCCAGTAATCAGAAGCTGATGCAAGATCTGGACATTCGGGCTTCCAAGTGTGACACATTACTCTAATGGCCAAATTGGCTATGGTTGTTGCAAGAAATGGACAAAACTGTTTTCCAACTCATTGCTAACAACACTGCAGGGATTAGCACTATGCAGTTCAGTTTCTCAATGCCTTCCTCGAGAATTAGTCAATTAATTAAATTTCCAGAGACCATGAGAGGATTTGGGGACATACAGAACAAGACTTATGTGTACCTTGGATCTTAGAGGCTAAGGACGTACCTGTCTCCATTTGGCGTCCACCAATCAGTCCGATTAGAAGAACTGTAAATCTTGCCCCTTAGCAGTTTAGTACTTTCATTCACCACATTTTACACCTCATGCAAATTGCAAAAGTGGGTGCAAAAGAGAGGAAATGCAGAGCTCTCCACTCATGGTGCTGGCAGACTGCTGCATTTGCTCTGCACTCACGCTGTCCCAGCAAGGCATCAGGTAGTAGCAGAATACTAGAGGGTGGCTCCGACTCATGCAAGTGAGCACTGGGCCTCCCCTTCTCAACTAAAGTGAGATTACAAATGCTTACAAATATCTGCAGGGTGGGGGTCAGGAGGATGGGGCCAAACTCTTTTCAGTGGTGCCCAGCGACACGACAAGGGGCAACGGGCACAAACTGAAGCAGAGGAAGCTCCAGCTGAATATGACGAAGAACTTCTTCCCTCTGAGGGTGACGGAGCACTGGAACAGGCTGCCCAGGGTGGTGGTGGAGTCTCCTTCTCTGGAGGTATTCAAGACCCGCCTGGACAAGGTCCTCTGCGGCCTGCTGTAGGTGACCCTGCTGCGGCAGGGGGGGTGGACCAGATGACCCACAGCGGGCCTTGCCAACCCCTACCATTCTGTGATTGTGTGATTCCCTGGCTTTTCCAACAACAGCTGCAACAATGATCCTCAGCAATTGATGACAGTGGAGAACTTAGTTCAGAGACATCGGTTTATAATGGCACCGAATCCCCATCCTGCATTCTGGCAAGGCAAAGGAAACTCAAGGGCGCAAACCCACACCGAACTACAGTCAAGCGCACAATTGGTGTACAAAGGGACTGATGGAAGTGCTATTAAACAAGCAGCACTTTTAGAGTAGGGGAATGAGCACCTCTGAAAGTGCTCCTTCTCTAACAGGCACAGCTGAGAAACACATGCAAATTATCTGAGGCTATCTATCTATCTTAGTTTATTAAGCAGCAATAGACACTATTCTTGGGCAAAAAGACTCAGACATTTGTACTAGCCAGCTAAGAAAACTAAACCTTTTGCAAAGTTTCTACAGCAAACAGGGCAAATAAGTTCTTATGCCGTGTCTCTGGATATAATTATCAAATTCAGAGAAATATTAAAATCTCCTTTCTAAACACTAGTTGACGTAAAACGCCTGTGGTTACTGCTCCTCCCTTACTCCTTTTTTGTTACCTCCAGTTTACGGTCCCTTTCTAGAATTAGCCTTCAGTCCATGACCAGGTACTACTTTCACGAAGAGGTTCTGTGAAGATACAGAGGCCGTGCCTGAAGGTTGGAAAGCAGATCCTAACTGAAGGAGCTCAGAATGGAATGTTAACAAGAACACTGTCATTTCTATCACTTAGAACCAACCTCATGATTTCTGGGGACTGACCTAGCATTTTAGCATACCAAGATTACCACCTCCGTTCATTTAAAAGATGGCATCAGAAAGGGATAAAATATCAGGCTGAGTCCTTTGTCACATAGGCACAAAGCATCACTACGAATTTTATTAGGCATCTACACTCTGCCTCTGGTGTGGGGTTTTTCCCCAATTCAAAACTTACTGTGAAATACATTGTCATGGTAACCATGACAAGTTTCTTCCATCTTCATGCAGGTAATGAATTCCATCAGGCTGGTATCAAAGCCTCCTCTTATCAGAGCACTTCCCCAGGAAACCCGTCATGATTCTGTGAACACAGGGCACATGCCAATAAGGTACACCCATTTTAAGATTTAACTTTGGGATGTTACTGTATAAAAAGTAAGAGTACACATCAACTACCAGCAGTTCTTGCCTCTCCTACCATCAAAATGAAGTTCACTGTAAGTATATGTATCACTTTCTCGTAAAACTATTAAGGCTAGACAGTTTTAAAAATTATTTTGAGTCTTTTTTTGGCACCCCGCAATCTGCTACTGATTTATGCAGGGCTTACAGAGTAAAAATGCCAAATGGGTTGGGACTGCACGGGTGAAATTTCACTTTTGACCATGACTTCACTCCATATGCCTACAATAATGTGAAGGAGTGAAGTGCTCTGTTCCAAGGGTGAGATGCTCATGGAAGATGTTGAAAGGGCAATATTGTCTCATTCACTACTGCGATGCAAGTCAGCAGTCTCAGCAAGTTATACACAGTTATAGCACAGCTGTGTGATGAGAGTGTAGGGGAAGAAGCATGAGAGACTCCAAGTGCATGACTGTGAAGCAGGGGTATTTACAGCAGCCTGAAATTGTTGCAGACAAAATTCCAAAATGTTAGTGCTAAACACTGAGTCACATTTGGATCTTTCTCATAAAAATCTTCCTTTGAAATAGATGAAATTTGTAACAGATTCAATATCAGAGGGATTGTCTTCAAGAGACTAATTGGAGTAATAAATTGGAGCATAAAAACAAGTTCACTGAACCGGGACTGGACATAATCTAAACCCCACTGTGTTTAAACAATCATCTTAGCTCTGTGAAGTATACTGCTGAGGTTTAGAGTAATTTATAGGAATTGATGATCTGATGTAAGCTCATTAACAAAAAATTATTCTGCATATTTAAATACTCTTCAGCTAGACTCCAGAAAAGTGTGACCATGTACACAAAGCTAAACAGGAAGTCAGAATTATTTTAAGACAGCAAAAAACTTGGTGCAAGATAAGCAGTCACAATGTTAAAGTGCTGTGAATTTCAAATGTTCATTTCAGATTGTGATTACTTGTCTTCTTGGAGTTTTCCTGGCTGCAGCACTTGCTAACAGGGTAAGTATAGAGCTACAAGCAATTATACACTGCTGCCATAAGAACTAGTGGGCTTTAGCTGTAGCCTCTGAAAAATATGGTTTTGAAAGTAAAGCAGTAATTTAAAATCTGATACTTAGCAGTAACCTGCTCTTTGTTTTCACACCAAAGAGAATATTTCAGGGTCTGATATAGCAAGGAAAACAGACAGTTGCTAGACACCACATCAGTCTGTCTTGGGATTAGTACAAACACTGTGAAAACAATTGTGTGGAGAGAAACAAATATTAGCATGAAGCATCTGACCACAAAGTGCAGTGAAATACACTAAGTAGCCCTCTGCCTGCAAGTTCCTTCCCAGGAAAGGACAACAAGGAATTATTTTAATCTTAGAAATTTTTCTTGCAAGCTTATCTCTGAGCATCCAGTTTAGTGTCTCCAAAAAGCATGATTACTAGAGCTATTGCTTTACTGAGTGAAAGACTACTGGGAATCCCCAAACCTAAATCCTTGCCTCCTTTCATCTTTTTCAAGAATCAGAATGGCCAGAAAAACTTCAAGAAGCACCATGGTGAAAACTCACACCACTCTTTCATCGACATTGGGGTCAAAACCGACTTGCAAGAGGGCTCCGAGACCTGGAAATCTGTCTGGGACGTCAAGACTGTAAGTGGCAGCCACCATGGCTCAAAGCAAACAAAAATCATCAAAAGCTTTTGGAAAACACACCCAAGCTTCAACAAAACTTCACAAGATTTTAGAGGAGATGCTTGAAAATGTACTTGTTCAACTATTCTGTTGTTCCTGCTATCCTGTACGATGCACTGGTGTTTTCAGAAGTGAATTCCTTCACCAGCAGCACAACATAGCATAGACGTGGCACTACTGGAGAAGGCAATTTACTTGACCTCTCAACCAAAGTCCCTTGTCAGACTCCGTGACACATTTACCTGGGCAACAGAATTGAAAAACCAATATTTTCCTTCCCTATGACTACTTGTACTGTATAAAGCCTTTGTTTAACCAGTGCTTCTCTCCGGCAACCCACTTATCTTTCACTGTATATTGTTGGCAACAAAAAGCTTTTTTTATTTTAACAGGGCTACATTGCAACCAAACTAATTTCAAGACACAGCTGCATCATTGCTAAAATGGATGAGAGGCTTTTGCTTGGTAAACAGTTTCCTGCACCACCTCAAGGAGTCAAGGTATGACAGTGAAGGAAAGCGGCAAGAAAGCTATTCAATTGCCTGCAGAAAGTACTCATTCCTTACTCAGAGAGGAGAACAGGCTCCAAGAACCAAAGACAAGCTTCTCAGCAGGCCTGAGTCACTCCAGTCTTTGAGAAGCTGCACTACTGCACCTGAACAACCCCTTCTCTGTTAAAGATGGGCATATAAATTCCAAATGCACAAATTTTTGCTTCTTCTAAATGCTGTTTTCTGGGTTTGTTTCTTTGATCCTTAGGGACCTGGTCCTGACCAGCTTCCACCCATAGAGAATCACTTCAGGGTCTCCAAAAACAGACTCCAAAGCCTGCACCCATATGGAAAACGCATTCAAGTCCTGTGCAGAGGAATACCCTCTTATCTTGCTTACCCAGCTGCTGGTGAGTATACTAGCAACAGTGGTTTGCATACCAAAATAAAGATGAACAAGGTTACAAATAACAACAGAAAAGATTCAAGTGAAGATAAGCAAGTACAACTATTGAAATCCTACGGTTTTGCATGACTTTCTCAATCACTGAACACATATGTAAGGAAGAAAAGCAGGTCTGTCCCTCTTCTGCATACAGCCTGGAGACCAGGCTTTTTCAGGAAGGTTGTGGCCTCTAGCTGTTGACACGAGTCTGAATCTTTTAGACAACTTCATGCACGTACAATACCCACCTACCACAGCACGATTTTGAGATTCAAACCTCCCCAATTTGCACCTTAGTTTTGTCTAAAAAGATTGCACTAGCAGTTGCTTTTAGTACCAGTTCAGAAAGACGCAGCTCAGTTCTCAAGTGACATTTCCTGGGATATTGCCAACACAAAGTTGGAAAAAATTCAGCTACATTGTTCTCTTCTTGTCTCAGTCCCAATCTAATCAGCTTTCCCTTTTCTTTCAGGACCAAACCTCTCAAGGCAAGACGCTCCATGCTGGAAAGTGAAGATTAATGAACTGCCCGTCTATTACTGTGATTAATTATTCCTGACTGTTTCGATGAAGAAAATTCATAGAACCATGCACCCACAAACAAGACTTTTCTCCTTGATAATCTTCTCTTGATCACACGTTCAATCATTTCTGGGTCTCTTCTTCTGTTCTGGGTGGAGGCTATTGTGTCTCAGTAAAATTTATCAGCAACCCACACTGGTCTGCACTGTGTTTATAAAAACCCTCGAGTACAGATGTTACTTAACAACACTTGATAAATGTTTAACATAGGAAGCAGAAAAAGCATACCCCAACCAATTAAAAGCGCAGCTGGAAATCTGAACGAGTCAACTTACAGTTAGGCCAAAACTAAGGCAAAATGGCTGGGACTAGATTCTTCACCTAACACCATCACTTCAGTAGCCGGCTCTGTCTGGAAAACACCAGAGCTTCACCTTCCCTCCTTGCTCAGAGGCCCTGTTACTGGACTTTGAAGGGACTTACTCCAAGAGACACTTCACCCACCCAGGAACAGCCAAGGGTTACTCTAACTAGAGGATGCAGCAGCCTGTTCTGTTCAGGAAAGAGCGAGGGGGTCTTCCCTAGTTAACTTACACTAAAACCAAAGCAAAACTGCACCGAAAAATATTTCGGCGCCTCCAGAGAAAAGCAGCCAGGTGGCTGCAGTATTCAAACCAAGCTTCTGCGCAGCTTGCCTGGGGTTTCTGGAGAGAATCTCCTCTCCTTTTCTTTTGACTACAGCACCTTGTGATGCTTATACGGCCCCAAGCTTTTTTTTTATTCCATGAAGTGGGCCTGAAAAACTCCAACTAACCATGTGTCCTACAGTAACGATTCAGACTTCACAGAGGACAGGGAACTACACTGATGCAATCAAGCAACGTACTTGCTTTTTCCAGACCCTCGGAATTTAATTGCAACGTTACATGCTGGCAGTTTTCTTGCTCTCATTGGGATGTCATTACATTTCACAATGTTTGTTACTCAAAATTGATTCAGGTTTAGACTGATCAGGAAGAGAACAAGACTTAAAAGGAGACTGCTAAGAGACAGACAGCAAAGACTCCAGTAAACCTCAAGAGACATCCGTACTCTTAACTCTCCACAGCTCCACATACATACAGACATATATAGATATTCCTAACAGTGCCAAAAACTGGAGTTGCTTACCTTACAAGAAAAGATCCTTCTCAACAAGGACGAGGACTGAGCTTGAATCACTGAACACCATTCCCATGACCTACAATGACTGCTTCAGTAGCTCGGGCTCTCTGGAAAACACCTGATCTTCACCTTCCCTAATTTAATTCAAGTCAGAAATTAAGTCCTGAGGGCCACCCCTCAGCATTACAAAGTCACTGGATTTTGTCCTAACTCTTACTGCTCCGTTTTTCTCTTATCCCACAGCAGGCAGTATAGGAAGAGTCAACTGCATTGACATTTTACAAAAAACACCTGAAAAAATGCACTGACAGAAAAAAGTTCAAGAGTGTGACGGGTGTACAATCAAAAAGCCATATCATCATCTAATTATATATTAGATTTAAACACCCTCGTGTCTTTCCAGACAATATTTGAATGTCCTCACTTATTTTAAGACAAATTCAGGATGCTGATAGCATCTGATTTGCGTGGGAATTTTTTAAAAATAAGTAGATATTCTCATTCGAGACACCGACAGCAGCTTTCACATCACTCTTTCGGGGAAAAAAATACTTCAACAACTGTAAATTTATAAAGCTGAAAGGCCATAAATGTGCCGGTGCTGCTCCTGTCACAGTCGCTGAGCCGGCACCGCCACCTCAGC
>Ga0181612_113351_pt1 | contig 38716 bp, 26 predicted proteins | sample HoacroProtozoa21_FD_119630 | JGI IMG/M metagenome (GOLD analysis project Ga0181612, IMG submission 119630) | Hoatzin crop microbial communities from Cojedes, Venezuel. Combined Assembly of Gp0051906, Gp0051904, Gp0051908
CAACTCGTGTCAGCTACGCCTCGACACTCCAGCGAGCGATACTCCAACCATTGTGCAATATGCTCTCGATGCCCTCAATCATATCTATCGACGAGGCTATGCCTATCGTCGAGCGGGCGTGATAGCTACCAATGTGACCACTACCGACAGTGTGCAACTCAATTTGTTTGACCATTGTGATTATGCCCGCCGACGCCGATTGATGCAAGCTGTTGATGGTATCAATCATCATTATGGCCATCGTGTTCTAGGCTTAGCTGCTAGCCATGGGGATAGGCCATGGGCATCAACCCCTGCCAAACTCAATAGCCTAGCGACACAGGCAGCGGGGTTATATATTTATAGTGGGATGGTGAAGAAAAATGAAGGACCACCGTGAGAGAAGGGCTATGAACGGGTATCACTCGCGATAGCCCTTACTTTTTTTAGGTGGGTATTGTAGGCGTGTGATTTGTTACGGCATTGTTATTTTGTAATGGGTGATTTGGCTTAATTTTGCAGCGTAGATAAGCATCAGAGAGAAAAAAGCGATGAACACTACTGCCGATATCAATCACCTGCCGATGGGAACAACTCCCAATAGTGGTCGCATATTGATTGTTGATGACGAGGAGGCGATATGCGATGTGCTGAAAATTAATCTAGAGCTTGATGGCTATCAAGTCGATTGTGCCACCAGTGCAGAGCGAGCCTTGCAGCTGGACCTAGGTGGCTATGATTTGTTGCTGCTCGATGTGATGATGGAGCGCATGGATGGCTTGCAGTTGGCCAAAATCGTTAGAGCCGATGAGACACTGTCGCATGTGGCCATTATCTTTTGCACGGCTAAAGATACTGAGGCCGACCTGTTGCAAGGGTTTGCTGCGGGTGGCGATGACTATATCAAGAAACCCTTCTCGATGGCAGAGCTAGTGGCTCGCGTGAGGAGTGTGCTGCATCGTAGCCGCCAAACCACGGTGCAGCGCTTGGTCTGTGGCAACCTCAAGCTAGATGTTGCTCGGGCGAGTTGTGAGGTGGATGGAAAGCCTGTGACGCTGACACGCAAGGAGTTTGACCTATTGACCTATTTGATGGCTCATCGTGGACGCGTGTTCTCTCGCGAAGAGTTGTTGACGGCCGTTTGGGAGCAAGATGTCTATGTGATAGATCGCACAATCGATGTGAATATCAATCGCCTGCGCAAGAAGTTGGGCGACTATGGAACTTATATTGTCACTAAACAAGGATTTGGTTATGGATTCAAGGATAGGGATTAGCGTGCAGACCCGCTTGTTTTTGTTGATTGTTGTGTTCACATGGATGATGACAACAGCATTTTTTGTGATGCAATATAGCCGTGAGCGGGCCTTTAAAGTGGAGTTGCTAGATACTCGTTTGCAACAAGTCAATAATGCCTTGCCTGAGCGGGTGGCCAATGATGAGCCTATCAACGAGCGCATCATTGCCAGTGTGGACCCTAACGACTCGTTGCGTGTCTCGATAATTAACTTTGATGGCAAGATGATATACGATAGTGGTTTAGGCGCTGGGCAAGCCAGTGCAGTAGCCAATCATAGCGACCGCCAAGAGTTTGTTGACGCGATGAGCAAGGGGCATGGCATCACGGTGAGGCGGCTATCGACGAGAGATGACCGCGAATATTTCTACTCGGCGACACGCGGAGATAGCGTGGTGGTGCGTTCATCGTTGCCCTACAATCACTCACTATCGCAAATGCTGAGCGCCGATCAGGGTAGCAGCTATTTGATTGTTGGGATTGCCGTGTTGATGACGATTGTGGCTTGGCTAGCTTCGCATAACATCAGCAAGAGCGTGAAGCGATTGCGAGATTTTGCGGTCAAGGCAGAGTTTGGTGACATTAGTGAAGTGGATATGAGCAACTTTCCAGATGATGAGTTGGGCGAAATATCGAGCCATATTGTCAATCTGTATCGCATACAAAAAGAGACGGCAGAACAACGTGACAAGCACATGCGAGAGGCTATGCATGAGCAACGCGAGAAAAATCGCATCAAGCATCAGCTCACTAACAACCTCAATCATGAACTCAAGACCCCAGTACACGTCATACAGGCCTCGCTAGAGACGCTCCACTGCCATAGCGATGAGCTGAGTGAGCCCGTCAAAGCAGAGCTCATCAACAAGAGCTATGATAGTGCCAAGCGCCTATGCGCGCTATTGGATGACTTGTCGATGATTACACGCATGACCGATGCCCCTGAGCAAATTGCCCGCACCCAAGTAGATGTGGTGCCTATAGTGCAACAAGTGGCTGCCGACATGGCTGCGCTGGCTGCCGAGAAGCAAATGCGCATCCACATCAATTTGGGCGAGCAACTGACGGTGTGCGGCAATGAGCGGCTGTTGGACTCTATCTTTCGCAATTTGATGGTCAACTCGTTGAACTATAGTAATGGGCGAGATGTGTGGGTGACATTGAGCAATCAAGACCAAGAGGAGGTCGAGATTACGTTTGAAGACAATGGGGTAGGGGTGATGGCAGAGCATTTGCCACATCTGTTTGAGCGATTTTATCGTATCGATAAGGGACGGTCGCGTTCATTGGGCGGCACAGGGTTAGGGCTGTCGATTGTGAAAAATGCCGTTCTGTTTCATGGCGGTGAAATTAGCGTTGAGAATCGAGAAACCACAGGATTAAGATTTGTCTTCACGCTTGAAAAAACTGGAGAAATTGAGGGTGTGCATCACATGTGATTACCCTTGCATAGAAACAAATTAACAATACGCAACAATGGATAGTATTTACACAATTATCGTAGCATTGTTTATCATCTTTGCTGTGCTTGATTTGATGGTTGGTGTGAGCAACGATGCCATCAACTTTTTGAACTCAGCATTGGGCTCACGTGTGGCCAGCCTACACACAATTTTGATTGTTGCGGCTTGTGGCATTATGGTGGGAGTGATCACATCGCATGGCATGATGGAGGTGGCCCGAACAGGTGTGATGTATCCACAAATGTTCACATTCAGAGAAATTATGTTTCTGTATGCTGCTGTGATGCTGACCGATGTGATTTTGCTCAACACGTTCAACAAGCTGGGCCTACCTACTTCGACCACGGTGTCGATGATATTTGAGCTTTTGGGAGCTGCTGTGGCAGTAGCTAGCATCAAAATATTTGGTTCGGGCATAGGCATTGGAGAGATTGGTACCATGATCAATGGCGGCAAGGCATTAACTATGATATCAGCCATTTTGGTGTCGGTAGCTTTATCGTTTGCAGTGGGTATGGTGGTGATGTGGATTTCTAGATTTATTTTCACATTTCGCTACCAATCACAGTTTGCTCGCTATGGATTTATGTGGTGTGGTGTAGCCATCGTGGGTATTCTCTACTTTGCTATCGTCAAGGGTCTGAAGAGTTCTGGACTCATCACTGAGCACTTCGATCAGCTACTAGACAATCACACGCTCGTGATTTTGCTTGTCGCTTGGGTGATATCATCAGCTATATTGCGTCTGCTACAAGCTATCAACATCAGCATCCTAAAGGTCACTATCCTGAGTGGAACCTTTGCGCTAGCGCTGGCTTTTGCGGGCAACGATTTGGTGAACTTTATTGGTGTGCCTCTGGCTGGATTAGATGCCTATTGCATGGCATTAGATAGCAACGACACCTCAATGCTTATGGGGGCTTTGGCCGATAGTCAACCAGTTAACGGATTGTTTCTGTTGGCTGCTGGAGTGGTGATGGTGGTCACACTGTTTTGCTCGCGAGATGCTATGCGCGTGTCACAAACAGAGCTCACTCTGGCCTCACAGCAAGAAGAGGAAGAGCGATTTAGCTCCACTAGGTTTTCACGCTTGCTAGTACGCTCCTCGTTGTCGCTCAACCACCGTTACCTCAGGGCACTACCCACCAGTTGGGTGGATACTATCAACCAGCGTTTTGCACCATTGAGCCGTGAGGAAAAAGGTGACAGCAACTATGACCAAATCAGAGCTGTGGTCAATCTAGCATGTGCTGCTATCTTGATTTGTATCGGCACTTCATTTAAGTTGCCACTCTCTACCACCTATGTGGTGTTTATGGTGTCGATGGGTAGCTCTTTGGCCGATCGCGCGTGGGGTCGTGAGAGCGCCGTTTATCGCATCACAGGCGTTATGGTGGTGATTATGGGGTGGTTTGTTACAGCCCTAGTCGCGTTCACGGCAAGCCTATTGGTGGCAGCACTATTGATGTGGGGTGGAGGATATGCGCTAGCAGCACTTATCGTTTTGGCTGCAATTTTGCTTTGTGGCAGATTGCTAGGTGGGCAATCTAAAGACGCCCAAAACATCGAGCCGATGATTGATACCACTGACACGCCACAAGATGTATTACACAATTGCACCCAAGTGGTGTGTGACACTATGCAAGAGGTGTCGCAAGTCTATAATCGCATGTTGGTAGCATTGTTTAGCGAAAATCGTCAAGTGCTCAAGCAAGCAGTCGAACAGAGCGAAAAAATGCAACAAGAGGCTTCAGCGCGCAAACATCATATTGTTGCAACGCTCAAAACCCTCAGTCAGCAAGGTATTGAGACGGGGCACTTCTATGTGCAAGTGATTGACTACCTCTGTGAGGTGACCAAAGCCCTGCTACATTGCACGCGCCCAGCCTACCAGCACATCGACAACAACCATCAGGGGCTCACGGGCGGGCAAATGCATAGTCTCAAAGCTATTAACGACCATGTAGATGCCATCTTTGACCGCATTCAAGCTATGTTGCAGCACGATGATTTTGCCGACCTAGACCAAATCATGACGATGCGAGATAATCTGTTTGATGTGATTGCCACGACTATTAAGCAACAGATCAAATCATTGCAAACCGAAGACACTCCGTCTAACTCTCGTGCTACGGCATTGTTTCTCAATCTGCTCAACGAAACCAAAAATATGGTGATGCAGGCACGCAATCTCATCAAGGCGCAAGCCTATTTCCGCGATAAGATAGTGTGACTCTAATATTGAGAGCGGTCATTACATGCTCCCACACGCTTGGAAAAAATGAGAAAAATTTCCTCTCGTTATCCCCTTGTCGCTGAGTGGGTGAGACAAGTCCTCGCCCCTACATGAGTTTTATCGTGAGCCCGTAGCAAAGCGGGCATCGCACGCGATAGCTTCTGTATTTGCCTCCTCTTGCTGTGCTGTCATTTGCTGCCAAAGTGACACGTCATTGTCAGTTTGAAGTTTTGGCACGAGGTTTGCATAGGATTTTGCGGTGTTTTCACATCGACAAGATGATAACAAACGAAATTAACAAACTAAAAACTTATATATTATGGGAAAGATTATAGGAATAGATTTAGGTACGACAAACTCTTGCGTATCGGTTTTGGAGGGCAAGAACCCTGTTGTGATTCCAAACAGTGAAGGGCGTAACACCACCCCGAGTGTGGTCGCTTTCAAGGAAGGTGGAGAACGCATAGTTGGTGACCCTGCTAAGCGTCAAGCCATCATGAATCCTACGGGCACAGTGTTTTCAATCAAGCGATTTATGGGCGAGACCTACGACCACGTAATCAATGATGTGAATCGTATGCCTTATAAGGTGGTCAACAATGGCAATAACCAGCCACGAGTTGAAATTGGTGGACGTCAATACACGCCGCAAGAAATTTCGGCTATGATTCTACAAAAGATGAAAAAGACGGCTGAAGATTACTTGGGCACGACAGTTGACGAGGCTGTGATTACGGTGCCTGCCTATTTCAACGATAGTCAGCGTAAGGCTACTAAAGAGGCTGGTGAAATTGCAGGCTTGAAGGTAAAACGTATTGTCAACGAGCCTACGGCTGCAGCGTTGGCCTATGGTTTGGACAAGGATGCTAGTGACAAGCGCATTGCTGTGTTTGACTTGGGCGGTGGCACGTTCGATATCTCGATATTGGAGTTAGGTGATGGCGTGTTTGAGGTGAAATCGACCAACGGTGATACCCATCTAGGTGGCGATGATTTTGACCAACGCATTATCACTTGGCTTGCCGATGAGTTCCAGCAAGAAAACAATATGGATCTAAGAAAAGACCCAATGGCTTTGCAACGACTCAAGGAAGCTGCCGAGAAGGCTAAGATTGAACTTTCTAGCTCTACAAGTACCGAAATCAATTTGCCTTATATCACACAACTCGATGGCATGCCCAAGCACTTGGTAAAGACGCTCTCGCGTGCAAAATTTGAGCAGCTGTGTGACGACCTCATCCAGAAGACAATTGAGCCATGCCGCAAGGCGTTGAACGATGCTGGATTGACGACTAACGATATTAATGAAGTGATATTGGTAGGTGGATCTACGCGTATTCCTGCTGTGCAACAAGTGGTTGAGCAATTCTTTGGCAAAGCACCATCCAAAGGTGTTAATCCAGATGAGGTGGTAGCTGTGGGCGCTGCTATACAGGGTGGTGTGCTAAGTGGAGACGTCAAGGATGTGCTACTATTGGATGTGGTTCCCCTCTCGGTGGGTATCGAAACATTGGGTGGCGTGATGACTAAGCTGATTGACGCCAACACCACCATTCCTGCTCGTCGCAGCCAAGTGTTCTCAACGGCGGCCGATAACCAACCCGAAGTAGAAATCCATGTACTACAGGGTGAGCGCCCAATGGCTAAAGATTGCAAAACGTTGGGCCGTTTTCACCTCGATGGGATTGCTCCAGCACCAAGGGGTGTGCCACAAATCGAAGTTACCTTTGAAGTGGACGCTAATGGCATCATGAATGTGAGTGCTAAGGATAAGGCAACAGGCAAGGAGCAAAGCATTAGAATTGAGGCATCGAGTGGCTTGAGTGATGCTGAAATCCAACGGATGAAAGACGAGGCAACAGCCAATGCCGCTGCCGATGCTAAAGAAAAGGAGCGTGCTGACAAAATTAATGAAGCAGATGCCTTGATTTTCCAAACCGAGAAGACACTGAAAGAGGCAGGCGACAAATTGTCAGCCGACACCAAGAGTCAAATCGAAAGCGCATTGGCCAAACTCAAGGAGGCTCATAAGAATCAAGATTTGGCAGCTATCGATACCGCAAAAGCTGAATTGACGAGCTTGTTTGAGAAGATGTATCAGCAAGCAGGCGGTGCTGGACAGCCAGGCGCTGGGCAGGGTTTCACGGGCGAAAACAACACCCAAGCCAATTCGCAGAATGGTGATGACCATGTAGAGGACACCACCTACGAAGAAGTCAAGTAAAACGTTTGCATCAATCATAAGATACTGATAATCAGTAAGTACCAGAATCCAGATAATGGGGTTTTGGTACTTGTTTGTTTTTTGCCTTAAGCATTTGTATAATAGATGCTTAGAGTGTTTTAGCTACCATAATCGGTGGCGTGCCATTTGTTTGGTTGTGCTGTGAATACAATTTTTTTTGTAACTTTGCCACGCAAATAGCTGTTGGTGGCTCAAAAACATAAGTTTTTTACTACAAATGCTGGACTTACTATTTGAAACAAGCTGGGAAGTGTGCAACAAGGTTGGTGGCATCTATGCAGTGTTATCAACCAAAGCCAAAACCCTGCAAAAGCGTTATAAGGACCATCTGATTTTTATTGGACCTGATATTTGGACCGATGAAATGCCATCACCTTATTTCATCGAAGCTAAAACTTGGTTATCCTCTTGGCAAGCCTCAGCCCAGCTGCCAGCGGGGCTGAGCGTGAGAGTAGGTCGATGGGATGTGCCTGGCAAGCCGTTGACGATATTAGTGGGTTTTCAAGGGCTATATGGCCGCAAAAATGAGCTATATAGTAGCATGTGGAATCGATTTGGAGTAGATTCCCTGCATGCTTATGGCGACTATGACGAGTCTTGTGTGTTTGCCTATGCCAGCGCATTGGTTATTGAGAGCCTAGTCACGTGGCCTAAGGTTCCCCCACAGCGTGTAGTCGCTCATTTTGACGAATGGACTACGGGCATGGGCTTGCTATATATCAAGGCTCATCAACCTCAAGTGGCAACGGTATTCACCACCCATGCGACAAGCATTGGGCGTAGCATCTGTGGCAATGGCAAACCATTGTATGATTATTTCGAGGGCTATCATGGCGACCAAATGGCTGATGAGCTGAATATGCAATCCAAACACTCGCTAGAGAAGGCTGCCGCTCATCAATGCGATGTGTTTACTACAGTGAGCGAGGTGACGGCTCGCGAATGTGAGCAGTTGTTAGAGCGGAGACCATTAGTAACGCCCAATGGGTTTGAATCAAATTTTGTGCCTCGAGGCAAGCAAATGCAAGAAGCTCGTGAGAGGGCTCGCCACAAAATGCTCAGTGTGGCATCGGCATTAACAGGCGAGAGCTATAGCAGTGACACGCTATTGATAGCCACCTCAGGCAGATATGAAGTGCGCAACAAGGGTATTGATGCCTATCTAGATGCTATCAACGAGTTTAGATTTGCGCTGAACCACAAGCAGCATCAACGCCAGGTGATTGCATGGGTTATGGTGCCTGCTTGGGTGAAGTCGCCACGAGCTGATTTGGCTAATAGCTTAGCCAGAAACCAAGTGGAGCGGCTTTTTAATCCTATCGTCACTCACCATTTGCATAACGAAGAGCACGATTATGTGTTAGGCAAAATCAATGCAATGGGTATGCACAACCAAAACGGTGACCCTATAGCGATTATCGATGTGCCTTGCTATTTGACTGGCAATGATGGCATCTTTGATATGAGCTATTATGACTTGCTTGTTGGGCTAGATGCGACGATATTTCCAAGCTACTATGAGCCATGGGGCTATACCCCATTAGAAAGCGCAGCTTTTGGTGTGCCCACAATCACTAGCGATCTCTCAGGATTTGGGCAATGGGTGCTACAAACCCAAAGCGGAGATTCTCATAAAGCAGGTGTGGCTGTGGTGCATCGCTCAGACAGTAACTATAGCGAAACGGTGCATCAACTATGCATGCGCTTGCTTTCTCTTTATCAGATGGATGCCGCCTCAGCTCACAAGCTAAGCAATGCTGCACTCAAAACCAGCAAATTGGCTTCGTGGGAACACTTTATGCAATACTACGACCAGGCCTATGAGCAGGCACTCAACGCCGCAGCCACTAGGCAGAAAAAACGATAATCAAAAACTAAACAACTATTATATTGATATTTAATCACCAATTTATGAAGATTCAAGTGAGCAATAGCAATGAGCCTCAATGGAGGAATGTTACGGTAAAATCAGAATTTCCTGGAAAGCTCAAAAAATTAGATGAGCTATCTAAAAATCTGTGGTGGGCTTGGAATAGCGAAGGTAAGACCCTCTTCCATGACCTGCACCGTGACACGTGGCGCGCTACAGGCGAGAACCCCGTGAAGATGCTTCAACAACTCAAGAGTGAAGTGTTTGAGGCTATTCTCAACGACGAAGCCACGATGGCACGCATTGATAGCGTGTATGAACTATATAAAGATTACATTAAGAAGCCGCTACGCACCGACTTGCCTTCGGTAGCCTACTTCAGCATGGAGTATGGACTGTGCAATGCCCTTAAAATTTATTCTGGAGGCTTAGGCATTTTGGCAGGCGATTATGTCAAGGAAGCTAGTGACCGATGTGTTAATATGACAGCGATTGGTTTTCTATATCGTTATGGCTATTTCACCCAAACTATCTCGATGGATGGCCAGCAGATAGCCAACTACGAGCCACAGAATTTCAATCAGCTCCCCATCGAACCCGTGCTCGATGAGCAAGGACAACAACTCGTTCATGAAGTTCCCTTCCCTGGGCGGACGATATATGCCAACGTATGGCAGGCCAACGTGGGTCGCGTGAAACTCTATCTGCTCGACACCGATATCGACCTCAATAGTGAGTTTGACCGCGTGATTACCCACAAGCTCTATGGTGGTGACTGGGAAAATCGCATCAAGCAAGAGTATCTACTCGGCATAGGTGGCGTGCTGCTGCTCAAGCGATTGGGTATCCATTGCGATATCTATCATTGCAACGAGGGTCATGCCGCATTGCTCAATCTGCAACGCTTGGTTGACTATGTGCAAGAGCAGGGTTTGAGCTTCAACGAGGCACTAGAGATGGTGAGAGCTTCATCACTTTACACCGTGCACACGCCCGTGCCTGCAGGCCACGACTACTTTGACGAGCAACTGTTTGGCAAATATATGGGAGAGTTCCCCAACAAACTGGGTATTTCCTGGCAAGACTTGATGAATATGGGGCGTGAAAACCCCGACAGTGATGAGCGTTTCTGTATGAGCATCTTCGCCATCAACACCACTCAAGAGAGCAATGGCGTGAGCTGGCTGCATGGTGAAGTGTCTAAGAAGATGTTTGCAGGCATCTGGAAAGGTTATGCCCCTGAGGAGTCTCATGTGGGCTACGTCACCAATGGCGTTCACATGCCTACTTGGGCAGCAAGCGAATGGAAAGCTTATTATAAGAAGATACTGGGTGAAGATTTCATGGACCATCAAGAGCAAGAGTCCACTTGGGCACCCATCCTCAATGTGCCAGACAAAGAAATTTGGGATATGCGCATGAAGCTGAAAAACAAATTCATCAACTTCGTGAAACGCGATTTCACAGCCAACTGGCTCAAGAATCAAGGTGACCCATCACGCATCCTCTCGATTGTTGATAAAATCAACCCCAATGCCTTGCTAATTGGTTTTGCTCGTCGATTTGCAACCTACAAGCGAGCCTATCTGCTATTTAACGACCTAGAGCGTCTCAAAAAGATTGTTAACAACGAGCAATTCCCAGTGCAATTTATCTTTGCAGGCAAGGCGCACCCCGCCGATGGTGCTGGTCAAGACTTGATTAAACGCATTGTAGAAATCAGCAAAATGCCCGAATTTCTTGGCAAAATCATATTCCTAGAGAATTATGATATGACCCTATCTAAGCGCCTCATCACTGGCGTGGATGTGTGGCTCAACACCCCAACACGACCCCTTGAGGCATCAGGCACTAGTGGCGAAAAAGCCGAGATGAATGGACTACTTAATTTCTCAGTACTCGATGGTTGGTGGTATGAGGGCTATCGCCAAGGTGCAGGGTGGGCGCTCACTAGCAAACGTACCTACACCGACCAACAACAGCAAGATAAGCTAGATAGTGCTACTATCTATTCGATGCTAGAGAATGAGATTATTCCCCTCTACTTTGCAAAAAATAGCAAGGGCTATTCACCAGAATGGGTACAATATATCAAGAATAGTATCGCCCATATTGCACCTAACTACACGATGTCGCGCATGATGCATGACTATTTCACCAAATTTTATGTACCACAGGCCCAACGAGCTTCAAATCTTGCTGCCGATAACTATAAATTGGCACGTAGCATAGCCGATTGGAAACAAAATGTTGCTCAACATTGGGACGAGATAAGTTTAGTTGGCGAAATTCAACATAGCACAGCATTCAATGGGGTAGTGCGTAACACCGACCAGCTAACGGCCACACTGCAAATCAATACCGCAGGGCTTGCCGATAGCCTGCGTGTTGAACTCGTAGCCTATCGTGAGGAAGACAATCAATTGCACTTCCACAAGGCTTATCCTCTTGAGGCTATCGCTCACGATGGAGATGTGGTTACCTATCGTTTCAACGACCAAATACGCGATAGTGGCGTCTTTAAGTTCGCATTTAGAGCTTATCCTTGGAACGACCTATTGCCACACCGTCAGGACTTCGCCTACCTCAAGTGGTTCTAATGTAAAACGCTCTGCGCAGACAGGGTAGCAAGTTTTTCTAATCACAGCCGATGCTTGACCAACCGATATGGCAGGCATCGGTTGATTGTGTTGATGCGATAGTTTTGGCTACAATTTCTCTGCTGATAGCATTAAATAAAGTTCTTGCAAGTGATGGTGCAAGCGATAGAAACCTTGAGTTTTTTCCAATGTGCCTTCGTTCATGTATAGGCTTTTGTTCACTTCGATCATCATAGAGTGATATTTGTTTCCACCAGGCACATCAAATGTCTTACTATTTGAGAATGGAGTATTGATACCCACTCGATAATCTTTTTGAGCGAAGTAGCTCTTAACAAGACCGATAACCCTATTGCTCGGACGTGTTTCATCTTCATTAAATCCGATGCAGATATCGATATCTTGAGGTGGATTAAGATTCAACAAATTAGGCAGAGCCGAGAAACTATGACAATCGATGAGTAAGCATTGGTTGCCAATATGTGAATCTAGGTTGATAAATTTCGTTATAACCTCATAGTGGAACTGGTTATATAATTGATGAGACTCTTGCCTACGTCCCCATGCTCTTAATGAGCAATCAGCAGTGCTGCGATGATACCAGATGCCCAAGCCTTTTGACTCTAATGGATCGTTGGAAAGGCGTTCTACATCACAATAGAGTCGGCAAAATGGAAATATGATGGTCTCGATATGCTTATGTTCTTCGTCTGCGGCAAATAGCTCATCGGTATAAAAATCGATAAGTTTTTTCTCCTCTTCGTCTAGCATTTCTAGACCTCGGACGATATTTGGAATAGCTGTGGACGCATGTGGTATGTGCAAAATGATGTTCTTGTAGTATTGGGTATCACTGAAATTTTCATACTTGCATTGAATGTCTAGATTCCAATGCACTTGTTTTTCTTCTTGCTTTTTCATCTTGATTGCTATTAAATTTTTCAGGAAAACACATCAGGAGAGAATTCGCTTTAGGTGGGTAAATTTGAGTAACAATCAATGCAAAACAATCAATGCAAAAAAAAGAAATCCTTATTTGCCCAAAGGGCCAGATAAGGAAATCCACATTCATAGAGCTGTTTGTTTTTTGGCTTTAGCCCACATCTGCTTTAAAGCTCACCACCGTGGTCATTAAGATGCTCACCCCAAATGACTCGGTTGGTACGCATAGTTGCGTTCTTGATGTAAATTTCCGTTTGACGTTGTAAATTGTGCTGCAAAGATAATTAAAATAGTTTATATCAAGAAAGGAACGTTTGCAAAACAAAAAAATAAATGTAATTTTGCACATAGACTACAGATTGGGAGAATAGCGCATCCAGATGGATGAGGTTCCTATTCTCTTTTAAGAATTTATATTGTTTAACAAAAACCTAAAACCTAAAAAATGAGAACGAAAGAACTTAAAAAAGCACTATGCGCTCATCGATGGTATAGAAAATCGGCTATTGCCGTGATATCAGCGATGGCGTTGGTGGCTGTAGCAGACCCTATTAGCCCAGAACAAGCCATGCAGATTGCTAGTCAAGTTGTAAACAAAACAGATGCTAGCAGATTGAACAATCAGGGCATGACACGAACGCTACGTTTAACAAAAACTGAAACCATTGGACAAACTGAGGCCATTGCCTATTATGCCTTTCAAGCCGATGATAATGGTGGTTGGGTAATAGTGAGCGGTGATAACCGTGCTGAGGCTATATTGGGTTATAGCAATCAAGGACGTTTGGACTGGCAGGCATTGCCACCCAATATGGTAGCATGGCTTGCTGAATATAAACAACAAATAGCTTGGCTACAAGCACATCCCGATGTAGAAACCGCAAGCACAACACAATCATTAACTGTGGCTGCGGATGGCAGTATTGGACCACTAATGACAACCACATGGGGACAAGAGATGCCTTATTATTTGCAGTGCCCTCTCTATAATGGTGAGTATTGTGTGACAGGTTGTGTGGCTACTGCGATGGCACAAGTGATGAACTATTATCAATATCCTACTAGCAAGACACCCACGTTATCTTCATATACGACTTCGAGTGACCGCATTAGTGTGCCCACCTTGCAGGGCACGGTGTTCGATTGGGCCAATATGCTAGATAGCTATTGCTATTGGGATACAGTGGCTGGTGAACTTGTTCAAACTACTTATACTGAGGCACAAAGTGCAGCTGTGGCGGAGTTGATGCGGCACTGTGGCCAAGCTGTGAAAATGGACTATGACCCAGAAGGTAGTGGCGCATACGTTTATAATCAAGCAAGTGCTATGAAAAATTTTGGATACTCTAACACCACAATGGTCAGTCGCAGCTATCGCTACACAACAACGCAGTGGAAGAACCTGCTTGACACCGAACTTAACGCATGCCGACCCGTGCTATATAGTGCCTCTTGTAGTGAAGGAGGACACGCCTTTGTTATCGATGGTAGAGATGCCAATGGTTACTATCATGTTAATTGGGGCTGGTATGGACATGGTGATGGTTTTTTTGCTATTGACGCTATGGTGGTCAAGCATCGCAATGGTGAAACGTTGAATTTCAATAGCTCTCACCAGATGCTAACTAACGTGTCACCTGACGATGACTATTGTGTGTTGCGAGCAGATAGCATCACAGCTGATCCCGTGCTTACATGGTTGGGTGCCACCGTGAACGTGCAAGCTCATGGGGTATTTATCAATTCATCTACCGAAACAATTAATTTAGTATTGGCAATAGCTGATGAGCAAGGAAATATTATAGCACAAAGTGAACCTCAGGCTATTACGCAAAGCGATTATGTGCAATATAGCGATATTAGCACAACCATCACATTGCCTGATGATATGGCAGCTGGAGACTATGTGCTCAATGTATATGCAATCGATAACGACCAACAGTTGAATGAGGCTAGAAGTGCTGGTCTAGCAGAATGCACTGTGGCGCATGTGGCTAAATTTGGTGCTCCCTATGATATCGAAGATGTAACAAGCATTATCAAGGTCATTCTAGGTGAAGGAGGAACTCCTGTTTGGGATGTTGAAGACACTACGGCAGTGATTGCTAAGATATTGTCTAACAATTAATTTTCTGCAAATGGCTACTTATAAACGACTATAAGTGGTTTTGAATATATAGACCACGCAAATCGATATGGATAGGAATGCCTATCTAAGAAGTTTGCGTGGTCTGTATATTCCCTTGCTGCTAGCAGGTATCACCAGTGAAATCTCCTGCATGGTGTGAGCAACGTTTTAATCCTCAGCTATGATTATGGGTGATCGATGAAAAGTCGCTCTGGTGGTAATTGTTTAACGCAGAATTTGAATAATTTGCTCCCGCTTAGCAATTAAATTAGGCTTTATTGTGCTTGCTTAATCGCAAATTTGTATCTTTGTGCAATTGTATTGACAAGCAATGAAATCAATATAAGGAGGAAATGACAATGAAACCTGGGCGTGTGATTGGACTAGCGATAGTTGTGATAGCATGGGTAGGCTTGTGTGTGGTACTGCTGTCGCGAGTGGAAGAACTAGATGGCATGACGCTGTTTAGTATCGTGGCTTCGGGAATTATCATTTTTGTTCCCTTATATAAGCGCTACTTCAAGAGCAAGGATTAGGAGAGGTTGGAGAGTTTTTTTAAAAATGACAAGCGACAAATATATAGAGGAGCACTTCCCGTTGTTGGCACGCATCGATAGCCCAGCCGATTTGCGGTCGCTGTCGGTGAGCGAATTGCCGCAGGTGTGTGACGAACTACGTGGCATGATGATACATGAGCTGAGTTGCAATCCTGGGCACTTTGCTTCGAGCATGGGTGCCGTAGAGATTGTCGTAGCTCTACACTATACCCTTAACACACCTAACGACCGCATAGTGTGGGATGTGGGGCATCAAGCCTATGCCCACAAAATCTTAACGGGGCGACGTGATCGCTTTTCAACCAACCGCAAGCTTGATGGCTTGAGTGGCTTCCCGAATCCTGCTGAGAGTGAATATGATACCTTTGTTGCTGGCCATGCGAGCAATAGCATTTCTGCAGCATTAGGTATGTCGGTTGCGGCCAAGTTGCAAGGTGAGCAACAACGCAAGGTGGTGGCTGTGATAGGTGATGCTAGCATTAGTGGTGGACTAGCTTTTGAGGGTCTCAATAATGCGGCGAGCACTCCTAACGATTTGATTATTGTGCTCAATGATAACGATATGGCCATTGATGCCAATGTGGGAGCATTGAGCGCTTATATGAGTGAGTTGAGCACGAGCAAGCGCTACAACAATTTGCGATGGCGGACTTATCAAATGTTGCGACGTCATGGCGTGATTACCGACCGTGGTAAAGGACTGATTATGCGGTTTAGCAATGCGATGAAAGCTCTATTGAGTGGACAACAAAACATTTTTGAGGGCCTTAACATACGCTACTTTGGCATCTATGATGGCCATGATGTTGCACGACTGGTCAAGGTGTTCAATGAAATTAAAGATATGGCTGGACCCAAGTTGGTGCATGTGCATACTATCAAGGGTAAAGGTTATGAACCTGCCGAAAAAGATCCTACTACGTGGCATGCTCCAGGCAAGTTCAATGAAACTACAGGACAACGCATAGTCCAGAATAGTGATGTATCCACCCCATTGAAGTGGCAGGATGTGTTTGGACACACCCTAGTAGAGCTGGCCCAGCAGAATGAGAAGATAGTGGGCATCACAGCTGCAATGCCTAGTGGTACATCCATGTCGCTCATGCTAGAAGCTTTGCCCAATAGAACCTTTGATGTAGGCATCAGTGAGGGTCATGCCGTGACGTTTGCCGCTGGCTTGGCTAAAGATGGCCTACTGCCGTTTTGTGCCATATATAGTTCCTTTCTACAACGAGGTTATGATGAGATTATACACGATATAGCCATACAACACCTACCCGTCACCTTGTGCATTGATCGTGCGGGCATCGTTGGCGAAGATGGCGTAACTCATCATGGCTTGTTTGATTTAGCCTATTTGCGTTGCATACCAGGCATGACAGTGGCTTCACCGATGAATGAGCATGACTTGCGCAATCTCATGTACACAGCTCAGCTCAGACCTGCTGGACCGCTAGCCATTCGCTATCCGCGTGGTAAGGGTGTGCTTACCAACTGGCATAACGATATGAGTGAGCTCGAGCTAGGACGAGGACGACGGTTAGCTGATGGAGATGAAGATGTGTGTGTGCTGAGCATAGGTCCTATAGGCAACATTGTGGCTAGCGTAGTGCAGGCATTGGCCGATGATGATATCCACATAGGCCATTATGACATGCTGTGGCTCAAGCCTATGGATACCGATCTGCTTGCCACAGCAGCCAATAACTATCATCATATCATTACCATCGAAGATGGTACTGTGGTGGGTGGACTGGGCTCGGCGGTAGCTGAATGGCTCACCCACAATGGGTGCAACAATCATCTGATTACGTTGGGTGTGCAAGATCAATTTGTCCATCAAGGCACTGTGTCTCAGTTATATAAGAGATGTGGTATGGACCATGATAGCTTGATATCGTGCATACGTCATTTGCTAGTTACACATCAAGGAGCGTCAAGTTAATATACAGATAGATATCTATATGAGAATTGTTATTGCTGGAGCGGGAGAGGTTGGTACTCATTTGGCCAAGATGTTGAGCAATGAGGAACAAGATATCATCATCATGGATGTGGATGATCAAAAGCTAAGTCAGCTCGATAACTATAATTTGATGACCTATGAGGGCAGTGCCATCTCGTTTAAAGAGTTGAATAACATCAAAGTGGGAAGTGCCGATTTGTTTATTGCTGTAACTCCTTATGAAGCTCGTAATATACTTGCCTGCTCAATGGCTAAACATTTGGGTACGCGCAAAACTGTGGCTCGCATCGACAATGACCAATATTTTGCGACTAGAGATTGGGCTTTTTTTGAGCGATTGGGAATAGATGATCTCATCTATCCCGAGCGATTGGCTGCGGCCGAGATGTGTGATGCCTTAAAAAGAACGTGGGCTAGAAATTGGTTTGAATTGTTCGATGGTGAACTGATTGTTGTGGGTGCTAAGGTGCGCTCTAATGCTCAGATCGTAGGTAAGCAACTCAAAGAACTGGCTAACTTGAGCCATTTCTTACACGTGTCAGCGATTAAACGCAATCGAGAGATTATTATCCCTCGAGGTGACGACCGTATCGCAGATGGCGATATTGTCTATATCGCAACCACTCGCGATTATATCGATGACGTGCGTACAGCTTGTGGCAAGCACAATGCCGAAGCCGAACGTGTTCTTATTGTTGGGGGCAATCAGATTGCTGAGCAGCTTGTTGCCCGAGTAGGCAATCGGTATCATATCAAAATCATTGAGAATGACCTAGACAGATGCCAAGACTTGGCCGACAAATTCCCTGATTGCAACATCGTGCAAGGGGATGGGCGCAACACCGACTTACTCGCTGAAGAGGGTATCAGTGATTATGATGTGTTTATTGCGCTGGGTGACCATTCAGAGGTCAATATATTGGGCTGCATGATGGCCAAGGCCCATGGTGTGGCTAAAACAATCGCCGAGGTCGAGGATATACAATACATTAGTGAGGCTGAGGCGCTGAACATAGGCACTATTGTCAACAAGAAGTTGCTGGCCTCGAGTCGCATCGTGCAAATCATGCTTGATAGTGATGAGACTAATGCCAAGTGCCTAGCACTAGCAGATGCTGAGGTGGCTGAACTAATCGTCAAAGAGGGTACTAAAGTTACAAAATCAGATGTAAAAGACTTGAAATTAAGTCACGATATGACAATAGCTGGATTGGTGCGTGGTGGTGTGGGACAGTTGGTGAATGGTAACACACGCTTGCAAGCAGGTGACCATGTAGTCGTGTTCTGCCTATCAGGTGCTATCCACAAGGTGGAACGACTATTTGGATAGTCATCTGCCACAACTACATAGTGCTGAATGCTATTGTAAGTATTATCAATCATGTGATTTCGTTTCGACAAACAATCAAGCAGGCAAATGTGTTAATGTAACCTATCATGCGAAACCTATTTAGCCAAAATATCAACTTCGGCATTGTAATGCGAATGCAGGGTTGGCTCTTACTCATCGAGGCGACTTTCATGCTATTACCTATAGCTGCTAGCCTCTATTTTGGCGAGCTAGACACTGTGTGGGCCTTTGGCGGCAGTGCAGTAGTCACAGGGGTTGTGGGCATGCTGATGGCCTTTTGCATCCATCCTCGTAGCAGTAGTATGCGCAAGCGCGAGGGCCTATTGCTCACTGCATTGGTGTGGGTGTTTTTTTCGCTGTTTGGCATGCTTCCATTTTTACTCAGTGGCACGTTGAACAGTGTAACTGATGCGTTTTTTGAGGCGATGGCTGGCTTCACCACCACTGGCACCAGTGTGATAGCTCACATTGACAATGTTCCGCATGGCGTGTTGCTATGGCGCGCGCTTTCGCAATGGATAGGCGGCATGGGGATTATTTTGTTCACGCTAGCGGTGATACCTATGCTCAACCACAAGGGCGGCATCACCTTGTTCAATGCGGAGGTCACGGGTATCACCCACGAGAAGCTCAAGCCACGCATTAGTCAGACGGCCAAAAATCTATGGTTTATCTATATCGCCCTGACTGTGGTTGTGGCCCTGCTGTTAATGGTTGGCCCTATGGATTGGTTTGATGCCGTATGCCATGCACTATCTACTACATCCACAGGTGGCTATACGACAAAATCTAGTGGCTTGCTATTTTGGAATTCCACCTATGTGCTAGTGGTTATCAGCATCTTTATGTTTCTGGGTGGTATTAATTTTGCGCTAATTTATGCCATACTTCATGGTAATTGGGGACGAATTAAGCATAATAATACCTTTAGAATCTATTGCTTGATGATAGTAATTGGAACTATCATTATTATAGCCGATATGGTGAGTCACGGGATGCTACACCCAGCAATGATAGAGGATTGGCAACATGGGATACTAGCGGTGTTTGAGGCCATATCTGCAACCACATCCACCGCCTTTGCTGTATTACCCCATCAATCTGGTAGCCAGTTGACTGTTTGCGTGCTAGCTGTGGCTATGTTTTTTGGAGGTATGGCTGGTTCTACATCGGGTGGGGCAAAGCTTGACCGCTTGATTGTGCTAGGTAAAAGCGTACAAAATGAGCTTTATCGGGCATTACACCCTAGTAGCGTTCGATCGGTACATGTCGATGGTAAACCCGTTCCACGGCAGCAAGTGTCCACGGTGAATGCTTTTTTTGCCCTTTACCTAATCGTGATTGCAGCGGTTGCGATATGGTTAGCGGCTTGGGGTGTGCCTGTGGGCGAAGCTTTTTTTGCTTCGGCATCAACCATCGCCAATTCAGGAATGGGTTACGGAGCGAGCGAGAATCCTATTTGGTGGGCATGTTTGCCCACGGCTTGCAAATGGGCACTAACGATGGAAATGTTGGTAGGCCGACTAGAGTTATTTACGGTCATCGTGCTATTTACTAGGAGTTTTTGGTCAAAAGACTGATTTTTTACGTCCGTAAAAAACGTGAATTTGAGATTCCCATCCTAGCTATCTAGGTAGACACCGTCAGCAAAAAACTTACATTCCTATCCCTGTGGCAGAGCGAGAGACTCAAGGATTACCCCTAAATTAAGTTTGCGAGAAAAAAAGAATAATCTTAACTGGCTCATCCACCAATTTAGCTTATCTTTGCAGCCTATAAAGGTCAGTACACCCTGTCGCATGGTCTGTGGCCGGTGGGTGTTTCACCTTAGAAAAAAGAAATAAAAATAAATAAAATATTATCAACCCTTTTATCTACCTCATGCTATGAACAAGACAGACAGCACAAAAACATCTTTCGCTACGGCTGCTATTCATTGTGGCGAAGAACCCGACTATACTACTTGTGGTAATGTGGTTGCTCCCATCCACCTCTCCACGACGTTTGCTCGCAAACGTGTAGATGAGCCTACTGGAGGATTTGATTATAGTCGCACGATAAATCCCACGCGCAAAGCTTTGGAAACCAAACTAGCAGCCCTAGAAGGATCACGATATGCTTTTGCTTTTGGCAGTGGCTTTGCCGCAGTGAGTATGGCTTTGTTTGCCACACTACATGCTGGAGACCATTTGATTGCACTCAATGATGTGTATTGTGGCACCAAACGAGTCATTGATGGTGTGTTGAATAAACGTTTTGGTGTGGCTGTGAGCTATGTTGACCAAACACATCCACTTGAGTCAATATTGCAAGCCATCACTCCTGCTAGCCGTCTAGTGTGGATTGAGGGCCTATCCAATCCGTTGCTCAACATGGTGGACATCAAGGAGATTGCCTCGTTTTGTCATCAACACAATTTGTTGCTTGGTGTGGACAATACTTTTATGTCGCCTTATTTGCTAAGGCCATTGGAGCTAGGTGCCGATATTGTAGTACATAGTTCAACAAAATATATGAGTGGACATAGCGATGTGGTGAGTGGGGTAGTGATGGTTAATGATGAGCAATTGCGCACAGACCTAGCTTTTTGCCAAAATGCTATCGGTGCTGTGCCGTCACCTTGGGATTGCTACATGCTCATGCGTGGGCTCAAGACACTCTCGGTGCGTATGGAACGTCATCAGCACAATGCGCTCGTTATTGCAAATTGGCTACAACAACATCCTCGTGTAGCACGTGTTATTTATCCAGGTCTGCCTAGTCATCCACAACATGAGCTTATAAAGCGTCAATGTAGTGGCTTTGGTGGCATGATTACCTTTGAGTTAGCCGATAATGGGAACCCTCGTGCTGCTTGCCAGTTTGTGGAACGATTGAACACTATTGCGCTTGCCGAAAGTCTTGGTGGGGTAGAGTCGCTAATTGAAATTCCATCACTGATGACCAACATTGGCAGTTCGCCAGATGACTGCAAGGAGCTTGGTATCAATGATCTGATGGTAAGACTCTCGGTGGGTATCGAGGATGTTAACGACTTGATTGCTGATATCGACCAAGCACTGCAATAGCAATGTAACGCGTATTGTATATCCTTATGAATATTAGGGGCGGCCCAAGGCATGCTCCTAATATTTTGCAATCCTTATTATCGCAGACGAGCATCACACTTATTTTGGTGGTTGTACGTTGATATTGATTTCGCTATGCATTTGTGATTGCGGGTCACGCACAGTGAGTGTCATAGTGCCAGTCGTGTGTGCTGCTTGGCAGATGACTACTAGCTGGCCATGAAACAGTCGCATAGTGGGCTGAGTGAATGGCTCGAGCGAGGTGGCATCACCATTGCAAGCAGCTCGATAATTACCAGTGCCTGTTACAGTAAATTGCAACTGATTGTTGGCATCTGGGCATAGTGTGCCATGCTCATCCACTAAGCTCACTGTTACAAATGCCAAATCATTGCCATCGGCAACAAGGGTTGTGCGGTCTGCCACTAACTGGAGTCGTGTGGGCTTACCAGCTGTTCTAATCACTTGTTGACCAGCCTTTTTGCCATTGATATCATATATCACGACCTTTAACTCTCCAGGCTCATACACTACATTGCGCCACCTCAAGCGATAGCGGTCTAGCCGAGCTGTATCACTTTTAGTAATACGTCCTTGGCTCTTGCCGTTGACAAATAGCTCGGCTGTTGGGTAGTCGGTGTAGCAATAGACTGGAGTTACTTGACCTTGACGCCCAGGCCATGTCCAATGTGGCAACAGATGGATAGTGTGTTGTTGCTTGTTCCAGTGACTGCGATATAGCCAGTATCTATCTTTGGGCAAACCTGCTAAATCACAGATACCGAAATAGCTGCTACGGCTAGGCCAATATTCATCGTATGGGGTCGGCTCGCCTAGGTAGTCAAATCCTGTCCACACAAATTCGCCAGTCACCCAGTCATAGTCATCTTGCATAGCCCAATCATCGTCAGGTAGGTTGCTCCACCAACAATATTCCACATCATAGCTAGAACATTGACCATCGTCCCACGCTTTGTTGGTGACACAACTATCTGGGAAGTGATATACGCCACGTGAACTGACGGTTGAAGCCGTCTCGCTACCTAACAAAAATCCCTGAGGCAATCGGTCGATCATCTCTTGGTATCGATGAACGCGATAATTATAGCCTGGTACATCAGCTACTTGTGCAAAGCCACAGCCAATGGTGCCATCAGGATTATCCATACCGCAGGTAACCATACGCGATGGGTCGAGTTGATGACAAAGGGCAACCAGCTGTTTATATCGCTGGGCTCCTTCTGGCTTCCATTGTTCAGGTATCTCGTTGCCCACACTCCACATGATGATGCTTGGGTGATTACGATGGTTAAGTATCAGGTTGGTGATATCACGCTGCCACCATTCATCCCATAGCCTGCCATAGCCATTGCGTACTTTTGGCTCTCGCCAACCATCGAAACTTTCGGCCATAACCATCAGCCCTAAGCTATCACATAGCTCCATTTGCATAGTTGATGGCATATTGTGCGCCGTGCGAATAGCATCAGCTCCCATCTCTTTCATGATTGTTAATTGGCGAATCATAGCGGCCTTGTTGACAGCTGCACCCAATGGCCCTAGGTCGTGATGCAGACAGACCCCCTTGATTTTACGAGTCACGCCATTGAGTTGAAAGCCCCCCTCGCGCGTGAAACTCACGGTGCGGATACCAGTCTTGGTGGACTGATAATCAAGAACGTTGTCACCTTGTTTGAGCGTAGTGGTCACTGTATAGAGAGCGGGTGACTCTGGAGACCATAATTGAGGCTGGCTGACGGTCAACTGAGCGTCAAAATGCCCCATGCCATCAGCATGACTATTGTGCTTGGCCACCACACGCCCAGACTCGTCTGTTATCGTGATAGTAAGTACATAGTCTTGGCTAGCGTCTGCTGATGAACAGAGCTGATGTGACACTTGCATGATTGCTTTGTCGTTACCAATGCTCAGTGTTTGTACAAATAGACCCCAGATATCAAGAGCATTGTGGCTTTGGGTCATCACTAGTTTCACAGGACGATATAAGCCTCCACCAGGATACCAGCGGTTGCTCTCTTCTAGATTTTCAAGCTGCACTTCCAATTCGTTGATGCTGCCATCAGTGTGTATATATGGTGTCACATCGATATGAAAAGCATTGTATCCGTATGCCCAGTGACCTGCTAGATGTCCATTCACCAGCACCTGTGCATCAGCCATTGCTCCATCAAACACCAACTCGGCACGCCCATAGCCTATAGGCACACTAAATGTAGTGCGATAAACGCCTTTGCCTATCCATGGCAATGCCCCAGAGCGACCTGATTTCTCGGTGGCCACATCTTCACCATTCTCTTTGATAGCCACAGTTTGTAGGTCCCACTTCTTGTCAAAGGGGCCATCAATAGCCCAGTCATGAGGCACATTCACTGTTTTCCATTCATTTCCATTGCGTGTAAATTGCCAGTCGTGGCTAAGCACTAATTCTCTATGTGGTTGTGCAATGCTTGTCACACTGAGGCAACATAGACAAGCTGTCAACATCATATATTTTACTTTCATATCGCCTTTATTTAATATCTGTTACAAAGATAGTAACAAATATTGAAACTTCTAGTCGATAATTGTCAAAAACAAAATTTTAAAATGTTATCATGCCACCATAAAAGGTTGGCAAAATTATTGAAACTTTTTTTGCGCTCCTTTTGATAATTGGTTGTGTATTTTATATTACTTTTGCGTGGAATTTTTTGAACGTAATGTTCACAAACAAATTGATGAAGATATAGATTAATGAAAGAGAGAGATTATAATCCTGATATAACTAACATCAAAGAGACTAAAGAATATTTGCGCCAGCAAGAAGCCCAAAAAGCGATAGAGCAGTCGCAACGCACGCGCTGGGGCCGTATCAAAGATTTCTTTAGTAATAGCCGTATGCGATTTGCTACAGGTATCGCACTAGTGATAGTGGGCATATTGTTGCTTGTAGCCTTTTTATCATTTTTTTTCTCGGCAGGAGCTAAAGACCAAAATCGCGTTGCCAACTATACTGTAATTGAGAATGCCCAAGAACCTGAGCAGATTCACAATGCTGTCGCAGCAGTAGGTGCAACGGTGAGTGATTGGCTCATTGCTGATGGTGTTGGTATTGCGGCAATAGTGGTGGTAGTTTGGTGCTTTACAATTGGTATGCGTCTTGTGATGCGCAGAAAGACACATTTTTTCACATACACATTTGTTTCTCTTGTGAGCATAGTGGCATGGGCGATGCTAGTTGGAGCCATTGACTACTTGGTAAAACCCAATTTGTTTTTCCCCTTGGGTGGCTATTTGGGTTATTATGTGAGTAAATGGCTCGTGGGATTATTGGGCATTACTGGCTTAATAGGTGTGAATGTGATGGTGATGGTGCTATGGGCAATGCTGACCTATACTACCTTAAGGAAGCTATATGAAAAAGCTCGAAATGGGCTGATGCGTCATCACAAGTCAGACGAGCAACAAGTTGTGATCGACCAAGGTTTGTCTGAATTTATTGGTGATGGCAAGAAAAAAGAATCTGTTCAACAGGGAAGGGAGAAAAAAACCAGAAAAGCTACTGATGGTTCCCAATCACCAGAAACAGCCAATAATGGTCAAGCTGTTGCAATGCAAAGCATTAGAGTGACAAATCAAATCACCAACACATCAGACCCAACGGGTGAGTATGCACACTATCAATTTCCTCCACTCGAATTGCTTGATGATGTGAAGATGAATCCCAATAGCGTGGATGCACAAGAGCAAGATGAAAACAAACAACGCATCAAAGAAACACTGAGCAAATATGGCATTGAAATCAAGGAAATCAATGTGCATGTGGGACCTACCGTGACTTTGTTTGAGATAGTTCCAGCCGATGGAGTACGAGTTAATAAAATCAGGGTACTCGAAGATGATATCGCTTTGAGCTTAGCCGCCTTGGGCATCCGTATCATTGCTCCAATGCCAGGCAAAGGTACTATTGGTATTGAAGTACCCAATCGTGACCCACAAGTCGTACCCATGCGCGAAGTGTTGCGTAGTGAAACCTTTCAGAAGAGTAAAGCCAAATTGCCTATGTGCTTGGGTTGCACTGTGACCAATGAAGTGTTTGTAGCTGACTTGACTAAAATGCCACACTTATTGGTTGCAGGAGCTACAGGTAAAGGTAAATCGGTGGGTTTGAATGCCATTATCACGTCATTGCTATACAAGAAAGGTCCATCGGAGTTGAAATTTGTGCTCATCGATCCCAAGCGTGTAGAATTTAGTGTTTATGCCGACTTGGAAAAATATTTCTTTGCAAAAGCTCCAGGAGGAGACCGAGCTATAGTCACTGATACTAACAAGGTGGTTGATACACTCAATTGCTTAGTGCAAGAGATGGAAGACCGTTATCGTCTGTTAGAAGAGGTAAAGCTACGAGATATCGCTAGTTATAATGAACTTTGGCGCAAGGAGTTGCGAGATATACGAGATGAGAATGGGGATAAAAAATACAAATATCTTCCTTATATTGTGGGTATCATTGATGAGTTTAGCGATATGATTATGACATCAGGTAAAGAAGTAGAAACACCGCTCGTGCGAATTGCGCAGAAAGCTCGAGCTGTGGGAATACACATGATCATTGCTACACAACGCCCCTCTGCCAAGGTAATCACAGGTCTTATTAAGGGTAATTTCCCTGGCCGCATTGCTTATGCTGTTGCACAACGCGTAGATAGTCAAATAATTTTAGACAGAACAGGGGCGCAACAACTTATCGGACGAGGAGATATGCTATTCTCGATTGATGGTGAAATCACTCGTCTTCAATGCCCGTTTGTTGATACTCAAGAAATTGTGAGAATCTGTAATTTTATCAAGCAGCAAGAAGACAACGACCGCGATATCAACCACGAGCATCCTTACATCTTGCCTGAATATGTAGCGAACAATGATGGAAGTGGGGAGACCAATATGGGCAATGTCAAAGATCGTGACCCCCTATTTGAAGAAGCTGTTAAATTTATTGTGCAGAGCAACACTGCTAGCACGTCATCACTGCAAAGACGCTTTGAGATTGGTTACAATCGAGCTGGAAGGCTAATCGACCAAATGGAAGCTGCAGGCATTGTTGGCCCCGCCAATGGTAGTAAACCTCGTGCCGTGTTAGTATCGTCGATGGATATTGACCAGCTATTTGTATAAATATGAGGTGTTTTTTTGTTTCTTCCCACTTCTGTTATATTGAGAGCATTACTTATCAAAACCATTGTATCAAACTAATAAAAAATCAATGATGAAAAAGATGATATCAATATTGGGTTTTGTGATGATATGTTTTGCTGCGCAGAGTCAAAACCCTGTTGCTATGTTAGACAAATGTGTAGCCATATTGAATGCCAGTGGTGGAGTAACAGCAAATTATAGCGTTTCTACATCAGCAGGTACAAGTCAGGGCACATTAGCAATGTTAAATAACCAATTCAGAGTGCTCTCTCCTGAAATTAAGTGTTGGTTTGACGGCAAGAATCAGTGGGCTTGGTCCACAGCAACCGACGAGGTAAATGTGACAACACCAACGGCTGATGAGTTACAAATGACAAATCCCATTGCAGCAGCACAAAGCTTTAAGAAAAACTTCAATTTAAAGAAGGCTAAAGCGCGTACACCAAACACTTATGTTATTAAATTAGCCCCCAAAAAGAGAGACAATATCAAAATAGGGTGGCTATATTTTGACACCAAAACATCGTTGTTGAGGACAGCTCGATTTGATATGAACGATGGAACGGTTGTTAAAATCAAAATCACTAATTATAAGCTACATCAGCAATTAACACCCGACACCTTCAAGTTTGACCCAAAATTAGTACCTATCGGAACGTTGGTAAATGACTTGAGATAAATTTTGCAAACACTTATGTATCATTTTTTAATAGGACCCTTAGTGGGGGCTATCATTGGTTATATTACTAACGATATAGCGATAAGGATGTTGTTTCGTCCCCATACTGCTAAGTACATTTTGGGTATTAAGGTGCCTTTTACTCCTGGAATTATTCCCAAAGAAAAAAGCAGAATAGCCACTGCTATAGGTGGGGCTATCAGTAATAACCTTATGAATCGTGAGGTGCTGGAAGCTAGCCTATTAAGTGATGATATGTTTGAAAAGATGGGAGCCGCTATCGATGAGTTTGTTGCCACTCAATCTACCAATGAAGAGACATTAGAATCATTTGCTAAACATTACCTGAATGCCAATGATATTTCTACCATGCAAAGTCATGTGACAGAAGGGGTAATCAAAATGATTGCAGATAAATTGCAAAATGCTCAAGTGGGCACTCAAATAGCTCATCTTGCCACAGAACATGCATTGGAGAAGACACGCAATAGTATGGCAGGACGACTTGGCGCAGAATTTGTTGTTAATGCTTTGGCTCAGCCTATTGAAAAATTATTATCTAAGCACATTAATGAAATTTTGAGAGACCATGCTGAACCTATGATATCGGGACTTGTTGATGCTGAAAGCAAGCAGTTGATGAGCCTCAAAATGAGCGCTATTGTGACTAATCACAAAGAACAATTAGCGCAAATTAAAAGTAGTATTTTTAGTGCCTATCGGGTCATCATTTCAGAACACCTGCCTCGCATTTTGCAAGATATCAATATTAGCCAAATCGTTGAGGACCGTATTAACGATATGGATATGGATGAGGCCGAAGCAATTATCTTTGCAGTGATGAAAAAAGAACTTCGAGCCATTGTGTGGCTAGGAGCCTTGCTCGGAGCCATTATGGGCACCTTGAATAGCCTACTTTAAAATAATATTGGCATGATGTTTGTATAATATGATTTCTCTAAATCATTTTATAAGGACTAACGATGATGACAAGCGAACAAGATAAATATAGACTAGAGGATTGGGAAAGCAAGGAGATATTGCCCTTCGACGCCGCTGATTTTCCTGAAGAAGACGAAGAAGACGAGCAACCAGGTGGCGAGGACAATGAATCTGCTGGCTCTGTTGGTAGTGGACAACGAATCCAGCAGAGACGAAATGTCAGTCGAGGTGACAATTCTGGCACACCAGTTATCGATAAATATGGCAAAGATATCACCAAACTAGCCAGCGATGGCATGTTAGATCCAGTAGTCGGTCGTGAATCAGAGATAGAGCGACTAGCACAAATCTTAAGTCGCCGCAAAAAAAACAACCCTGTAATGATAGGTGAGCCAGGAGTTGGTAAATCAGCTATTATCGACGGTTTGGCCAAACTTATCATTCAACGTAAAGTAGCTCGCACCTTGCTCGACAAGAGAATTGTGGCACTTGACATGGCTGCAATTGTCGCTGGTACCAAATATCGTGGACAATTTGAAGAGCGACTCAAGGCTGTTATAGACGAAGTGAGTAGCAACAAAAACGTAATTCTTTTTATTGATGAAATTCACAATATAGTAGGTGCAGGCAATGCTAGTGGCTCGATGGACGCCGCCAATCTGCTAAAACCCGCGTTAGCCCGAGGTGAATTTCAATGTATTGGGGCCACCACACTTGACGAATATCGCAAATCGATTGAAAAAGATGGTGCTTTAGAACGTAGATTTCAAAAGGTGCTAATAGAACCTACAACTTCTGAGCAAACACTCGAAATTTTAAATAATATCAAAGGCGTTTATGAGAAACACCACGGTGTGTCCTACACCGATGATGCATTAAAAGCTTGTGTAGATTTAACGGAGCGATATGTGAGTGATCGTTTTTTTCCAGACAAGGCCATTGACGCTTTGGATGAAGCAGGCTCGCGTGTGCATATTAGCAAGGTAGAAACGCCAAAAGAAATTGAGCAATTAGAGAAACTTATCATAGAGGCTCAGAATAATAAATTTAAAGCTGTCCAAGACCAGAATTTTGAGAGTGCAGCTAACTATCGCGATTTGCAAGAAAAGCTTAAGCAAGACTTGCAATTGGCTAAAGAGCGTTGGGAGCAGGAACTAGATTCGAGACGAGAAATTGTTGATGCAAAAGATATTGCCGAGGTTGTAGCTATGATGACAGGAGTCCCTACGCAACGCATTGCGCAAAGCGAGGGTGTGCGCCTGCTTGGTATGGTTGATGAATTAAAAAAACAAGTTATAGGTCAAGATGAGGCTATCGATAAAATAGCTCGTGCAATACGACGTAATCGAGTGGGCCTGCGAGATCCCAATCGTCCAATTGGCTCATTTATGTTTTTGGGACCTACAGGCGTAGGAAAAACACTACTTGCTAAAAAGTTGGCAGAATTTCTCTTCAATTCTGCTGATGCTCTTATTCGTGTAGATATGAGTGAATATATGGAGAAGTTTAATGTCTCTCGCCTAGTGGGTGCGCCTCCTGGATATGTGGGATATGAAGAAGGTGGACAACTCACCGAAAAAGTTAGGCGTCATCCATATAGCGTGGTGTTGCTAGATGAAATAGAAAAAGCTCATCCCGATGTGTTTAATATGCTTTTACAAGTGCTAGATGAAGGTTGCTTAACAGATGGTCTAGGACGCAAAATTGATTTTAAAAACACGATTGTTATTATGACAAGTAACATCGGTACTCGTGAACTAAAAGATTTTGGTATGGGAGTAGGTTTTAATACCAGTGTGATGACTAAGCAACGGAGTGATTCAGTTATTCGCAAAGCGCTTAATCGTCAGTTCTCCCCAGAGTTCCTGAATCGTGTTGATGATATCATCACCTTCGGATCTCTTACACGTGATGACATTATACAAATTGTTGATATTGAATTATATGCTTTTTATCATCGCATCGAAGAAGCAGGATACCACTTAACGGTATCTGATGCAGCTAAACACTTGGTCGCTCAACATGGTTTTGATGTGCAATATGGTGCTCGTCCACTGAAACGTGCAATTCAAAGCCAAATAGAAGACCCTCTTTGCGAAACCCTCTTGCGCCAAGAAATTGCACATGGTGATACAATAGCGGTAGATGCTAACAACGATGAAATCGTCATCAATATTCTTTCTAGTAAAGAGATTATCGGTGACAGTGGTCGTGAAGGTATCAGTCATCAACAAACAAATTAATTCAATGCGATTTCACTTTCTGCTGAGTTTGCTTGCTAGTTTGCTAGTGTTTGAGTCTTCATCGGCTCAAATTGCTGTTCCACCACAACCCTGTTATCCAATTCCATCGCCTCAACAAGTGCAGTGGCAACAATTAGAGACGTATGCATTTGTTCACTTCGGACTCAATACATTTCTTGATCAAGAGTGGGGTTATGGTGATGCACCACTACAAGCATTTAATCCCACTCAACTCGATTGTGAACAATGGGTAAAGACTTTTGTCGCAGCTGGATTGCAAGGGGTAATCCTTACTTGTAAACATCACGATGGTTTCTGCCTATGGCCTACTCAATATACTGACTACTGCATTCGCAATACCCCTTATCTTGATGGCAATGGTGACATTGTTAGGCAGTTGTCTGAAGCTTGTCGCAAATATGGTATTAAGTTTGGGATTTATCTTTCTCCGTGGGATCGACATCAAGCATTTTATGGACTGCCATTCTACCGCGATTACTATTATGCTCAACTCGAAGAATTGCTCACTAATTATGGCGAAATCTTTGAGGTTTGGTTTGATGGCGCAAATGGTGGTGATGGATGGTATGGAGGGAGTAAAGAAACACGCAACATTGACCGTCGCACCTATTATGAATTTCCACGAGCCTTCGATTTAGTGCATAGACTCCAGCCAAATGCTATCATATTTTCAGATGGGGGACCAGGGTGCAGATGGGTTGGTAATGAACTTGGGTTTGCGTTTGCTACCAATTGGTCTATGTTGCGAGCAGAAGAAGTCTATCCTGGTTATCCTGATTATCAAGAGCTACAATGCGGACACGCTGATGGGAATGCTTGGATTCCAGCTGAGTGTAATGTATCAATTCGACCAGGGTGGTTCTACCATACCAGTGAAGATTCTGCGGTTAAATCAATAGACAAACTCACTGACCTTTACTATCGTAGTGTTGGACATAATGCTACTTTTTTGCTCAACTTTCCCGTCGGCAAGAATGGAAAAATACATCCTATAGATTCAACAATTGCTGTTAATTGGTATCAGCGTATATCTAGCGAGTTGAATACAAATTTGTTTGCCAATGCTATTTTTTCATCGTCATCTCAACGTGGAGATAATTTTGCTCCTGCAGCAGCAGGGGACCAACAATCGTATACCTATTGGGCCACTCCCGATAGCATCACGACAGCCGAACTCTATATCACACTTAATAAACCTCAAACAATCAATCGCATTCTTATCCAAGAGTATATACCACTTGGTCAGCGTGTTAAGAGTTTCTCGATACAATACAAGTCAGATAATGCTTGGGTCGATGTAGAAGCCGATGAGCCAACCACTACAATTGGGTATAAACGTATTGTCCGTATTCCTAACGTATTTGCAAAATATTGGCGTATTTGTATTAATGATGCTCGTGCATGCCCATGCATTAGCAACGTAGCTGCTTATTTTGCACAATAGACCGATTTATAAGTATATCTAGCATATCATCATTTTGCTTAAAGTGTTTAGGCTTGCCATTCAGTAAACCGATGATGAGCCATTGATTTGAATGATTTTTTACATTATTACTTTGATTAGAAACACAACGAAAATCAGAAAAAAGCCCAAAAAGTCGCATGGTTGAAAAAAAATGTTTATTTTTGTGGTTCAGTAAAATTGATACCTCTAGTCGGTCGTGCTAGCCTGGGGCAGATGTGAGCCTGCAGTGCGGTTACAAGTTGGTTATCAAGAAAAAAAAGTAAATGATGGACAAAGATCGAATTGTTGAGATTAACATTGAAAATGAAATGCGCACGAGCTACATTGACTATTCAATGTCGGTGATTGTATCGCGCGCATTACCTGACGTACGCGATGGTTTTAAGCCTGTGCATCGCCGCGTGTTGTATGGTATGGCCAAACTTGGCAATACGAGTACTTCACCATACAAAAAGTCAGCTCGTATTGTGGGAGATGTGCTCGGTAAATATCATCCACATGGCGATAGCAGTGTATATTTTGCTATGGCAAGGTTGGCCCAAGATTGGAACATGCGCTACACATTGGTGGATGGGCAAGGCAACTTTGGGTCTGTCGATGGAGATAAGCCAGCCGCAATGCGTTATACTGAGGTGAGATTGGACAAGATGGGTGAAAGTATGATGCAAGATATCGATGAAGATACTGTCGACTTTGTGCCCAATTATGATGGTAAAGACACTGAACCAACAGTCTTGCCTACGCGCATTCCTAACCTGCTAGTAAATGGTGCAACAGGTATTGCTGTAGGTATGGCAACGAATATGGCTCCTCACAACTTGAGCGAGTGCATTGATGGTTGTCTTGCACTACTTGAACAACCTGATTTATCGGTAAGCGAATTGATGCAGTATATCAAAGCTCCTGATTTTCCAACAGGTGGTATTATCCATGGATATCAAGGAGTCAAAGATGCGTATGAAACTGGTCGAGGACGCATCGTGGTTCGTAGCAAAGCTGAAGTAGAAAATGCGGGAAGCCATGAGCGAATTATTGTCACAGAGATACCCTATGCTGTCAACAAAAGCGAAATGATTGCAAACATTGCGCGGTTAGTCGAAGAAAAGAAGATTGATGGCATTTCAGATATCAACGATGAGAGCGACAAACGTGGTATGCGCATCGTGATTGACCTGAAAAAAGACGCAAATCCCAATGTGCTACTCAACAAGTTATACAAACTTACGGAGTTACAGTCTTCGTTTAGCGTAAATAATGTGTGCCTAGTTGATGGCAGACCAAGGTTGCTCAACTTAAAGCAATTGCTTGAATATTTCTTGCAACACCGACATGAGGTAGTTATACGTCGCACACGATACGAATTGCAGCGAGCTAAGGATCGTGAACACATTCTAGAAGGTCTGATTATAGCAAGCGACAATATTGATGAAGTGATTGCTATTATCCGTAGCAGCAAAAGTGTGGATGAAGCATGCACCCGACTTTGTGAACGTTTTGGACTGACTGAGGTGCAATCTCGTGCTATTGTTGAAATGCGCTTGCGTCAACTGACCAATCTAGAACAAAATAAGCTCCATGAAGAGTTAGAGGAAGTACGTCGCAAGATTGCTCGCTTACAATTGATTCTTGATGACCCCACAGAGTGCCGCAAGGTAATTGAAAATGAGTTAGAAGAGGTAAAAAAGAAATTTGGAGATGAGCGTCGCACCCAAATTGAATATAGTAGCGATGAAATGAATGCTGAAGATTTCTACAGCGATGACCCAATGATTATCACTATATCTCATTTTGGCTACATCAAGCGTACACCTCTGAAAGAATATCGAGCACAAGCTCGAGGTGGAGTAGGAGCTAAGGCTAGCTCAACTCGAGATGAAGACTTTATAGAATACGTTTATGAAGCCACCAATCATAACTATATGCTATTTTTCACTGCTTTGGGACGTTGCTATTGGCTACGTGTATTCGAAATACCCGAAGGGGCGAAAAATAGTAAAGGCCGAGCCATACAAAACCTACTCAACTTGGGCCCAGAAAATCGCATTATGGCCTTTGTGAGAGCTACAGCCCTCACCGATGCTACATACAACCAATCTCATTATATTGTGTTTGCTACTAAGCGTGGCACGGTAAAACGCACTCGGCTAAGTGAATTCTCACGGCCTCGCGTAAATGGAGTGAAAGCCTTGAATATTGCCGAAGATGACCAACTTGTTGGTGCCATTCTAACTGAAGGGGATAGCGAAATTGTGCTTGCCAATAAACAAGGTTATGCTATCCGCTTTAATGAGAATCAAGTACGCTCTATGGGACGTACGGCAACAGGTGTTAAGGGCATGCGTCTTGCAGCTGATGATGAAGTCGTTGGCATGATATGTATACGTAAAGGCACAAAAGATGATGTACTCGTTGTTTCGGAACAAGGAATGGGCAAACGTAGTGCACTCTCAGACTATCGTGTAACGCATCGCGGTGGTAAAGGCGTCAAGACTATTAACATTACGGCCAAAACTGGCAAGCTTATTGCTATTAAGAATGTGAATGATGGGAATGATTTGGTCATCATCAACAAGAGTGGCATCGCTATCAGACTCAAGGTAAGCTCATTGAGGGTCGTTGGTAGAGCCACACAAGGAGTGAAATTGATTAATTTGGAGAAGAAGAACGATGAGATTGCTTCGGTTTGCAAAGTAGATACCGAACCTGAATCAACCGATGAAGAGAAAGTTCGTGAAGCATTCTTACCTGATTCACAGTCCCAAAACTTTGATGACCAACAACAAGACGATCTTCCAACAAACGAACCAGAAAATAATGATTAATATTAACCAACTAAATCGTTAAAAAGATGAAAAAGTTAATGCTACTTGGCGCCTGTGCCTTCATGATGGTACCGAGCGCATCAGCACAAATGAGTCTCGTGAAAGACCTCGCTAAGAGTGCAGCATCGAGCAAGATTGAAGATTTGCAAAATGTACTTACCAACATCACTCCAGCCCTGACCAATGCCGAAAGTGCAGGTAACGTGCTCACTTGGTACACCGCTGGTAAGGCTGCTTTTAGCCTCTACGATGAGCTATATAAACAAAAACTGATGCAGCAACCAGTGGACAACTCACTTATGACCAAAGCCCTGACAGATGGATTTACCTATTATCAGAAAGCTTTGCCTCTCGACACCATTGTTGAAACCAACAAAGATGGTAGCATCAAATACAATAAGGATGGTAGCAAAAAGGTAAAAACCAAATATAGCAAAGAGATTATCAGTGCTCTGACAGGTCATGTGGGCGATATTGCTAACGTCGGTAACGAATGTCTCCAAACCGAAGACTGGCCAGGTGCTGCTGCCGCCTTTGGTAGCTATGCAGATATTGCTACATCACCATTTGCCATTGCTAATGGGGTCGCTCCTGATGATGCAACTATGGGCCAGGTGCGTTTCTTCCAAGCATATTCCCAATATCAGACACAAGATTTTGCAAACGCTTACACCAACTTCACCAAAGCTCGCAAGTTGGGCTATACCGAAAACAACATTGTTGATTTTCAAACAAGTTCACTAGCCAATATGGTGCAAACCATGTTAGATAAAAAGGAATATAATAAAGCTCATGAGTTTATTGATAAGGCATTACTCGATGACCCCACTAACGCTACTTTGCACGATATTAAGGGATTCACTACCGAACTAGAATTGGGCGTGGACGCAGCTTTACCATTTTATCGCAAGGCTGTAGAGGTGGATCCAACCTATGCCAATGGCCAATTTGACGTGGGTCGTTGCCTCTATTTACAAGCTCAAAACATTATAGATAATAACCCCAATGCCACTAACAAAGATTTAGTGCCAAAGGTTAAACCACTCTATGATGAGGCTTTACCATACTTGAAGAAGGCTATGGAACTTGATCCAGAAAACACCAAGCCCAAAACAGTGTATGATGATATTCTCTACAAATTTGAAGTGATGGGCGTGAAGTAATCATCATTTAATGGTATCAGTTTCTGGCGAGAGAAACGATAGCCGAGAATCTACATTCGCAAATTCTTACCGATATGTTGTTAGTAACAATATAATCAAACAATGATTGGTGTGAGTTTGCGAATGTTTTTTGTGATAGATAAAAATGTTGCTGAGTTAAACTACTCTTGGAGTAAACGAAAAAGTTTTGTCGTAATTAGTAGCAAAGTGATTGCCTGCTCTAGTTGTTTTTGCTATATTTGCAGCATCAAAAAATGACTAAAAAGAGAGGGAAAGGTGAAAAGGCTATTTACTATATGCTTATCATTACTATTTTTGGGGACAATGATGGTAGCGGCTCAACATAGCTTGGTTGCGAAAGCTAAAAAGACAATCGATGGACTTACCCTAACGGTAGATTCTTATACAAGCGCATTCAATACCATCAAGCCAGCACTAACCAACGATGACACCCGCAATCGCGCCGAAACATGGGCATTAGCTAGTCGTATTAAAATAGGGCTCTACGACAAGTATATAGAAAACAAACGGGTGGGAAAGCAGATTGATACCAAAGCGATGGGACACGCCCTGATTGATGCATACGACTATAGCATGATTGCACTTAAGCTAGATACTATACATGTGCTAGACCGAAAGGGTAACCCACAGATTGACAAGAAGACCAAGAAGCCTAAAGTGAAAACCAAATATAGTCATGATGTCGTTTCTAGGTTGCTACAACATCACAACGATTATCGACTGACAGGAAGTGTGCTATACAATGAAAAAGATTGGGGAGGAGCCTATAAAGCTTGGGAATACTATTGTCTGCTTGCCAATAGGACTGATGATATGCGATGGCAGGTCGCAGATAGCACAATCGCCGAAGTCCGTTACTATCAGGCTGTAGCCGCATGGCAGCAAGGAGACACAGTTGAAGCTGTGCGACTTTTCCAAGTAGCACGCAATAGTGGGTATGATCGCAAAGAGGTTTATGACTATGAGCTCATGTGCCTCAGCGATATGGACAATGAAGAAGCTATAGTGCAATTGGCTGGATTGGCATACGTCAAGTTTGGCACATCCGATCCACAATATATTCGCATATTAATTAACGATTTTATTAATAAGAGACAATACGATTCGGCAAGCAATCTAATTGATGAAGCCTTAGCTACGAATAATAATGATGATGAATTGCAAAATCTGAAAGGATTAGTCGTAGAGCAAATGCAAAGCATCGAAGACGCCTTGCCCTATTATGAGCGCTGCATCGAATTGAATGATAGTAATGTCCAAGGCTTATTTAATGTTGGGCGCTACTATTATAACAAGGCCACTCAAATGCGCAATAGCAGCAATCTATATGGCAAGAAATTGGCACGATTGGTTAATCCTATTTATCGCGAAGCTTTACCTTATCTAGAAAAAGCTTATGCCATCAATCCTTCTAACCAAGACCTTAATAGGGCATTACGTGATATCTACTACAAATTGGGAGAAGCCAAGAAACTACAACAAATCGAGCATTCTTCCAATAAATAAATCCAGAAATACAGCAAATGAAAATCTCTTTTGAAAGCGACTATAACAATGGCTGTCATGAGGCTGTGCTGCAACGTCTGATTGAGACAAATGGAGCGCAAACAACAGGCTATGGACTTGATGAGTATTGCAAATCTGCAGCAATGAAGATTCGTCAAGCCTGTGAGTTGCCCAATGCCCAAGTGTTTTTCTTGGTAGGTGGCACCCAAACCAATGCCACAGTGATAGATGCGCTATTGGCTAGTCACGAGGGCGTGCTTGCCGTAGATAGTGGCCACATAGCCGTGCATGAGAGTGGGGCAATTGAAGCTTGTGGACATAAAGTTCTCACCATGCCTGCCAATAATGGTAAGATGTTGCCATCTGATCTGAAACGTTGGCTTCATGATTTCTATGCTGATGCTACGTGGCAACACATGGTGATACCTGGCATGGTTTATTTAACTTTTCCTACAGAGTGGGGCACCATATACACTCGACAAGAGCTTTACGAGATAGCATCCATTTGTCGTGAGAATGGATTGTTACTTTATATTGATGGTGCACGCTTGCCATACGGATTAATGTCTCCTGTGTGTGATCTGACGTTACAGCAGCTATCGAGCTGTTGTGATGCTTTTTATTTTGGAGGCACGAAATGTGGTGCACTTTGTGGTGAAGCTGTGGTGTTTACGCGTAGCAATACTACGCCTCGTCATTTCTTTACTACCATAAAACGTCATGGCGCCTTATTGGCCAAGGGGCGTATGCTAGGTATACAATTTGATGCACTATTTACTAATAATCTTTATTGGTTACTGGCTAAAAATGCCGTAGAGTTGGCACTTAGGCTCCGAGATGCCTTTATATCAGCAGGATATACGATGGCAGTAGAGTCTTTCACCAATCAGCAATTCGTTGTTTTGCCTAATACTACTGTTGAAAGACTTTCTAAGCGTTTCGTATTTGAGCGG